>Ga0209181_10011317_pt1 | contig 11447 bp, 9 predicted proteins | sample MAT05_FD_187208 | JGI IMG/M metagenome (GOLD analysis project Ga0209181, IMG submission 187208) | Freshwater microbial communities from Lake Fryxell liftoff mats and glacier meltwater in Antarctica - MAT-05 (SPAdes) (version 2) | ecosystem: Environmental > Aquatic > Freshwater > Ice > Liftoff... | reverse complement strand
AACCAATTCATAGTCAATTCCGTTCCATGCCGCAACGGATTGAACTAGGAATCGAAATGGGAAGCCGAAGCACTGACCATCTGGGAAATCTGAGCAGTCTGAGCAGTCTGAGCAGTCTGAGCAGTCAGAGCAGTCAGAGCAGTCAGAGCAGTCAGAGCAAGGGCGAGGAATGCGCCTTGTCTAGATACAATCTTTCCGCCAGAACGATAGAAGGCGGAGAGCATTATTTTAACTTGAAGAATTTTTGAGTATCGGCCGAAAACAGTGTCGCAAAATGCCTATAGTTGTGTTATTAAATCAACGAGGCTTGCCTCGACGGAAACCAAAAAAGCTGTGATTCAAGAAATTGTGTTTAGTAAGTCTTTTTAGTGCCCTGGTGAGAAAATGATTCTTGATAAAGATGAACGGCGGATTGGCGCAATTCCCCGACGAATTCGTGCTGCTTTGCCCTTGCTCCTCGAAGCGATCGACTATGCGGTGCAAACCGGAAGCGATATCTGGGAGTTTGCGGTAGAGATTAGTTCGCTCGATGCCTTGGGGCTTTTCCCAAACGACTACCGTTGGCTTGTCCGAAGTGGAATGGTTGAACAACGGCACGAAGTTACACTCGAAAGTGACGATGGTCGAGCATTTCAGTCAGTTGGCGATATAGCATTTTCCGAAAATAGTTGTTTCGTGTTGACTGAAACAGGAATCGTCTTGGCACGCAATAAAATGGGGCTCGGTAGCCCTAACGCGTGTGCCATGATCGCGGATGAAAACAGACAACTGAATTGCGACCATTCGAAAAGCGGAATGGTTGACATCTCACTTGCAAAACCCAATTGGGACTCACAGCGGAGAGTTCTCTTGTTCAATGGTATCGTAGTAAAGCACTTTAAGTGGGCAGCCGAGAACCAAGAAGCGATTTTGTTTGCGCTCGAAGAAGAAGAGTGGCCGCAGCGGATAGACGATCCATTGCGACCAATCAAGGGGCAAGACCCAAAGCGCCGATTAAGCGATACCATCAAGTGTTTAAATCGCAAGCAGGTAAACTCGCTTCTCCACTTTCGCGGCGACGGTACCGGGGAAGGCGTTGTGTGGGAACGATGCAATGGATGCGCAACCGACACGATTGACATCTAGTTTCTACTCTCGCGATTTCGTTGCGAATTAACTGCGAATTTCGGCATCGATTTACTGGTTTCGTGCCAAAAACGAAGACGGCGAGGAGCTTGAGAGATTCTGGTGCAGCGACAAAGGGTTCTTAGCCATGGCGGACGCGGAGTATCCTCGTTGCATCCAAGCGGTTTTCGAAAGACCCCACGACATGCCCTTTCAGGGCCCTTTGCTCGTCCTTTCGTTCTCCGGGGGTGCGCCGCTTCCGGCGACCCCCGGCTACTTTCTTTAATCCCTATCGGGATAGAACCTCGGGGTGCGCCACTTCGCCACTTCGCGGCGGCCACCCGGCTACTTCGGAGACATCCGGCTACTTGCTGTAATCCCTATAGAATTCAGGGGGACACAGTGACGTAACACTTCCGACTCGTAGCACTATCGTGTGAGAACTGCCTAAATACGCTGGAAAATCGAAATCGGACTCAATTGTACACCTTGACATGCAGATATAAACCTATACCATTGAGTGCAGTAATGGGTTTTGCCCCAATCGGACCGGCTGGGCGGCGAAGCCCTAGCGTAAGCGGCAGGACGATCATCGCCAGCCAGAATATTTTACCAGAGAACCTTCAGGAGTACGCGACCATGCGATGTCGCACATGGACCCTTTCTTGTTTGTGCAATTTGATAATGCTTGTCGCCAGCCTGCCGCTGTTTGCGCAACAGGATGGTTTTGAACGGCCACCCATCGACTACATGAATACGGAAGTCCATGATCCGGTCGCAGTCTTGTCAGCAAAGCTCAAAGCTGGCGAAGTCAGCCTCGACTACGACAAGACATTTGGCTACTTGAAATCCGTGCTAAAAGCACTCGACGTTCCGGTCAGTTCTCAGACCCTCGTGTTTTCAAAGACTAGTTTGCAACTGCAACGCATTTCACCGCGTCGGCCCCGATCACTGTACTTCAATGACGATGTCTATGTCGGCTACTGTCAACAAGGGGACGTGCTGGAATTCGCAGCGACGGATGCAAAGCAAGGGGCCACGTTTTATACACTTGAGCAAGTCGACGACGGCAAACCAAAGATGGTGCGGGACAGAGGTGTATGCCTTTCGTGTCATGCCTCGAACCGAACGCAAAACGTTCCGGGCTATTTGGTTCGGAGCGTGTTCACCGATGTCGCGGGCCAGCCAAAACTCGGAAGCAAAACTTTCACAACCGACCAGACGAGCGACATCAAGGATCGATGGGGTGGTTGGTATGTGACTGGAAAGCATGGCACTATGCGACACATGGGCAATGCGCTCTGCACGAGCGGCGAGGAAACATTCGATCGAGAAGCCGGGGCAAATGAACTCGATTTGACTCAGCGATTCCATGGCGACACGTATTTAAGTACTCAAAGCGACATTGTGGCGCTAATGGTGCTTGAACATCAAACCCAAATGCACAATGCGATTGCAGCCGCTAATTACGAAACGCGCCAGGCAATTCACCAATCCTACCAAATGAACGAATTGCTTCAGCGCCCAAAGGATCACCTAAGCGATAGCGCGAAGCGCCGAATCGCTTCCTCCTCTGGTCGTGTGCTGAAATACTTGTTAATGTGCGGTGAGTTCCAATTGACAGACACAATAACGGGATCGACTCGGTTTGCCGAAGAGTTCACGGCTCGCGGCAAGAAAGATTCTAAAGGTCGCTCGCTTCGCGATTTTGACTTGCACACCCGATTGTTCAAGTACCCGTGCAGCTACTTGATCTACTCTGCCAGCTTCGACGGACTGCCCGACGAAGTACGTATCGAAGTGATTTCCCAATTGACGTCTATTTTGGAGGGAAGGGACACTTCACCTCAGTACGCTCACTTAACGTCCGAGTTGCGACGCGAAATTCTCGAAATCCTTCGTGAGACCAAACCTGAATTCAATCGTCTGAAGCTAGCTTTGAATTGAGTCCGAGAAAGTCTCTATGAATAATTGCCGACATCTTCGACTCGCATTGGCTTTTTGCTTCCTAGCGTTGCTCATTTTCTATAGCCAGTATGCTTCGGCGCAACTGAATATTGACCTCGAGAAACCGCCGTTCAACTATGCGGAAACCGAAGCGGACAATCGTGTCAGTCGCTTGATCGCAAAGCTCGCGTCGCAGGAGATCGCGCTGGAATACACTCGCGAGCACGGCTACCTGCGTTCGCTGCTTGCCGCTCTTGACATTCTTGAATCGTCGCAGACGCTCGTCTTTTCAAAAACGAGCATGCAAGTGCGAGTCATTTCTCGTCACAACCCGCGAGCGATCTTCTTCAACGATGACACTTATGTCGCCTGGGTCAACGGCAGTTCATTGGTAGAGATCTCTACGGCAGACCCGAAACTTGGGGCTGCCTTTTACACCCTCGAAATGGCGCCTTGGAAACCTAAGATCAAGCGAGCCAACTATGACTGTTTGGGTTGTCATGCTACGTCGATGACGCAGGGGATTCCCGGCCATACCGTACGCAGTGTTTACCCGACCTTCGATGGTAGCATACGCACGCAAAAAGAATCCTTTATTACCGATCATACCAGTCCTTTTTCGAAGCGATGGGGTGGCTGGTATGTAACAGGCCATCATGGCGAAATGCAACACATGGGTAACTCGGTACTTCGCGGCGATCAACTGGAGACTCTCAATAACGGCAATCGATCGGACCTGAAAAGCGAATTCAATACTCTCAATTATCTTTCGCCCCATAGCGATATCGTCGCCCTGATGGTGCTGGAACATCAGTCACAAATGCACAACGCGATGACGCGAGCGGATTTTTCGATGCGGCAGTACCAATATGAACGAACGCGACCTGAATCGCCGCCAGTCGATCAAGAGGAATCGCAAGCACAGCTTCATCTGATTGCCAAACCGGTCGTCGATTGCATGTTGTTTTTCAATGAATATCCGCTCACCAGCGAAGTAAGTGGCTTAGAGACCTTCGCCGATCAGTTTACTAGTCGCGGGCCGAAGGACAGTCAAAATCGGTCCTTGCGGGATTTGGATATGAAAACTCGTATGTTTCAATTCCCTTGCAGTTACTTGATTTATTCGGCAGCATTCGATTTGCTTCAACCAACGCTTCGCGATGAAATCTACCGCCAGTTGAGGCAAGTATTGACGGGTGAAAATCGATCCGACAACTACAAACACTTGGATGTTTCGTCGCGAGCGAGCATTTTGGCGATCTTGCTAGAAACCAAAGTGGGCTTGCGTGAGAGTTGGAAAACTGCTTCGCTGGAGAGCAGGTAACTCAAGTACGTGTTGCCTGCCACCTGATCGTGTTAAAGGCGTGCGAGTTGCGGGGAACATTTGCCACAGTTCCCACGCCCACCGCTATCGCGCTATCGCTTTGGGCGTGCCACACGTTTTTGGACGTGGCTGAGCGAGGCCCTCGCTCAGGTTTGGTAGAAACAAATCGAGCGAAGGGCCTCGCTCGTCCACAACGTTAACGAGGCGCACTTTCGCAGAGCGAAAGGCGACAATGAGTCTCAACCGTTCTTGGACAAGGGATCGGATTCAAGCAACCACCAGCGGGGTTTCGGCAGGCCGCGCTTTAAGCCGAAGCTTTTCATGGCAACTTGGCTAATCATTTGCGCGATCTCGGTTGGCGAATCGCTAATGATAAATCGGTCAACGTCGATTTGATCGATTGTTCTTTGCTTCACCATCGTCATCTCAAGATAATCTCTCAAGGGCTTCCAATAGTCGACTCCGACTAGAACCATGGGGAACTGTCGTATTTTAGCGGTTTGCACTAGTGTCGCTATTTCAAACATTTCATCCATGGTTCCGAATCCGCCTGGCATTGCTACAAAGGCATACGAGTACTTTGCAAGCATCAGCTTTCGGACAAAGAAATAATTGAACTCGACGAAATGATCGAGATAGGGGTTCGGATGCTGCTCTTTCGGTAGAACAATGTTGCAGCCGACGCTGCGACCATGAACGTCCTTTGCTCCGCGGTTGGCTGCTTCCATGACCCCTGGTCCACCTCCCGTCATTACGGTAAAGCCCGCTTTTGCAAGTTCGGCGCCAACTTGCCGCGCCAGGACGTAGTACGGATGCGTTTCTGGAAATCGGGCGGAGCCAAAAACCGTTGCGCAAGGACCGATAAAGTGGAGCTTTCGAAATCCATGAATGATTTCACGAAAGATGCGGATCGCGCGAACTAATTCCTTGAATCGGCTTTGCGGTCCTTCCAAGAAGAGACGTTCTTCTTTAGCTTCCTTCGTTTCTTGTAGCCCATTGGGCAAAGTTATTTCGGATGGCAATACCAATTCGTCCATTGAACGTCTTCCCTGTTCTGCAAGTCGGTTGTGATTGAGTTGATTTCCCGGACAATCATATTAGTTACCGGAGCTTCCTGAAACTAGAGCTTTGTGACGACTAAGAATTAGGGTTGGTGGTTCCGTGGCAAGGGCGTCTCGCCCTTGTTTTCATGGGCGAGACGCCCCATGCCACTTCGCTATTTCATTTTTAGCAGTGGTCCGAAGCCGATCAGCGGCAGCCCAGAGACGCGGGAGGCGTATTCTCGATACTCCGCCCCGACGAAACGAAGCATGCGCTGGTCTTTCGCATAGCTTCCGGCATAGATGTACGCCGTCCACATGGCCGTCAATAAAGCATGATCCAGAGTCATGGTGGGCGTCAACCAAATCAACCCCAAAAAACTCATGTAAATGGGGTGACGCATCCAACGGTAAGGCCCACTCTCAATAAACACACGCTGTGGAGGTCGCTGACGCCTCATCCAATACCACCATTGAGTCAATCCAGTCTGGTATCCCATGCCTGTGATAACCAAACTATAGAACAAAGCGACCCACGAACCGTAAAACCCGCAGAGTATCGCCATTTCCACAAAGCCGGTTGCTCTCCAAAGCACCGTAGGATGCAGGCTCCAACTTTGAAACATCCATAGCAGTGTTACGCATGTGACCGAACAGTGAACACAACCCACTAATCCAGATGGGATCCAACTCTTCATGCGTTTTTGAATGGGAGGTGCCAATAGCAAACTGTGAGGCAAAGCGAAGCCAATCGAAAGAATGCAATCGACAAGCAAACCATGCCGGTAGCTTTGCGTTGAGCCAAATCGGAGAAACAGGAACAGGTGCACGACGGTCCACAAAAAAAGCATTTGTGTCCCAATGCCAAATACGATTCCACAAGAGCGAGCCAGAGTGAGAGAAGTCGTTCGATTTTGTTCTATGGAAACAGCGCTCATGACTATTCAGGTACCGCCCAGAGGTCACCGTAAATTGTCAGTTCGTCGGTCACGCCAACCGCGCCGAGCATTTTTGAAAACGGCTTTATGCCGTAGTCAGATTGTCGGATTTTGAATCCTCCTCGAAAATGATTCCAACCATCTTTGACTTCAAGATCGCAGAGGATCTCGACGCGTCGTGTTTTTTCGTGAAGCGTAAAATCGCCGACGAGCAAAAACTCCGGCAACTGTCTCTTGCTTATTGTCTTCTTGGGTTGAATCTTGGCGTTCTCAAATTTAGCTGTGCCGAATTTATTGACATTGAGGATTTCGACTCCGAGCATATTCTCATTCACCTTTTTGCGGGTCGCTTCGTCGGTGATGCCTTCCAATCCGATATAGCTGCGGGCTCGTGGGGTGTCTACATCGAACGACTTCATGTTAAAAACCAGAGCACCATTGCTTGATCCGTTTAGAAATAGATTGCCGCTCGCCAATTTTCCTTCGATAGCATGTTGATGGCCGACCACTCCGGTTTTGTCTACGAAAATGTAGACGCGACTATGCTCCGTGTTCACTTGACCGGTAGGTGGTCGCTCTTGTGCGCTGATTATGCTGGCACTCAGCGGGAAGAAACATAACAAGACTGTAATGATTCGAAGCCAGGGATCTAAGCAACTCGGAAGCATTATTGAAATCCTTTTGCATTCAGAATGGTCGTCCATGATCGGCCCGTATAGTACCACACGAAGTCCTTGCATGACTAGAGTAGCTCATCTCTCCATTGAGAGAATCAAGCCACGGAGTACCGCTGCACAAATTACACTGGCAACGGGCGTGGCTGCGCTAGTCTTTGTTAGGCGAGCGGCAGACAGAAGTCTACTAGGCCAGGCCACCTTGTAGCACGCCCACAGCGATGGGTGTGGGGAATGTGTGGCACGCCCAAAGCGATTAGCGATGGGCGTGGGAAGTATGGCAAATGACTCTAGCGAATTCACCACGCCCTTCGTACCTCAGAGAGGCTGTGATTTTTTGAATCCGAAGAAAGTAACCATCACACTCCGTGTGATGTTGCCTCAGAAATCACAGGTTTTTAACCGCGGAAATCACACGGAGTGTGATTAGTACTATAAAGTCACAGCCTCAGAGCGTGCCACACAGTTTATAGCTAGATTTCAAACTGCCCCTCGCCTTGACGCCCAAGCATTCCGAAACTCTTGACGAGTTTCGTTACCCGAAAATTGAGCTGTCACAAAGCACTAGTCTTTGTGGCAGAGTGGCAGAGCGAAGCCCTAGCTTAGGATCGGTAGAAACCCAATTAGCAGAGAGCCTCGCTCTTCCACGATGTCCATAATGTTTCGTTGGAGCGTTTCACCTCGCCGTTTTCACAACGTGCGGTGTATAAATGATTGGGAATAAAGTCATTGCGATTGGCTCGCTTTCTTAACGAATCGGGGATGCATTTTCTGCCGCCTGTGCCTAAACTCAAGTAGGACGTTGCCTAAACTCAAGTAAGATCGCAACGCCGGACTGTTTTCTTTCCACCACGCATGTAAATTGAGATCGAGGAGAATACTAAAATGACCTGTGTCGAATTTCAGACTATTTGTCGCGTTTGTGCGGACCATGGAATTGCCATCGGAAAGACGGATTTGGTTCGGATGGTTTGCAACGAATGTGGCGCGCAAGAAGTTTGCTCTATCAATTCGGTTTTTCCAATCGAGGACGGCTCGAAAGCAGAGAGCCTATCGCAAGCTTGTGTCGTTATGAACGTACATGCTTTGGGCGCAGAAGATTGCGACGATTCGAAAGCGGTTGAGTGACCTCGCGTTCTGTGTCCGGCATCGTTCTGTGTCCGGCATCGTTCTGTGTCCGGCGTCACAGTGCCGAGTCGTTCTCGTCGGCGGTGGGGTCGAGATGTCCCGATTTGTTGATCGCAAGCAGAATTCGAAACGCGACCAACGAACTGATAACGAAGCCTACTAACCCCATCAGTGACAGGTCTTGCAAGCCGAGTGGGCCGCCATTCATGAACAGAAGCGGTGGTACATTCGCCGCCATCAAAATCGAAGAGCCCAAGAGCAGACTACTGGTCAAAAGCCCCAGTACCAATCGATTGATGGATGGACTAAGCCCTCGATGTGATAACTGAACATCGAGCTTTCCCTCTTGGACCAACTCCATCAGCGAGCTAATCTGGGACGGCAATCTCTCCACCAATCCCTCCAGTTCAACGTACATGCGTCGAAGACGCCGCAATTGGCGACGAGGTGATAAACGGCTCCAACGCAACTTGCCCATTACCGGTTGAATTGCTTCGATGATGCTAAAGCTAGAACCAGTCGAACGAAGTGTCCCTTCCAAGGTGACCAAGGTCTTGATCAAGATACCCATTTGACTCGGAAGGGTGATTCGATGCCGATGTAAAATATCGGTCGCATCGTTAAGCGCCTCGCTTAGGTCCAAGGAATCCAACGGCTGTGTTCCGTAGGTGGCGATCAGGTCGGCTACATCATTGGCCAACTGGGCTTCGTCGATGGATGCGGGGATTTTACCGGCGCGTTTGATCAACGAGGTAAGTAGGGCGGAATCCTGTTGGAATACAGCCCAAAGCATCTCTTCAATCGTTCCACGCAGCGAATCATCGATTCGACCCACCATTCCAAAATCGAGAAGAGCAATCGTCCCATCTTCTTGGATGAGAATGTTGCCTGGATGCGGATCGGCGTGATAGTGACCTTTTAGAAAGATCGATTGGACATAGACTTCCGAAACTCGTTTCGCGATTTCAGTTCGATCGATGCCCGGGAGGGCGTCTGGATTACTGAGGCAATGGATCGATTTTCCCTCGACCCTCTCCATCGTTAAGACTCTTGCGGAGGAGAGCTTCGGGTGAGCGTGCGGAACGACGACTCCCTTGCAGTCCTTTAGTGCCGCTTGAAACATGAGCAGATTGGACAGTTCACGAGAAAAACTCAGCTCACGCTTGATGGATCGGGAAAGCTGTTCGACGATGCCTCTTGGTTGCCAAACGGCAAGTTCCGGAATTCGCTCCGCGAGCATCGCCAATCCTCGAAGGACTTCAAGATCTTCGTGCACTTTTGCTTGAATGTTGACATGCTGTACTTTGACAACCACGGGCGTGCCGTCAATTAATGTCGCCGCGTGAACTTGCCCGATCGACGCGGAGGCAATGGACGTTTCCGAGAATTCCGAAAACGACTCGCTGATAGGTTGTTTCAGTTCCGATTCGATGACCTCTTTGATTTGGTCGAACGGGTCGGCCGGAACCTGAGTCTGCAACTGTTGCAATTCAGCCGCTTGTTCGGAGCCAACCAAATCGGGACGCAACGAAAGTACTTGCCCCAGTTTAATAAAAGTTGGACCTAGTTCGGTGAGCGCCATCCGAACGCGGGCTTCTCTAGAGTAACTCGCGAGTGGAATCCCTTGATCGTCCTTGAGCCAGTCCCGAATGAAGTCCACGCGAAGATGACTGAGCCAATCGGCCAACCCGTATCGGCGCAAGACGACGATAATCTCTTGCCATCGTCGGAGGTTGCGATAGTAGCGTGGAAGCGAGCTAATTCTCATTTATCAGAGGAGGACTCGACCTTGGGGGGCGAGTCTGGAGACTGGGTGCTCTTCATTCTTGCTTCGATTCGTTTCTTGAATTCCGAATATTCCAAATTTCCAAAGTCGAAGACGGGATTTTCCTTCGACTCTTCTTTCGTCCAGTTTAATTCCACGCGAGTCCCTAGATAGTCTACTGCGATGGTGTTTTGGTCGGAAAGAACCTCCTGCGAGAATCCGAGACCGCGTATGGCAGGCAGATCGTCTCGACTATACAAAACCTTTCCATTTCGGATATCGACAAGAGCGATGGACATGAAGTCGACGGCCATGTTGCCTACTTTTTGCAGTTTGAGCAAACGAACAAAGACCGCTACCGGCGAATTCCTATTCTGCGAAATGGGGAAATGGAATTGTCGGACGACGGAACTTTGTTCCCACACACTGCTCGCATCCTTGGCCGATAGTGCCATTAGCCGTCCGGCGACCGGAACAAAACCAGGATCGCTCACCACGGGTTCTACCTTGAACCGATCCAACTCCATGGCCGGACTATACAGCATCGTCAACATGGTGTCTTCAAATCGCTGCACCGATATCTGACTGAATTTCAAGTCGTTCTCAACTTGGCGGACGAATTCTTTTTCGTCAGGCAGGTTCCAATACGTCAGCTCGCCCGACATTGCCAAGATAAGGACACCTGTTTCACCGTCCAGAGCGATCCTTGCCCCGATGGAAATCTCCTTCTTGAACACAGTTCGACCGTCCACCGAATCAATTAGTTTTATCGCATACTGCTTTTGAGCATCGATGGTCATCAACCAATAACGTCCAATCGAAGCAATCGTGGACCATCCGTCTCCTTCCAATGGAATTTCTCTGAGGGTGGATCCATCCTGCAGGTCGAGCGTCACAATCATTCGGTTTTTTGGGTGATGAACTAATAGCTTGCCTTGTTCTGCTGCAAAACTACATCCCTTGAATCCAGTGCGGTTCCATATCTTCGCACCGGTGATCAGATCCAAACAGGACAATTCATCTTCCAACAGTACAACGATTCCGCTTCGCGAAACAGAAGCGACACGAAATGGCCCCTTGGTCATAGGCAGTCCCCAATTCTTTGGATCCTGCAATGCTCTGCCTCGGTCCCCGACTTTCTCCAAATTCTCCACATCGAATTGCTTTCGCCAAAGCACTCCATCCTGATCTCGCGCATTGGTCGTAAGAGTGTCGACTGCTATGATTTGTCGATTGATCTCGAGGAGGACAATGCTGTCGACCGAATAGGCTGTTGGAACGCTCGATTTATCTTGATTGCCAGCGTCCGCGTACACTTGAAAACTTTCGCCTGTGGAAGGGTTCGAAAAAGCAAAAGTCACCGATCCTGAGCTGATCTCCCAGCCGGTCAATGCATGTCCTATCCTTGTTTTCCATCGACAGGCAGTTGCCGAATCCAGTTGCCCCGCTCTGTTTAACGGCAATGCGTCGATCGGACTTGTTGAGACTTGGATTTTGCCCGTTGGCCATTCGCTAATTGGCTTCGAC
>Ga0209181_10011314_pt1 | contig 11450 bp, 8 predicted proteins | sample MAT05_FD_187208 | JGI IMG/M metagenome (GOLD analysis project Ga0209181, IMG submission 187208) | Freshwater microbial communities from Lake Fryxell liftoff mats and glacier meltwater in Antarctica - MAT-05 (SPAdes) (version 2) | ecosystem: Environmental > Aquatic > Freshwater > Ice > Liftoff... | reverse complement strand
ATACTGAATCCAAGATGCCACGCACCATACTCACCCTGATCCTCATCCCCTTCACAGCCCTCACCGCCGCCGCCCTCTGGTACCACGGCTTCTGGGGCATTCTCGAACCACACTTCAAGAGCTTCGGTGCAGGCCAGGTCTTCGCAGACCTTGTCATCGCCCTCACACTCTTCATGGTCTGGATGTGGCAGGACGCCAAAGCCACAGGCCGCAACCCCTGGCCTTGGCTTGCCATCACCCTGGTCGCTGGCGCCTTCGGTCCGCTACTCTATCTCTTCACGCGCAAACAGACCACTACTTGACCGGCCGCATCGGCTTCAGATACCCGGCCAGGAACAAGTACACGGCCCGCCGAGACTCCCGCGCAAGCTTCGTATCCAGTCGCCCAAACTCATGCCCACCCGGCGCATTCTCATAAATCTTGTACTCAAACTTTTTCCCCGACGCCTTCAGCGCCTGCACAAACCGCTCCACCTCGATCACGTTTACATCCTCATCATTTGTATTCCCGTGAATCAGCAGCGGCGTCTCCAGCTTATCGGCATGAGTAATCGGAGACCGCTTCAGATACTCCTGGATATCGCCCTGCACTGTCTTCCCGATATGCTGCGGCGCTGAAAAAATCGCCTGATAACTCGCATCGCGATAACCCAACCGCAACACCAGATCCGTCACCGGCACCCCCGCATAAGCTGCCGCATAAGCCCCCGGATGCTGCAGCACATTCATCAGCGTAATCATCCCCCCATGGCTCCACCCAATTATCCCCACGCGTTTCGAATCGAGGAACTCATAGTTCTCCAGCATCCACTCCCGCGCTTGAAAAACATCTTCCACCTCAAGCCCGCCGTAATCGATCTCGTTATACAGACCAGCCCCATACCCCGTGCTCCCCCGGTAATCCGGCCCAATCACCGTATAGCCTTGTTGCACCAGTTCCCGCACGGCTCCAAACTCATGATCACGCCCAAAGTCGCTATGGATCCCCTGGTGCGCAAACACAATAAGCGGCTGCTTCTTGGTCCTATCCAGATTCTTCGGGACAAAAGTCATGGCATGAATGATCAGCGGATTCTTGGCCCCCGGCGCTGTTGGATTCGAAGGCTTATGAGGAGGTGCACTCGTATACCGAATCTCGTTCACCTCAGCGATATCCCCAAGCTGCGCGTACCACTTCTGCACAGTCAAAGCGCGAATCAGTACATCGGCATTGTGATCCCGGGCCACAACTGCCGTAGGGCTGGAAGCCGCCGGGGCGGAAACCCGGGCATCCTGCCCGCAAACCAGCAAAGTAGAGAAGGCAAGCCCCAAAGAAGTGCGAAAAATCATCTCACTTTTATAGCATCTACATTCCTCAACTCATCCAAAGTGGGTTTTTCGCAGTTCCGTCATGCTCAGTGGTCGTCTTGAAAGTTTCAAACTTCCCATCCATAGCTGCGGTCTTTGTCTTTCTAAGTAATGATGCCAACTTCGCCGCATCCATTGGTCGATGGTTTCGTCCCACTGCAACCGCCTGCTCTAGCCTCTCGAGGCTCTCGCATCCGGTAATCACCACCGTGGTAGGAAGATTAAGGGCATACTCCAAACACTCCACAGCACTCACCGTGTTGCTCGCCAGGATTTTTCCGCTTGCGATGGGCTTCATCCCCAGAACGGCAATCCCGGCACTCACCAATTTAGGCAGCACAAGTTTCTCAAAGCTTCGGAAATGCGCGTCCATGAGATTTAATGGCATCTGACAAGAGTCAAATTGAAACCCATGTCCCTCCGCCACTTCAAGCATCCTTAAATGCACCGCCGGATCCTTATGACCGGTAAATCCGATATATCTTATCTTGCCGGCCCTCTTCGCCTCCAGCAGTGCCTCCAGCGGCCCTCCTGAGGCAAAGAACCTGTCGGGATCTTCCATTCGGATATTCTCGTGATATTGCATTAAGTCCACGTGATCCGTCTGCAATCGCTTCAACGACTCATCAATTTGCCGCGAAGTTGAATCCTTGGTCCGCCCATCGAACTTAGTCATCAAAAATACCTTTTTCCGGTATCCATCCCCGAGAGCCATCCCCATTCTTCGCTCACTTTCGCCATCGTGATAGTCCCAGCAATTATCCATGAAGTTGATGCCTTGATCGATCGCAGTCCTGACAATTCGGATTCCCACTTCAGCTTCCTTCGGCATCCCTATGTGATAGCCGCCAAGTCCAATCGCCGATACCTTTTCGCCTGTTTTGCCAAACTGCCGATAGGTCATAGCGCTGGCCTGCGCATTTCCGGTGGCGGCAATTCCAATACCAGCCATCGCGTGAAGTATTCGTCTTCTTTGCATGTCAAGGAGGAAGCAAACAAGCTACCAAAGCAAATCCACACAAGATCAATAAGTTGACTGGCTTCTCACCGACCAAATTTCGTCAGGCGACGGCCCGTTGCCAGCTCAACTTCCCGAACCTCCCCAATCGTCTAACCCCGCAACCGATTGAGACCTGCGAGAATCTATTCATACAGGGACTCTCGCAAATGTCAAACTCCATCAGTGTCGAAAGTCTGGCCAAGACCTATCGCGGTGCTAACGAGCTGACGATATTTGCCGATATGACCTTTGTGGTCAATCCTGGAGAACGTCTGGCGCTGATCGGAGAATCTGGTGCTGGCAAATCTACGCTCCTGCATCTCCTCGGTGGCCTCGACACCCCCTCAGGCGGCGCTATCCGCTTCGGGGACACCGACATTACCCGCCTTAACCAACGCGAACTCGCTGACTTTCGCAACCGCGAAATCGGCTTCGTCTGGCAGGTCCAGAGCCTCTTACCCGAATTCACAGCATTAGAAAACGTAATGATGCCGCTTCTGGTTCGCGGTGAAGATCCATCCTCCTCCAAACCGAAAGCCGAAAAGATGCTCACCGAGGTCGGCCTCGCCGCCCGCTTCGAGCATCGTGCCGGAGAACTCTCCGGTGGCGAGCAACAGCGTGTTGTCCTGGCTCGCGCCCTCGTTGGCCAACCCAAATATTTACTAGCTGACGAGCCCACGGGGAATCTAGATGAGCAGACGGCTTCACAAATCCTCGACTTGCTCGAGCGTCTTCAGGCCCAGTTCCAATTGACCAGCGTTATCGTTACCCACAGTTCCGCCCTTGCCAGCCGCTGCACCCGCACGCTCCGCCTCGCCAAGGGCGGTCTTTTCGCAATCGAGTCCAATCTCCCCCCTTTCAGAGAAGTTACAATGGAGGCACAAAGCCATGTTTGAGCGTTATACAGAGAAGGCACGGCGAGTCATCTTTTTCGCCCGTTATGAGGCGAGCCAGTTTGGCAGTCCGTATATTGAAACCGAGCATTTGTTGCTCGGGCTCTTGCGGGAAGACAAGGCCCTAGCCAACCGCTTCCTGCGCTCGCAAGCCGCCATTGAGTCGATCCGCAAGCAGATCGAAGCCCACACCACCATTCGCGAGAAGGTCTCGACCTCAGTCGATCTCCCTCTCAGCCACGAGTGTAAGCGCGTCCTCGCCTATGGTGCAGAAGAAGCGGAGCGGCTCAATCACAAACACATCGGCACCGAGCATCTCCTGCTCGGCATCCTTCGTGAAGAAAAATGCTACGCCGCAGAACTCCTCCACGAGCGTGGCCTGCGTCTATCCCAAGTGCGTGAAGAAATCGCCCGCAGCTCGAGCGAGAAGGTCGCCACCAGCCGCACCAAAGAATCGAGCCTCCTCAATGAGTTTTCTCGAGACCTCACCCAGGTAGCCCTCGATGGCACTCTCGATCCGCTCATCGGCCGCGATCACGAGCTTGACCGTGTCATCCAGATCCTCTGCCGCCGCACCAAGAACAATCCGGTTCTCATCGGAGAACCCGGCGTCGGCAAAACAGCCATTGTCGAAGGCCTCGCACAGCGCATCGCCGACGGCGAAGTTCCCAGCTTCCTGGCCGACAAGCGCATCTTGGCACTAGATCTCTCCCTCATAGTCGCCGGTACCAAATACCGTGGCCAGTTTGAAGAACGTCTGAAGACGATCATGAAAGAGTTGATGGAAAATCAAAACGCCATCATCTTCATCGACGAGCTTCACACCCTGGTTGGTGCTGGTTCTGCTGAAGGTTCGCTCGACGCAGCCAACATCCTCAAGCCCGCCCTCAGCCGTGGTGAAATCCAGTGCATCGGCGCAACCACCCCGGCCGAATTCCGCAAGTCAATCGAGAAAGATCGTTCGCTCGAGCGCCGCTTCCAAGCCGTCAAGGTTCCGCCTCCCAATGAAACCGATGCCATCCGCATCCTCATGGGTATCAAAGAACGCTACGAGAAATTCCACGCTGTAGCGTACACCGACGATTCGATCGAAACCGCAGTTTACGCCTCCAGTCGATTCATCCCCGATCGCTTCCTGCCAGACAAGGCCATCGACTTGATCGACGAAGCCGGTGCCCGCGTCAAGCTCCGTCAGACCACCCTTCCGCCCGACATAGCCGACATCCAGAAGCGTATTAAGTTCATCGTGCACCGCATGGAGAACGCGATTGCCAACCACGAATTCGAAAAAGCTCGCTTCTATTCCGATGAAGAGCGCAAAGAACGCGAAAACCTCCGCGTTCTTCGTGAAAAGTACAACCTCGACGACACCTCCACCGGCGTTGTCACCAAAGACGACATCGAAGACGTTGTCGCCCGCTGGACCGGCGTCCCGATGACAGCCATCCGCGAAGAGGAAGTATCGAAGCTGCTCCGAATCGAAGAAGAGCTCCACAAGCGCGTCATCAGCCAAGAGCGCGCCATCGGCGCACTCGCCCGTGCTATCCGCCGCTCCCGCGCTGGTCTCAAGTCGCCCAAGCGCCCAGCCGGCAGCTTCCTCTTCCTCGGCCCCACCGGCGTTGGCAAGACTGAAGTCGCCCGCGCTCTGGCCGACTTCCTCTTCGGCAGCGAGAAATCGCTCATCCGCTTCGATATGTCCGAGTTTATGGAAAAGCACTCAGTATCAAAGCTGATCGGCTCACCTCCAGGATACGTCGGCTACGAGGAAGGCGGCCAGCTCACCGAACGTGTGAAGCGCAACCCTTACTCGATTATCTTGCTCGACGAAATCGAAAAGGCGCACCCGGATGTGTACAACATCCTGCTCCAGGTTTTCGAAGATGGCCAACTCACCGATGGCCTCGGCAATACCGTCGACTTCAAGAACACGATCATCATCATGACTTCCAACCTCGGTGCCCGCTTCCTCGAAAAGAAGAAGGGCATCGGTTTCGACGCCCCGGTCGAGAAGGGCATGGCACCCAAGGTCGAAGATCAGGTTATGCAAGAGGTCAAGCGGGCTTTCAACCCTGAATTCCTTAATCGTCTCGACGAAGTGATCCTCTTCACTTCGCTGGTCGATGAAGACCTCCTCCAGATCATGCACCTGCTGGTCGATCAGATCAACTTAAACCTGGTAACCAAGCAGATCAAGATCCGCCTCACGGTCGAGGCCGCCAAGTACATCCTCGAGAAGACTCTGGTAGACCGCAGCTACGGCGCACGTCCGCTCCGCCGCGCGCTCCAGAAGTACATCGAAGATCCGCTCTCAGAAGCCCTCATCCAGGGAACTCTCGCCCGCCCGAGCGACCTTGAGATTTACCTCAGTGACACAGGCCTCTTCTTCCGTCCGATTCAGGCCGCGGAAGAAGCCCTGGTCGGCGCTGGCGCTCCCACCACCCCAATAGAAGGCACTGCTCTCTACACCTTCTAAGCTTCACTTACTAACAACAAGAAGGGCACCCCCGCTGGTGTCCTTTTTTTTGCGTTCTAATAAGAAGCGTCTGCCCGGAGGTTTTCATGAGCTTCGTTACTGCAACTCTCTTTCTCGCACTGGCTGCCCAAGCCTTTGCCCAACAGCCCTCGTCAAGCGGCATTGAAGGCGCAGTCCTAAATGCCACAACCGGTACCCCCGTCCGCCGCGCTCAAATTTTCCTCAGGCGCGCAAACCCCAATGGCTTCACCAGCGCGCAAACCCCCGGCTTCGCCGCCGACACCGATTCCGAAGGCAAATTCGAACTCGCACAAGTTGAACCAGGTTCATACACTGTTGAAGTCCGGCGTTCTGGCTTTGTCACCCAACACTACAAGGGCCAGCTTTCGGTCAGCGCGGGCAATCGAACCAAAGGCTTCGACTTCAAACTCGTCCCGCATGCCGTAGTCGCGGGCCGCATTTTGGATCAAGAGGGCGCGCCCCTACTAGACATGGAAGTCCGCCTGCTGCGCCTCTTCGACATGAACGGTAAGCAATCCCTTTCGCCAGTCGGCTTCGCTCAAACAAACGACGCAGGTGAGTTCCGCATCGCAGGTCTGGCCGCTGGGCGCTACTTCTTAAGTGCATCTAGTCAAAATTACGCACAGGCTTTCTTGTTAAAACTCCTTCGCTACGACTTTGACAAGCCCCAAATGGCGTTTGCCAAAACTTTTTTCCCATCGTCTTCTGACGAAGCAGGCGCCCGTCCAATCGACCTCACTTCTGCTCAAACCCTCGCTGGGCTTGAACTCCGCATGAAACAAGAGCGGGTCTTCCGCATCCGCGGAAAGGTCCTCTCATCGATTCCGATCAAGGACCTCCGCATAGAAGCTGCACCTCGCAACTCAGACCGCGCGGCTCCACTTGAAAACAAAGAGGCAATCCTCAATGAAGATGGCAGCTTCGAAATCGCAAGACTATTTCCCGGCTCATACTTCGTAACAGCCATGATGAACACGGGCAGCCGTAGCGTAATTGGCAAAACTCCAGTCGACATCACTCACGAGAATCTAAACAACGTAGTCATCAACAAGCTCGAATCGGTCACCATTTCCGGAACAATTCGCATTGAAGGCTCTCTCCAAGGCAAGCCGCCATCGCTCGAAGAGATTCAGCTTAATCTTGCTTCTACCAATGGAACAGCAGACGGCTTCCGCCAGGCTAAATCCGATGCACTCGGTGCCTTCGAGTTCGAGAACGCATTGGAAGGAAAATTCCGCTTCGTCGTGCAGAACCTCCCAGCCGGAGTCTGGCTGAAATCCATAACCGCAGCAGGCCGCTCCCTGCTCAACACAGAAATAGCGATCCCCGTAGGCCCCATCGAGGTTACTCTCGCAGCCGGGGTTGGCACGATCTCAGGCATAGTGAGCAACTCACAGGGCCAACCCTCTCCAGGCTTTGTAATCCTTCAGGGCCAGCAGCCTCGCCCTGACCTCAGCCGAAGTATAGCGACCGATCAGAACGGTCGTTTCAACTTCCCGAATATCGCACCGGGCAACTACAGCCTCTATCCAGAGCCACCATTTGAAGCATCAAAGCCCCCTAGTCGCGAGAGCATTGAAGCCGCCAGATCCAAAGCCCTTAGAGTCACAATTACCCCCAATTCCCAAAATCAAATCGACCTAACCTTACCCGGCAATCCTTAGCGAATAGCGAAAACTACCCAGGAGACTGCTATGAGAAGCTTGTCACTGATTCTTCCCGTTACTTGGTTCATCTCAGCCATGGCGCAACAACCCGAACCCATCGACCCTAAAAAGCTGGGCACCATCGAAGGCCAGATTACCAATGGCGTTACCGGAGAAGCCCAGCGGCGGGTCAATCTCACGCTTCGCCCCACGATGATGCAGATGGGAAGTGGCGGCGGTGGCCCCATCGCACCACCTTCTCCCTATGCAGCCGTCACCGACGCCGAAGGCAAGTTCCGCATCGAACGCATCGATCCCGGCACCTACATGCTTCAGGCCGAAAAGCAGGGCTTCGTTCGTCAAGCTTATAACGCACGCCAGATCCTCGGCCCCAGCACTCCCCTCGTCATCACCGCTGGCATGGAGATGAAAGAGGTCAACCTCAAACTCACCCCGCACGCCATCGTCACCGGCCGCATTCTTGACGACGAAGGCGAGCCCTTGGCCAAGCGCAACCGGTGACCAGATCTGGTCCTTCTTCAAGGCCTGCCACGACGGCAATTTCGAAGAAGCCAAACTCCTGCTGGCCCGCGGAGCAAACTCCAACCTCATCGACGACCACTTCCGCGAAACCCCACAACAGTGGGCACATCGCTTCAAACAAAAGGATTAACACAACCAATGCCAACACCTATTGAATCTAGCGCTCCAAACCGCCTCGACCAAGCCAATCTCACCCCACGCTCCACCGTCCACCCCAGCCCTGCAGACTGGCGCGACCAAACCCTCTACTTCCTCCTCCCAGACCGATTCAGCGACAACAAAGAATCCACTCGCGCACTCTTTGACCCCAGCAACCCAACTCAATTCAAAACCGCCGACAAAGCCGCCTGGATGCAAGCCGGCAATCGTTTCACCGGCGGCACCCTAAAAGGCATCGAAGACAAACTCCCCTACCTCAAAGCCCTCGGCATAACGGCCCTCTGGGTCGGCCCCATCTTCAAACAATGCGCCAGCCTCGAAACCTATCACGGCTACGGCATCCAAAACTTTCTCGACGTCGATCCGCGCTTCGGCACCCGTCAAGACCTTCGCGATCTGGTCGACGCCGCCCACCTCCTCAACATGTATGTCCTCCTCGACATCATCTACAACCACACAGGCGACGTTTTCTACTACAACCACAACGGCCAACCAGCCTCCACGCTAAACTACCGCTTCGAGCCTCCATACGATGTCCACGGCTGGCGCTCCAATTCCAGCCAAAGCACTCAAAATCCCACCACCCCAGGCGACGCCATCCAACCCCAGGAATTCCAAAACCTCAACTGGTTCACCCGCGGCGGCCAGATCGGAAAATGGGACCCGGAACCCTGGGAAGACCGCCAACACCCTCTCAACGAATTCCGCCGGGGCGACTTCTTCAGCCTCAAGAACCTCGATCTCAGCAACGACCCCCTCTCCGCCATCATCGACGTCTATCGATACTGGATCGCCCTCAGCGATTGCGACGGCTTCCGCATCGACACCGTCAAGCACGTCCCCCTGGACGTCTCACGCCACTTCTGCGGCGGCATCCGCGAATACGCCGAAACCATCGGCAAGAGCAACTTCCTCCTCTTGGGCGAGGTCACCGGAGGCTCCGCCATGGCCCGCGATTACCTTGATGTTTTCGGCCGTAACCTCGACGCCACCCTCGACTTCGGCGAACCGGCCGCGCGCCTCACCGGCTTCGTCAAAGGCTTCCAGCCCGCCGGTGACTTCTTCGAAATCTTCGGCGGCCACGACCAACTTGGCAGCCACCGCGAAGTAGGCCGCTACCATGTCTCGATCCTCGACGACCACGATATGGTCGGCCGCACCAAACGCCGCTTCGCCGCCGGTAACAACACCTCAACCAGCCACGAACAAACCGCCCACGCCGTCGGCGTCCAGCTCACTACCATCGGCATTCCTTGCATCTACTATGGGACAGAACAATCCCTCAACGGCTCAGTCGACGATCACGACAAAACCATCGAACCCAATCTCTCCTTTGAAGACCGTTACGTCCGCGAAGCCATGTTCGGCGGCCCCTTCGGCGCATTTCAAACTAACGGCTGCCATGTCTTCAACCCAGACCACCCCACCTACCTACGCATCGCCGCAATAGCCCGTCTCCGCAATCAGAAAGACAACGTAGCTCTAACGCTATCCAGAGGCCGCTCCTATCTGCGAGACACCGCAACCGACGGCACAAACTTCAGCCAACCCAGGCAAGAACAAATCGCCGCATGGTCCCGCATCCTCTTCCGTACAGAAGTCGTTATCGCGCTAAACACCTCAGGCGACCAAACCCGCTCCGCCCACATCACCATCGACGCCGCCCTCCACAACAATCAAACCCAACTGAGAGTCCTCTACCGAAGCGACTGGACCGACGCCCAACTCAAGAATCCTCCAACAAGCGAGACCATCCCGATCGAGACCATCAACGACCGGCGAGTCGTTCAAGTGCAACTCCCCTCAGCGGGAATGCTCATCTTGTCAGCCGTATGATCTCCGCTAGTGCGCTCCCCTAATCTTTGGAGGATTCGTCACAAACTCCGACACATCCCGAGCGGCCTTCGTCTCAACTCCCGCCTTCTCCAAAAACCCCAAATCCCGGAACCACTCAATAAACCGGGTCTGCCACGTTCCAAACGGAATCCCCTCCCGATCCGCCATCCCACCGCCATGCACCCCATTCCCGTAAAGATGCATCTCGATATTCGGCACGCCCTTCATCAGCATCGCGCTGTAATACTCCATCGCCCAGACCGCATGAACCTGATCCCCGCTCCCTGGGCTCGCGATAAACGCAGGCGGCACATTCGAAGGAATCTCGGGCGCAGTCCGCCCCCGCGTAAACGGCGTTGGCCCCGGATAAATCAACCCCGCAAAATCCGGCCGCGAACTCACCCCCGGATTCTTCCGATCAAACTCAAGAAACTCCACCGCCGCCGGAGCCGACAATTCCGCTCCGGCCGAGAACCCAAGGATCCCGATCTTGTTCGGATCAAAATTGAATTCCTTCGCATAACTCCGCACCAGCCGCACCGCCTGCAGTGCATCATTCACCGCATCCACACGCGCATCGTAACTATCCTTCCGCAACCGGTATCGAAGGATAACGGTGTTGATCCCGTAGTTAAAGAAGTAAGGCACAAAGTCCAAGCCTCCCATCCCCACATTCAGCGTATTGTGGCCACCGCCAGCCGCCAGAATAATCACCGCCCCAGTGTTGTTAGACTTCTCCACCACATGCACTTCAATCGAAGGATTGTGAATGTTGACGATGCTGGCAATACGCTCAGGCACCGATTCACTCATGTTGTAAACCTCAGCCTCCGACACCTTTGCCGCACGCAACAACGGGCTCCCCGCTGGATACAGCGGAATCACCACTCCCCCAGGCAGCAGCGGCTTCGGCAGCCCAATCGGTGCCGGCAGACGCTGACCAAGACAAAGTCCCCCAACAATCAAAACCAGTACAATACAGCGCATAATCTACCGAGGCCCCGGAAACTTAGGCGGATTCTTCACAAACTCAGCAACATCCCGGGCCGCCTTAGTCTCAACGCCCGCCTTCTCAAGAAAACCCAAATCCCGGAACCATTCGATAAACCGCGTCTGCCACGTCCCAAACGGAATCCCTCGCCGGTCTGTCATCGCCCCACCATGAACCCCATTCCCGTACAAATGCATCTCGATATTCGGCACGCCCTTCATCAGCATCGCGCTGTAATACTCCATCGCCCATATCGCATGGACCCGGTCTCCGCTGCCAGGGCTAGCAATGAACGCCGGTGGCACATTCGCCGGAATCTCCGGCGCAGTCCGCCCACGAGTAAACGGCGACGGCCCCGGATAAATGATCCCGGCAAAATCAGGCCGCGAACTCACCCCAGGATTCTTCTTGTCAAACTCAACAAATTCAACCGCCGCCGGTGCCGATAATTCCGCTCCAGCCGAGAACCCCATCATCCCGATCTTGTTCGGGTCAAAATTAAAATCCTTCGCATAGCTTCGCACCAGCCGCACCGCCTGCA
>Ga0209181_10011312_pt1 | contig 11452 bp, 9 predicted proteins | sample MAT05_FD_187208 | JGI IMG/M metagenome (GOLD analysis project Ga0209181, IMG submission 187208) | Freshwater microbial communities from Lake Fryxell liftoff mats and glacier meltwater in Antarctica - MAT-05 (SPAdes) (version 2) | ecosystem: Environmental > Aquatic > Freshwater > Ice > Liftoff... | reverse complement strand
AGATATCCTCCAAGGATGAAGGAATGAGTAGAGAGCTGCTTGACTATACCTACTTGATTATCCTGCTTGATCAGTGGGGTAGGCGATCGGTTTTACCTGAATCATCTTTCTGTCGTTGCCGCGTTGAACTTCGATCGCCACACTCTCGCCAATGCGGGTTTTTTCAATTTGGTCTTGAACCTCTGAAGCAGAGTTAACGTCAACGTTATTGACCTTCAGAATCACGTCCCCTGCCTGGATGCCTGCAACAGCAGCAGGAGAACTAGAGACAGCTTGAAGGATGAGAACGCCGCGATCGGCAGTTACTGTAAATTTGATATCGGGGTCTTGCTTCAGCCGTTCGCGCGTGTCTGCTGTCAAATCCACCATTTGAACACCGAGGTAAGGATGTTCGGCTTTACCCGTTTCAAAAAGCTGTTGGGCGATGCGTTGCCCGGTTTCAATGGGGATAGCAAAGCCTAAACCCTGTGCATTAGCGCGAATGGCGGTATTAATGCCAATCACCTCGCCCTGGTCGTTGAGCAAGGGGCCGCCTGAGTTGCCGGGGTTAATGGCTGCATCGGTTTGAATAAAGCGGACTCGGCGATCGGAAATGCCTACTTCTGAGCTAGAGCGACCGATGGCGCTGATGATGCCAGCGGTGACAGTGTTATCTAAGCCAAGAGGGTTACCAATGGCGATCGCCCATTCTCCCGGCACCAGGTTTGCCGAGTTGCCTAGCGCTACAGTTGGCAAGCCAATGCCGTCAATTTTAACCGCCGCTACATCAGTAATCGTGTCAACCCCTAGCACTTTGCCCTTAAAGGTGCGCCCGTCTTTCAGCGTCACTGTGACTGTGTCGGCTCCCTGCACCACATGGGCGTTAGTAATTAACCGACCATCAGCGCTAATAATAAACCCCGATCCAGTCCCTTGCTCAACCTGTCCGGGCGGCTGTTGGGAGCCTTGCCCAAAGAAACGCTTTAAGAGTGGACTTTGGAGCGAGTCGGGCAGTTGACCCACCGTGCGAGACGAATCAATGCGAACGACCGCAGCACCCACTTTTTTGACTGCCGCTGCGATGAAATTATGGCTGGTGGGAGAAACTGAGGCGGCAATGGGGGGCATCGTGGCTTGAACCGGGCGATAAGCAGGCGATTCAATTGGCGAGGTAGGCGTTGACGCTTGAGGCAGCGTTTGAGGCGATCGCCTCAATTGGTGGCTACCCACCCATCCGACACTCCCACCTAAGGCTAGAAAGGTTGCGTAAATGCCTGCTTGCTTCAATGAAAAGCCCATAGGTTTTGGTGGGGAAAGGGTAATGTGAGTAGTCAGGAGAATCTTATCTGCAAAGCGTCGATGCGCAAAGATGGCTTTAGTATACGTTTAACCGCTAATTTCGTTAAAACGAACGCTGATATCCTCTAATAAAATGGAACTTCTGTTGTGATCGAGTACGTCAGCTAGAAGAGAGTAAATCTATCAAGAGATGTGCGACCTCCACTGTAACGTAATCCTGCTTTGTTCTTTATAAAGCCCCGTTGGATGGAGACAAGCCCCTACCTTGAATAAAATTTGTCAAATGTGTTCAGAAAAATCGCTATGAAGTCTTCTCTTCGCTCTTTTTCCTCGATTTCGCTAGCTCTGATGATGGGCTGGGCCGTGGCTTCTCCGTTGAGAGCGATCGCCCTCCCCAATTCCTCTGGCACTTCAGCTAAACAAAGCGCTTCCACGTGCCCCACCGCCGCCTTATCGCGGCTCACTCGTCACAAAATTGCCTCTGGCGAAACCCTAGCCAGTATCGCCCAGCGCTATAACCTACTGCCAGCGACGCTAATTGGACTAAATCCAGTTTTGCGAGACGGTAGTTTGCCCGTTGGCACCGAAATTTCTGTGCCTCCCTACAATGGCATCCGCGTCGAAGTACCATCGGGGCAAACTTGGCGAGATGTGGCAAGAAGTTATAACGTTCGGGCTGATTTATTGTTTGAGGTGAATGGTTGCCAGGCTTCGCCCAGAGTCGTCTTTATTCCGGGTGTCAATTGGTCGCCTAATCAGAGGGTGGGTGAAACTCCAGCGAGCAGTCCTTTAAAGGGCTATCCTTTACCCGCACCTGCTCAGATTTTGGTGAATTTTGGCTGGCAACTCGATTCGTCCAATAGCGAAGTGGACTACAGCAACGGCGTCATGCTAGAAGCCACTGCTGGCGCTTCAGTGTTGGCAGTGGGGGATGGAACAGTGGCGTTTGCTGGAGTGCAGCGAGAGTATAACGGCAAGCTGGTGGTGATTAATCACGAGCAGGGCTTTCAAACGCGCTATGCCATGCTGGGCGACGTGGCGGTGCAGGCAGGGCAGAAGGTGAAGCAGGGCGACAAGCTGGGAACTGTGGGTGCGGCGGCGCAAAACTCTAGTTCGCGTTTGGAATTTGAGGTGCGGACGAACTCAAACTTGGGCTGGGTAGCGCAAGATCCGGGAGGATATTTGAGTGGGCTGCAACGCGAAAGACGGCGTTAAGGACGGATTACGTGGCTCTATGTTCCTCTACGTAATCCTTGAGGTTTCTCGCCATTCGCTTCAAACCTTGCTGTTCGTCTTGGCGCAGAAATGGCATAAACAGCAAGGTCATTGCGCCTGAAAAATGCTCTTGGTGAATATACTTAGTGCGATCGCGGTCAATTTCCTGAAGCTCAAAAATGTGTTCGCTGCGAAAGCCTGGAGCGATCGCCACCCATCGTAAACAAACCTCTGCAATGAGCAACGTGACCTGAGGCTGAAATTCGGTTTCGGTTTCCTCGCGGAGGCGGCGCAAAGAAAGCTGGACGGTTTGACCCTGGATGAACGGTTGGTCGGGATTGCGATCGTAAAGGAACGTATTCCAATAGAGCCAGGCTTCTTTGTGGATCAGCGATCGCCACACCGCAGCTTTGGGGGCGTTGATTTCGATTTGGGTGTAAAGGCTAGGCATAGCAGAACCTTGAGACAAGCTTGGATTATTGTTGTGTAAGCTGCATTTCCGGGAAGCAGTAAGATTGTAGGCTGTCGGAAGTAATTTTTTATCCGAGGACGCACGGCTGCACAAGTATGGTCAATCTGACACCCAATCCTAGCTATAGTTTGACAATTCGGTTTCAACTGCCTCATCAATCGGGGATGTTGGCAAGTGTCGCCCAAGCGATCGCCTCTGCGGGGGGCAACATTGGGCAGATTGATTTGGTGGAGCGCACTCGCAAAATCCTGGTTCGAGATATTACCGTCGATGCTTCTAGTAGTGACCACGCCGATATGATTGTTAACGCGGTGAAGGCACTTGAGGAGGTTAAGGTCTTGAGCGTTTATGACCGCACCTTTGCCCTGCACAAAGGCGGAAAAATTCGGGTTGAGGGCAAGCTAGCGCTGAATAATCAGGAAGATTTGGCAATGGCGTACACTCCCGGCGTGGGCAGAATTTGTACTGCGATCGCCGAAAACCCTGAGCGCGTCTACGATCTGACGATTAAAGGCAATACGGTGGCGATCGTCACTGATGGCAGTGCGGTGCTAGGATTGGGCAATTTGGGTCCTGAAGCCGCGCTCCCGGTCATGGAAGGCAAAGCTATGCTGTTTAAGGCGTTTGCTGGAATTGATGCGTTTCCCATTTGCTTGGCGACACAAGACACAGATGCCATTGTGGAAGCTGTTAAGAATCTGGCTCCCGTCTTTGGCGGTGTCAACTTAGAAGACATTAGCGCGCCCCGCTGCTTTGAGATTGAGGCGCGGTTACAGAAGGAACTGAATATTCCAATTTTTCATGATGACCAACACGGAACGGCGATCGTCAGTTTGGCGGCGTTGTTTAATGCGTTGAAGGTCGTCAAGAAGTCGTTAGAGCAGGTGCGGATTGTCATTAATGGAGCGGGAGCAGCGGGGATCGCGATCGCTCGGCTGCTCCGCAAAGCGGGCGCAACCAAAATACTTATGTGCGATTCCAAAGGTATTCTATCCACCAGTCGGGAGGATTTGAATCCTCAAAAGCAAGAGTTTGCGGTAGCCCAGAGCGGGTCTTTGGCTGGGGCAATGACGGGGGCAGACGTGTTTTTAGGCGTGAGTGCGCCGGGCGTGGTTACAGTTGAAATGGTCAAGTCAATGGCAAAAGACCCAATTGTTTTTGCGATGGCGAATCCCATTCCCGAAATTCAGCCGGAGTTAATTACCGATATTGTGGCGGTGATGGCAACGGGACGTAGCGATTATCCGAATCAAATCAACAACGTTCTAGCGTTCCCCGGCATTTTCCGAGGAGCCTTGGACTGTCGGGCAAAAGCCATGACGATGACGATGTATTTAGAGGCGGCGATGGCGATCGCGTCCCTAGTCAGAACCTCTGAGTTGGGCCGTGAACACATTGTTCCATCAGTGTTTGATGAGCGCGTGGCGGCGGCAGTATCGGCGGCAGTGCAGCACGCAGCCCGCGCCGAAGGGATCGCGGGTAATTAGTAGAACCAACCAAGCCAGATCAAGCCAGATCGTAAGAGGATGTTTGAAAAGCATCGCCAATCTCCCGTAGGGGCGTGGCATTTGGCACAAAAGTTCTCGGACTCATCGAAAAGTGGTCGTCTAAATGCCGCGCCCTTAGAGGATGTTTGAAAAGTCTGATCAAGCACCTCAATTCTGGAGATCCCCCTAAATCCCCCTTAAGAAAGGGGGACTTTGAGTTCCGAAGCCCCCTTTCTTAAGGGGGGTTGGGGGGATCGAGCGTAAAAGTCTCGTGATTTGCTACTTTTCAAACATCCTCTTACACCCTGGTGTTACACCGACGAGTTTTCAGACATCCTCTAAGAGCGGCGGATGTTCATACAACACCAGTCCTGCTTCCGCCACAGGGTGGCAACAATCCAGCCGTGCTGCTCTAGGGTGTTGGCGATCGGTTTGATTTGATCAAGTAAAATGCCGCTGAGTACGCCCCAGGTCGTCGGTTTGGCGATCTTTTCCAGATCGGGGATCAAGTCCAAAATCACCTCTGCCAGGATGTTACAGACGAAGCCATCAACAGGACAGGGCAGAATTTCAATCATTTTTTGCAGACTGCCTTCCGCTACCGTGAGGCGATCGCCAGCAAGATGATTCATCTCCCGATTCTCCCGCGTGGCATTCACTGCTAAGGGATCAGTGTCCACTGCATAGGCGTGCTTCGCGCCCAACAGCAAAGCACCCACCGAAAGGATGCCAGAGCCGCAGCCAATATCGGCAATGACAGCATCGGGCAGGGGTTCACTGAAGCGCATTTCTAAAGACTCTAAGCAGAGCTGGGTGGTAGCGTGGGCACCTGTGCCGAAGGCAACGCCGGGATCAAGGGTGATGATCAGGCGATTAGTCTGAAGTGGGGCGGGTATCCACGCAGGATTGATGAGGAAGCGATCGCCAATTTCCTGGGGATGCCAATGCGACTTCCAACTGCTCGACCAATCTTCTTCATCAATCAATCGCCACTGCACCACAGGAGCCGTCATCTCAGCGCACAGGGCATCTTGCCGCAGCCGCAGCGCCAAAGCCGCTAAATCTAACTGCTGTGCCTTAAATTGCGGCAAATATGCCTGCACTAAGCAAGCTTGTCCTTTTTGTTCACAGGACGTGCCTTTACAGCCAAAATCTTCCAGCCGCCAGAAGAGCAGGTCTTCCGCCGTTGGATCAGCAATAATTTGAATTTCCCACCAGCTATTTACCAAGATTTTCCTTTATCGTACAGAACCCATTTGGATCTTTTGGGTCGTTGCAAATATCCTGTAGGGTCGAAGCATTTGCAGTAATAGGCTGGAAACGTAGCCGAGATCTCGATGCAAATGCTTCGCCCCTGCTTCGCCAACAATTCCCAAATTTTCCTATTCTGCCAACGTCACTGCATAAGCTTCCCGAATCCCTGGCACTTTAGTAATTTCAGCTAGAATGCCCTCAGGCAGGGGATCGTCGATGCTCAGAACCATCACAGCATCACCTCTGAGGATCTTGCGACCCACTTGCATGCTGGCGATGTTGACGTTATAACCGCCCAAGAACGAGCCAATCTTACCAATGATCCCCGGCATATCACGGTGCAGCGTGAACAGCATATAGCGGTTAGGCGGCACGTTGACAGGGAAATCGTTAATGCTGGTGATGCGGATTTCTTTGTCGCCCAAAATTGCGCCAGAGACAGAATGCTCACCTAAAGAACCTTTTGCTGAAAGATAAAGAGAACCCGTGTAATCTTTAACCGAAGCATCCCGCGTTTCAATAACGCGAATGCCGCGTTCTTTGGCTTCAATGCTGGCGTTGACGTAGTTGACTCGCTCTTGTAAGGCGTGAGAAAGCAAACCTTTGAGGGCGGCGACCACGACGGGCTGGCTTTCGTTGGTAGCAAGTTCGCCCTGGAGCTTCACCGTGAGCGACTCAATGCGACCTCCAGCAAGCTGACTGACTAGGTTGCCCAGGGTTTCTGCCAATTGCAGGTAGGGGCGCAGTTTTTCCATCAGGTCGGGGCGCAGACCGGGGATATTGACTGCTGAGCGAGCGGGTAAGCCGAGGATGACATCGCGGATTTGCTCGGCAACATCGATCGCCACATTTGCCTGTGCTTCTTCCGTCGATGCGCCTAGGTGCGGCGTCAGGATCACTTCTTTACCCAGGCTCCGCAGCGCCGATTCTCCCAAAGGTTCTTCTTCGTACACATCCAATGCCGCACCGCCAATTTTGCCTTGCTGCAACGCTTCGGCTAATGCCGCTTCATCGATAATGCCGCCACGAGCGCAGTTGATGATACGAACATTGGGCTTCATTTTTTCGAGGGCGATCGCATCAATTAAATGAAACGTTTCTGGAGTTTTAGGCAAGTGCAGCGTGATGTAATCCGCCTCCCGAAACAGAAAATCTAGCTCTACCAACTGACAGCCCAACTGCTCGGCGCGTTCGCTAGAAAGGAAGGGATCATAAGCCAACAGCCGCATTCCCATCGAACGAGCAATGCCCGCGACGTGCGCCCCAATTTTGCCTAGGCCCACAATGCCTATGGTTTTCTTATAGACCTCAACGCCTGTAAAACTTTTGCGATCCCACTTGCCGCTTTTAACAGAGTGGTTAGCATCGGGAATGTAGCGCGATAAAGAAAGCATCATCGCAACTGCGTGTTCGGCGGCGGCGACCGTATTGCCTTCAGGCGAGTTGACGACTAAAATACCCCGACGGGTCGCAGCCGGCACATCGACGTTATCAACGCCAACGCCCGCTCGCCCAATAATCTTAAGCTGCTTGCCTGCCTCAATCACCGCTTGGGTAACGCGCGTGCCTGAGCGAATCATCAAAGCATCGTAATCAGGAATAATTTGAACTAATTCTTCAGGAGAGAGGCTGGTTTTGACATCAACCTGGGCAACTTGAGAAAGAATGTCAATTCCTACTTGGTCAATGGGATCAGAAACTAAAACCTTTGGCATGATTCAGTGGGGGTTACTTTAATTGAGGGGATAACAACCCCAAAGGCACGACATTATTATGTCGGCAGGGTTATGTCAGCGGAGTTTTCGCAAGGTTTCTCACGGGGCTATTTTACTGCAAAGGGGCGGGAGGAACGGGTGATCGCCCAAAAGTTTTTGTCTTTCCCTGTTTAGGCTCTCAAGGGAGCGTATAGGAACAAGAACGTTGGAAAACCAATCTTTAAACCCAACTGTTTAACCATACCCAGTGGGCAAATGCTGCTGAGGGATGAGATTTTGACTGAAGCGCTCGGTCAAGATCGAGCTGGATTATTCACACTCGATCGCGCGATCTCTCCTCAACAGGGGATAATTGCCAAGGGATCTATCAAACAGTATTCTTCATGAAGACTGTCTTCCTGTATTTTGCGCTTTTCTGGACTGCAAGGGCTAAAGTATGCAACCTTATAATTCTCTGATCGCTCTAAGCGTGAGTGCCATGTTCGCCATCAGCTTGGGCAAGATCGATCCAGCCCAGGCTGAATCTGCTCCTAACCTTCAAGCGCGTGCCGAGGCTCAAGACAGCCCAATGCCATCAGAAGTGAGGCAACAGCGCCTTGCTAAAGTTCGCACGGCTCAGGCGGCACCTCCATCAGCGCCTGAAGCCTCGCCTCTAGCGCCTGAGCGTCCTAGTGCGCCTACGCCACCCGCGACACCGCCACCGCCAAAACCTGCGGCTCCCGCCGAGTCTGCGCCCTTACCGGCTCCCGGTCAGACTTCTCCAGAGCCAGACGCTAGCCCAAAACCGCCAGCACCTCCCGCAACTGAGACTCCAGCGCCTGTTGTCGTTCCAACTAAGCCTCTAACGCCAGCGCCTTCTGAGTCGGCGCCGTTGCCTTCATCGGGTCAAGAAAACCCGGCGCCCAGCGCTCCGGCTGCGCCCAGGAGTCGTGCAGGGAATGCTAATGCGGCACCCGAAAACCTTAACCCTAGCCCTAATCCGCTGAATTTTCCTACTGAACCTGAAGAAGTAACGGTGTCCGAGAGTCAGGCAATCACGTTGCAGCAGGCGATCGAACTAGCGGTTCGCAATAACCCCGCTCTCCAGCAGACCCGATTAGAACTATCCCAATCGAGAGATGCCCTACGAGAAGCACAGGCGGCAAACTCTCCTACCCTAGATGCCATCTCAAACCTGAATGGTTCTGCCAATGAAGAATTGCAAGGCGATAGCACTACGCCAGGTCTTCCACCAACCAGTAGCAGCCGAGATACAACCACTAGCCTCAACTTAGAAGCCAGACTGGAAGCGAATTACAGCATTTTCACATCAGGGCGGCGCTCATCCTCAATTCGCGCGGCTGAAGGAACCGTGCGCTTTCGGGAGTTGGCAGTAGAAGTAGATACCAAGCAGCTTGTTTTGGATGTCTCTACGAGCTATTATGACCTTCAAGAAGCCGACCAGCAAGTGGAAATTTTTCAGGCAGCACTTAGTGAGGCGCTGCAAAGTCTTAAGGATGCTCAGGCTTTGGAACGGGCAGGGGTTGGCACCCGGTTTGATGTGCTGCAATCGGAGGTAGATGCCGCCAATGCTAAGCAAGACTTGACCCAGCAACTGAGCCGTCAAGAAGTAGCTCGACGAACACTGGCACAGCGTCTTAGCATTGCCCAAGGCACTGATGTGAGTGCTGCCGATGAGGTGGCGGCGGCAGGCACCTGGGAGCTTAGCCTAGAGCAGAGTGTAGTCCAGGCATTTAAGAACCGCGCAGAGTTAGAGCAACAGCTTGTCCAACGCGATATTGGCGAGCAGCGGCGGCGGAATGCACTGAGTCAGTTGGGCCCGCAGATTGCCGCTGGCGCCACGTATAGGGCTGCAAATTTACTTTCTAGCAGTAGTGAAAGTTCTGACTTCTCTAGAGAGGGCAAGGGCTTTTTTAATAACGCCTCTATTGCATTGAACGCCAGTATCAATTTGTTCGATGGCGGCTTAGCTCGGGCACAGGCAAGGCAGCAAGAGGCAAATATTGCGATCGCCGAATCTCAATTTGTTACCGCCCGCGATCAGGTGCGCTTTCAGGTCGAGCAATCTTACTCCACCCTGCAAGCCAGTTCTGAAAACATTCAAACCACAACCTTAGCGGTTCAACGTGCCGAAGAGGCACTTCGTCTGGCTCGGTTGCGCTTCCAGGCTGGGGTAGGCACCCAGACCGATGTGATTCAGCAGCAGACGGCTTTAACGCGCTCAAGGGTCAATAACCTGCGGGCAGTTTTAGACTACAACCGCTCTTTGGCTCAACTTCAGCGATTTGTGAGCAATTTGCCAGAGGGGAATTTATCTGAAACGCCCTAGAGATCAAGGCGTTAAGCTCAGTTCTAGTCGCTTTTGGGAGGTTTTGAGGGCGGCTTCGGGAGTGTTTTTTTGCAACAATACTGTCTCGATCGCCCTTCCTAAATTTTCTGAAATGCGACTGTAGCCAGGGAAGATTGGACGCGATCGCCCAAATTCTGCTTGTTTCAAAAACACGTCTACTGCTGGTTGCTGTTCCGCAAACTGTCGGTAGGCTAAACTTTGCCGCGAACTCAGGTTAACAGGCAAATAGCCAGTGCCGATCGCCCATTCGGTTTGAAATTCCTCACTGAGCACATACTCTGCAAACACTAGAGATGCCTGTTCTTCGGTAGGCGTGGTTTTAAACACAAAGAGGTTTTCGCCGCCAATGCTGGTGGCGGGTCGAGCGTCAATAGGGATGGGCATAACGGCATAATCTACGTCAGTGGCTTGCAGCTGCCCCAGCGTCCAAGGGCCAGTCAGCTGCATAGCAACTTTACCTGCCAGAAATCCATCTAGCTCGTAGCCGCGTTCGGGTTGGGAAAGAATGGCAGAACCATCGGTGATCAGATCTTGCCAGAGATGGAGAGCGGCGATCGCCCCAGCATTATCAATTTGAACGGCTCCATTGGTCATCAACTCGCCGCCACCGCTCCACATGAACGGCAGCCAGGTAAACACTGTCCACTCGCCTTTTCCAAGGGGGAGGATCATGCCGTGCTGTTGTTTGGTGGCGATCGTTAACTGCCGAGCGACTTGCCGAAGCTCCTGCCAAGTCTGGGGCAATTGGGTCACTCCTGCCGACTTAAATAAGCTAGGGCGATAAAAAATCCCGACATTATTAACCCCAAACGGGACTGACCAAATTCGGTCTTCCCACTGCATTGCTTCAAACAGCGCCGGGTCAATCTGATCTTTAACCTGCGTGGTCGCTAGCCATTCTTCCAAGGGCTTAATCGCCTCTAGTTCCACTAATTGCCCCGTAATCATCGGCGCAAACCACAACAAATTGGGTGGCGCATTGCCCACCACTGCCGCCAAAATTTTGGGCATCTGCTGATCGCCCTGCCCTACGTACAGCGACTCGACCTGAATATTAGGGTAGCGTTGGTTAAACTTGTCCACCAGCTTTTGCAGCACATCTCGGTTAGGCGGCGGGTTGACGCCTTGCCAGAGAGTCAGGTGAACCACGCTAGCGCCATTACTAGACCCAGCACTAGAATCAATCGCAGGCTTGCAGGCAGATAGAGAAATCAGACAGCAGACCAGGCAGATCCCCATGACCCATCGCTTTAATCTGCTCATTATCTAGCATCCTCGGTTAATTCTGGGGGAAGTTTAAATCCTTCTGGGGCTGGCTCAAAGTCTGTCACCCGAACGACGGCATCCAGGTTTAGCGCTCCATAAAGGTGGGGAAATTCATCGCCATCAGCAGCTTCGTAGCGAAGTTCGGCTTGCAGATGGGCGATCGCCATACTCAACAGCACCAAACCCGACTGCCCCGCATAAAATCGATTTGCCACCCCTACTACTTGCCTCAACTCTGAGCAATGAATAAATCCTTCGGTGTCCAGCGTGTCACTGCGATAGCTGCCAATCCTTTGGGCAGATTCCCACTGCTGTCGGGGGGTAATGTGAAAAATCAGCGTCATGTGGCTCTGCTCTTACAAAGATCTGCCGCCTCATTGTAGAAATCTTTCAGATTTTCTTTTCTAAACTTTCC
>Ga0209181_10011311_pt1 | contig 11452 bp, 6 predicted proteins | sample MAT05_FD_187208 | JGI IMG/M metagenome (GOLD analysis project Ga0209181, IMG submission 187208) | Freshwater microbial communities from Lake Fryxell liftoff mats and glacier meltwater in Antarctica - MAT-05 (SPAdes) (version 2) | ecosystem: Environmental > Aquatic > Freshwater > Ice > Liftoff... | reverse complement strand
CGCATTGCCGCGACGGCCGCACGCTGCATGCCAGCATGCTTCTCGACGGCCATCTCCCTGCCAAAGGTAATCACGACCGACGCGTTTACGCCATCGGCAGTGCCCAGCGTGAAGAACGCACCGCGTGCTGATGCAGAGGCAGCCAGCGCCATGGCCGTAACCAATTGCCCGGCACTGTTTTGACGGACTGCAGTGCGGTAGAAGTTCACTGTCGCTGTTACCCAACCGACCGACCATCGTTCGGCGTTCGGAACACCGATGAACGATCCCCACTTACCACCCCCAAAGTCGACACCAAACTCGCGCTTCAGTTCCTCCGTCGTCACGGCGCGGTCGACGATAGAGATCTCCCCGCGCATAACGTAGTCGTACAGTTTTGGATCGGCCGCCGCATCGTTGAACCCGTCAGCAACAGGATATGCCTCCAGCGAAAGGTCACCCGCTACCTTTACAAAGGCTTCAGAAAGGGTGATCTGTAGGGTCGGCACATTAGTATGGTTAGTGGCTGGCGTGACCAAGACGCGCGTTCTGGGCAAGCGACTCTGAACTGCGCCCGAAGTGCAGCGCACGGAGTACTCGCGCTCCTCAAACCGCACGGGCGGCGCGATCGGCTCGTAACGGCTTGCCTTGGCCGTATGCGCCGAGGTAGCCATCAAGCACAGCAGCACGATCGCAACAGGCACCAACCCACTTTGAGTCTTAAAACGCATGACAGTAGCTCCTTGGTTGGGGGCTTAAGGCTTGCAACGGGGATCGCCGGGACGGCAGCGATGCTGCTCTGGGGCGTTGATTAGGTCGCCGCTGACGATGGCGCCAGGCAGCACGATCACGCTTCCCTGGACTCCATTGCACAACACGTCTGCGCTCCTGCATGCTGATCGGCTGGAGGATCTGCGTATCGTGCTAGTCAGTCGGGCACGTACCGCAGAAGCTGTCCCGACCTTTGCCAGCGCCGGATCAATCGACAGCGTTTCACGCTCCGCTTGCTCTTCCTTGCTGGAAACCTCAGGGGCGGCGGCGGTTGGTGAGGGGTAGACGGTGACGAAAAGGCAGACTGACATCACATTGAAGAACTTCTGCAACATCGTGGCTCCAGGGGGTCGGGTTAGTTGGGCACCAGTGCTGCTGGGCCGCAGGGTATGTTCACGATGCGTGACGTCGTTGCCCGTGCGGCCCAGCCTCAACGATCACACCCTTACGGGCAGCCGACCGACACTGAGTTGACCGCCACGTTGCGGCCAACGTACGTTGCGTCGCCGTTCACCTTGCCGGCGTTGGTGACGTTGCCAGTGCGTCCGCCGCAGACGCGAATGGCATCGACGGTTGCACTACCCGTCGTGCCCGCCGAGGCAGACAGCCCTGCCCGACTGCCCTCGACGCCGCCAGCCACCAACAGCAGGTTGCCGTTACGCTGCGTGGCGTTCGTCAGATTACCGGTGCGCGCGCCACCCGTGACAGAGACCGAACGCAGCGTGGCCGGACCAGACGTCACGATGGTCAGGTCACCTTCGTGCCGTGGTGCGTTGGTGATGTCGCCGGTTCTGGTGTTGTTGACGTTGACACTGCCGTCCATGATGTCGGCGCCGCCGGCGCTGCCGGCCTGGCGACGCAGACTGGCATCGACTTGTGCGTCGACAGTGACCACCGTCGTCTTACCCTTCACCACTGGTGAGTTGACGATGTTCCCTGTGCGGGTGTCCTGTGCGTAGCACGTGACGCTGATGGCCGCGGCTACAGCGGACAGGGCCGTCTTGGTTAGCTTGAATCTCGAGAAGGACATGATGGACTCCAGTAGTTGACCGCCAGCGCGCGACATTGCTCGTGGCGGAGTCCACTGTGCACGGGCGTGTTTCCGCCAGCCACGAGGCTGGGTTTCCCAGTAGGGCGCGTAAGCGGCCGTGCGGCCAGCTTTTGCTGCCCGACGCTGTGTGTTAGCAGCGTCAGCGCCGGGCTGAGCCCAACCCCAGGGCTTGTTGCAACTGCTGCCAGGCGTTGCGAAGGCGCTGCCACCGGTTGGTCGCAGTTGCTGGCTCTTGACCGCGCTGCGCTGCGTCAGGCCGGGCTGGGCCATTTCCGATCAGGCACATTCCAGCCCAATCGATGGGGTGGGCGAAGGGTCCTTCGACGCGTCCGGTGAAGTTGGCGTCGTCCTGGCTGCGCTGTAGCGCTTCTTGCGCGGTCTTGATGAGTTCCCGCTGCTGTTCCGCACCCAGCACACCTTCGCGCTGTGCCTGTTGCAGGGCTTGTTCGAGCCAGCGCTGGCAGTCGGCCCACGTCATCGCGCGCAGGTCTTGCCTAGCCAAGCGCAGCGCCCGCAGCGCATCATGGTGCTGGCGGTGCGCGAACCAGCGCTCGTAGAACACCACGATGCCCAGGCTCTCGCAGATCCATAGGCTGCCCACCACGCTGCGCGCCCCGGCCGCGCTCAGAACTGCACCCAGGCCGGCTGGGCCACGCAGCGCTGCCTGTGCATCACCCTGCCCGGTACGCAGCGCCTGGCAGGCCGACAAGCTCACTTCCGGCTGCGACAGGTTCATCTCTGCAAGCAGCCAGGCGGGCAGGCGGCACCGGTCTTTTTGTGCCTGGACCAGTGCCTCGGTGTCGGCTTCGGCTTGGCCTTCCGCGACCTGCTCTGGCGGTGCGAAGCGCCGGCGCGCCCGCCGCTGGGCCAGCTCGGGCTGCTGCGCCTCTGCCTGGACACCCTGGGGGTCGTGCAGCACCAGGTGGGAGGCCATCGGCTGGCCTTCGTCGTACACCCCGTGCGCGGCCAGATGCACCATGCCGTTGCACTGCAGCGCCCGCACGTAGCAGGCCGCGTCCGCGCTGCGCTGCGCCTGTGCGCGCAGCACCTGCGGCAACACGCTGGCCTCCAGCCGGCTGGCCAGCACGTGCACCGGGTGGGCGCTGTTCCACAGGTCGTCGCTCAGCAAGGCGGCATGGCTGGGCGGCTTCCCGCTCGCTGGCGTGTTGTCTGGCACGTCGGCGATGGGCGGTGCTGCGCGGCTCTTCATCAGCGCGTTCGCGCCCACGGCCAGCTCCAGCGTCACGCCGCTGTCCGCGGGCTCCAGCGTCTCCACCAGCGCCTGCCAGGGCCAGGCGGCCTTGTCGGCGGGCCAGACGACGATCAGGTTCGTGCATGTCTCACCGGCCTGCGCGCGCAGCCAGCGCCACAGCGCCACGGCCACCCCCTGCAGGTCAGCCATGCTCTGCCAAGCTTGCGCGAAGGCCTGGTTGCGCATGCTCTCGTCGATGCCTTCGTTGCCGTCTGCCTGCGCAGCGCGCTGCCAGTGCTGCGTCAGCGTCTGCCAATGCGCTGCGTTCAGGTGGGCCGGCATAGCAAGGCGCTGCAAGCCCTGGTGTGGCTGCAGCAGCAGTAGCTCACCCCCGCCGTCCGGGTTCCACCAGGGTTGGGCCAGGGCTTCATGGGCGGCCAGGCATTGCACAACGGCTGCCACTTCGGGGATGTCCAGCCCCACGCCCATCCGCTCCCATTGTTCAGCCATGGTGGCGAAGGGCTCGACGGGCCGGTCGGCGTTCAGGCAGTTGGGCGGCTCGGGGCGGCCCTGGGCTTGCGCGTCCAGCCGGGCTTGCGCGTCGTTCAGGACGCGGGTCTCCGCAGCCACCAAGGCGTCCAGGGCTGGCTGGTCCCAGTCTTGCCACTTCGCCGAGCCAGGCTTGGCCGGCAGCAGGCTGTGGCGGGAGAGTTCCAGCAGCCGCCACACCTGCGCGGAGTCGTCGGTCTGGGGCAGCAACTGCGCGGACCAGTACTGCTGAGCATGCAGCAGTCGGTCGGTCTTGCCCACGTGTGCCGGGTTGAGCCCGGCCAGCAACAGGTTGGACGCGGTGTTGCTCGGGGCTGCGTCTGGCGAGCCCAGGGCCACGGCCTGCGCACCGGCGGGCAGGCTTGCACCGGTTTGCTGCCAGACCTGTTGCACGAACCGGTCGGTCTGCGCCATCACCACGGCACGGGCGCTGGTTTGCCAGGCGACTTCAGCGTCCTCCTGGGGCAGCCAGCGGCGGCGCCAGGTGAACAGGGCCTCGACGGTGTAAAGAGCCTGCTGCCACCAGCCAGCGAACTCCAGTTCGATGTCATCCAGCGGTTCGCCCTCCGACAAGGTGATCAGCCAAGCAGCCCAACGAGAGTGTTCGGACTCGTCGAGCTGCCAGCGACCCGCGTCGAAGGGGAACTGGGTGTGTTCGCGTCGGGCTGAACCGCCAACACCCAGGATGTGCGACCTGCGTGCGCTGCCGTCGGCGTCCAGGCAGCGCAACCAGTCGGAACGCTGGGCGAGTTCAGCGATATCCGCGCCCCAGGTGCTGGCCACTGCACGGCTGGGCAGCGCATCGTCCGAGCCGGCCAGTCCCAGCGCCAGCATGAAGTGCGGTAGCTCCGTGAAGCGCGTGGGCCAGTCGCGCTGCTGGCAGACGACACCAGACAGTTCGGCGCGGCCGCGGTCGAAGCTCAGGTCCCGCAGCCAGCGGCGCAACGGATGATGTACCCCGCGCTCAAGGGCCAGCAGCTGGCTGCCAATCATCACCGTGGTGCTCACCTGGCCAGGACGGTCGGGCATCACCGGTAGCGCGTCCAAGCGCAACAACCACACGCTAGCAGCACCCCAACTGTGACGATTGTGGCGGGAGCGAAGTGAAGCGAGGATCAAGAACTCTCGGAAGCTTGTGACATCGCGGTGGTCGCGTGGCAACAGAGCGAAACCCAAGGAAAGCGTGACAGCCAAAATCGATGCCGAAAGTCCGAAAAGGGGAACGCAACAGACAGCGCCGATAACGCAGACAACGTCTCGATCTCCGAGAGAGAAAAAAGCTTCTCTGATGCAAACAATTGCTTGAGCGGCTCCCGCAAGTGTCACTGCTCCATCCTCACGCAGTACAGGCGCATCGCCCAACGCCAAGCACCATAGCTGGGAAAACCTCGCAAGCGTCGCGTTACGGCTGTTCCGGCCTGCTCTGCGTAAGCGCCTGCCTTCGCAGATAATTGTTTCCACTAATGCATTTAGTACCGCGCTACGAGCATGCGGACTCAGTGAGAGAAATGTGTCGCGACAGTCTTGTGCCGCTTCCGCAGCTTTTTTCAGTTCAACTGGCCCAACTTCGGGTAATTCAAGAGGGTATCTGAGAGCAAGGCTCCAACATTGTGCATATCTAGCTAACGCTCGGTCAACAATCTTCAGCTTGGTGACGTGCCGGCTCTTCCGGCTATAGGCCAGGCCAGAGTTGAACAGAATCGTGAGTAGCTGCCCTTGCAAATTGGCTCCTAACGCTTGGAATCCTTTGCAGCAGGCCAACGCAGCTTGCGCAGCTTGAAGTGAATCTGTTGGTTGCATCACTCCCGCGAGCAATGCGTCGCCTAGTGCAAGGCTTAAACTCTGCACATACCGGGCTTGGCACCTCTCTTTTCCAAGCTCATCAGCATCTTCGATCTCATGAATGCCGCCAGCGTGACCGAGGGCCGCAACTAGCCACGACTGGGTCTCTTGATCAAGCGACAAGAATGTCTCGCGGCAGGTCAGTGCAATCTGCTCAGCACCCGCGAGATCTACCGCTCTCTTATCGGCCAATGAAAGATCGTGGCCTAGGGCCAGACACCAGACCTGTGCGGTACCTGCTAGCTCTCGGTCTCGCGCCTCGCTGCCTAGGCTCCGTTGGCCAAATAGGAAAGCGCCATTACCCAAAGCTCCTAGCACGGACGCGGTGGCAAGAGGCGGTAACGATGAGAAGGCACCGTGCAACCTCAGCGCCTCGTGTGTGGCGCGTCTCAGGTCCACCTTTCCGCTGGTCGGCAGAAGCAGCCCATCGCCCAGGGCAAGGGATAGCAGCTGAATGTATCTTGCCAGCCTTTGGGCGTCCCGTGCAGGTCCGGCATTACGTTGGCTATTCGCATAGCCACAGTCGAACAGCTCGCGCAGCACCTGCACCTGAACATCGGACCCCAGTGTTGCGAAGAGATGACGCCGACCTAGCGCGACTTTCGCCACTTGCCTCAAACTTTCTGGTCCACTCTCAGGTATCGCAAATGCATGCCCCAGAGTGACAGCACATATGGCTGTGCATTGCTCACCTTGGTCAAAATCCACCCAGGCCCCAGTCCTGAGTTCCTCTAGGGCGACCGCCTGTTCGTCAGATGCCAAAGCCTGGAAGGCCTCGGCGTACTTCAGCATCGGGCTGACCCTGTCGTTTGCGCCTGGCGACCGCCCCGGTTCGCCTGCATTCGATAGCGAAGCAGCGATTTGTGCGGCAAGCGCCAATCCTGGACGGAGTTCTCTTGGGGGCTCTGGCGCCAGGTCGGACATCTGTCGAAGCTTGTTGCGAGTGTCGTTCTGGGTGGCTGGTCTGTAGGCTACATGACGTGCGGCACCGGGTCTGGTTGACCCGGTGCCGCGTCTCGCATCTCGCCCAGGTGGCTCACCCCCTGACGGCGTTGACGTTGTAGCCAGTGACGGTGCGGCCGTCGCTCTCCGCCACCACGGTCTGCCCATCGGGCAGCCGGGCTGCCACGATTCGCAGATCGTTGCCTTGGGCGTCACGGTAGTCGCGAGCGTAGGCCTCACCGCCGCGTATCCGGCTTGGCATCCTGCCCTTCACGGCCTCTTCGAAGATCTGCTTGTCGGAAAAACTCACGCCCTCGCTCGGGCTGGCGGGATAGCTGAAGCGGCCACCCTCCGCGACCTTCGCGTCGTGGTAGCCCCATTCGGGCCAGTGCACGCGGGACGTAACGTCGATGTTGGTGCCGGGCTGACCTAGGAACAGGCCCAGGGAGCCGACGTTGTCGCGGCGCGGAAAGTCAAACCCCCCCATCCGGTCGCGCAGTCTTTCCTGCGCGAAGCGCTCGTTAGAGCGATGTAGCGCAGCCCACAGACGCGAGAAGCCGTAGCCGGCGATGAACGCCAGCGTCGGGAGGACCCAGACACCTGCCTTGGCGGATGGCGACGCAAGCAAGCTGACAGCAGGCAGCAGACTGGTGCCGATGAGGACATGACCGGCTTTGCGCAAAGTCAGGCGCCTGGACGGATCGGCAGGCGTAGTGCTGTGGGCCGACACGGGGATCAACGGGTAGTTCATGACATCGCTCCTCTTGAGAAGGGTGGAAAGGAAGTGCGATGAAATGATCGGACTGGCTGGCAAGTAGCACCACTGGGCTGGGTTTCCCAGTACAGCCTCGCAAAGAGGCTCAGCGGTCGACTGGTGTATAGCCAAATCTGGGTGTTGAAGTATCGATCAGCGCCGAGTCGGCCGTGTGCCAGTCCGCCGCCTGTGAAAGAGAGACCAATCCAGCACCTAAGGGCGCTCGCTTGCCCTTAGCACAGGACATGATGTTGGCGCAAATGCAGTAAGCAACCGAGTAAGCAATGAACGACCGCTCATGGTGTGCGCTGTCGTTGGGGCTGAAGCTTGCAAAAGATCGTAATCAGTCTTGAGCCGCCATCGTTCCCTCCCGGCTTGTCGCTTTGCGACCGTCAGCCGGGCCGGCGAAAATTCCCTGCATCGCCTCGTCCTCACCGCGACCCACCCGTGCGCCTGCTTCTCTACAAAGACCTCGACATCCGCCGCGTTAAGCCTGCGTTCGAGAAGCTGCGGGCGGCCATCGAGGCCGACGACTTCCGCTCAGCTGATGTAAAAAAACTGAACGCTGGTCCGTACTACCGCGCCAAGCTCGACTACGCCAACCGGCTGCTGCTGCAGTTCGCCCGCGTGTCGGAAGGCGGGGGCACCGTCACCGTCTGCCTGGCGCTGGAGGTCATCGAGAACCACGCCTACGACAAGTCCCGCTTCCTGCGCGGCGCGGTGGTCGACGAGGCCAAGATCGAACGCGAGCCTGCCACCGAGGCTGCCGCGCCGACACTGGCTGCAGAGGCCACGCCGCTGCGCTGGTTGGGCCCCGGCCGAACGCAGTTCGAGCTGCTGGACAAGCCGATCGTCTTCGACGAGGCGCAGGAGGGCGCCTACCGCCACCCGGCCCCGCTGGTCGTCATCGGCTCGGCCGGTTCTGGCAAGACCGCCGTCACACTGGCCCGGCTGCGCGAAGCCGAGGGGCGGGTGCTGTACGTCACCTTGTCGGCCTATCTGGCGCAGAGCGCCCGCGCGCTGCACGCGGCCCACGGCTTCGACAACCAGAAGCAGGAGGTCGAATTCCTCAGCTACCGCGAACTGCTCGAGACCCTGCGCGTGCCATCCGGCCGCGAGGTCACCCTGCCGGCCTTCGCCGGCTGGTGCGACCGCCACCGCCAAGCGCTGCGCCTCCTGGGGGGAGCTTCCGGCGCGATGGACCCGCAGGCCCTCTTCGAAGAGTTCCGTGGCGTGATCGGTGCCCAGCCCGGCGGCCCCCTGCCGCTGGCCGACTACCTGGCGCTAGGCACCCGGCAGAGCCTGCTGAACGGCGCGCAGCGGGAAGTCGCGCACGGCCTGTTCCGGCGCTACGTGGCATGGCTGGGCGAAGCGGACCTGTACGACAGCAACCTCGTGGCCCACGCCTGGCGGACGCAAATCGCCGAGGCAGCCGGGCCGGTCTACGACTTCATCGTCATTGACGAGGTGCAGGACCTGACGCCGGTCCAGCTGGCGCTGGTACTGGCCCTGCTGAAGAAGCCCGGCCAGTTCATCCTGTGCGGCGATAGCCACCAGATCGTGCACCCCAACTTCTTCAACTGGGCGGCGCTTAAAAGTCTGTTCTGGCAAGGCCTGGCCGGTGATGCCGCACAACGGCAGCCGCTGCAACTGCTACAGGCCAACTACCGCAACACCCGCGCTGTCACCGACCTGGCCAACCGGCTGCTGAAGATCAAACAGGCACGCTTCGGCTCGGTGGACCGCGAGAGCAACTTCCTGGTGCGCAGCACCGCGCCTGAGGCCGGCAGCGTGGCGCTGGTGGCGGCCAAGGACGCGGCGGTGAAGGCGCTGGATGCAGCCACCCGCCAATCGGCCCAGCATGCCGTGATCGTGCTGCGCGACGACGACAAGCCGGCGGCCCGCGAACGCTTCCGCACGCCGCTGGTGTTCAGCGTGCACGAAGCCAAGGGCCTGGAGTACCCGCATGTGCTGCTGGCGGACTTGGTGTCCGGCCAGCGCCAGGCCTATGCCGAGGTCTGCGACGGCGTGCAGCCGGTCGATCTGGAAGCCGAAGAACTCGACTTCCGCCGCGCCAAAGACAAGGCCGACAAGTCGCTGGAGCTGTACAAGTTCTACGTCAACGCCCTGTACGTGGCCATGACGCGCGCCGTGCAGACGCTGACGCTGGTGGAGACCGACGTCGGCCACCCGCTGCTGGCCCTGCTGGGCTTGCAGGCTGGCGACGCGCAGGCGCAAGCCGTGCGGGCGTCCACCCGCGAGGAATGGGCGCAGGAAGCGCGCAAGCTGCAACTGCAAGGCAAGGAAGAGCAGGCCCAGGCCATCCGGGATGCGTTCCTGCAACACAAGCCAGTGCCGTGGACGCCCTGGAGCAAAACGCTGATCGAAGAGCTGCTGCCCAAAGCACTCGACCCGAAGAACCCCAGCAGCAAGCCGCGACAGACGATCTTCGACTACGCCCTCTGGCACGGCCAGCACGAATGGATCACGGCGCTGGGCAAGGCCAACTTCGCTGCCGCAAGGCAGTTGCTGGAGGAAGGCGAGTTCGCCGGCGCAGGCACGGTCATGCCCAGCCGCTACGCCTTCAAGGACGACCGCTGGGACCGGCTTCAGGCACTGACGCGCAAGACCGTTGCGGCGGTGCGCCAACGCCACCTGCAGCCCTGGGAAGCCAAGAAGTTCAAGGACCTGCTCCAGCAGTCCGACGTGCACGGCCCCGACCACGCCACGCCCGTGGGCGCCACGCCGCTGATGCTGTCCGCGATGGCCGGCAATGCACCCCTGGTGCAGGCCCTGCTGGACAAGGGCGCCGACCCGCAAGTGAGCGACGACTTCGGCCACACCGCCTGGGACAGCGCCCTTAGCCGTGCGCTGCAAGAGCCGGGGTTCGCAGCCACCGGCCTGCCAGCGGTCTTTCCGCTGCTGGCGCCGGCAGCGCTGGACGTGCAGACCGACGGCCGGCTCGTTCGGCTGGAACGGCGCCAGGGTGAGTATTGGGTTCTGATGCTGATGCTCGCCGGCCTGAAGACCCAGTGGTCGCAGTGCGTGACGCGCCAGGTCGAACCGCACAAGTACCCCAAGGGCTTCTTTGCGGAGCAGCTGCACGAGGTGCTGGCCCAGCTGCCCGCCTGGTTGTGGGCCGACAAGCGCCGCAAACGCAGCTACGTCAACCAAGTGCTGGCGCGCGCTGAGCTCAACAGCGCGTACCAGCCGGCCCGCAGGTTGTGGGTGCGGGCCCGGAACGGCCATTACCTGCCCAACCCGGCGCTGCAGCTGCGCACCGGCGAAGCCTGGACACCGGTCTACACGGCCATGGCACTGGACTGGGTGGACCGGGGCTGCGGCGATGGCGAGCTGTACCGGCCGAAACCGCTGGAACTGGTGGCGCGCCTGGGCACGGCGCCCAGCGAAGGCCTGGGCGAAGACGACGGTTCAGAGCCTGCGCCGGCAGATGCCCCGGTCTGAGGCGACAGGCGACACTGGCGTGTTCACGAGGCGATAGCCGCGGCGACGCGAGCGGGCCAGCTCGCGGTGATGGGCACGGCGCAGGGTCAGTCGATTCAGGCTGCGGCTGCCGTCCACCCAGCGAGGTGCCACGCGGCGCACGAACTCGGCGAATTCCCGTAAAACGTCGCCGGACACGCCGTCCAACGGTGTGCGCTTTCGAGTGAGGTTGGGCGTAGACATGGCTGGTGTTGCTGCTTCGCCGCCCATTGTGCTGGAGCGCTATGTGACCACTGGCCATCAGCAACCGCAGAATGTGCCCATGGAATTCGTCGGTGACAAGGAAAGGCTCGCCAGCTTCCTCGCGCTCCAGGATGCACTAACGTTGGCGCAGGTGCTGCTCGAGTTGGCCGAGGACCATGCGCCGGTCTACGCCCGCCTGGAGCGACTGAGTCTGCGCGACGACCCGGCTGCGCTGAGTGCGCAGTTCACGCAGCAGTTGCGAAGATGGGAGGCCGACGATCGCTTCGTCCGCTACCAAGATGCCTCAGCTTTTGGCCGTGAGCTCGGTGTATGGGTGACGCAAGTGCAGCGCGAAGTGCTGCCGCGATTTCCGGGCGAGGCGATGGCGCTGTTTGTCGCCTTCCTTGATCTCGACCGGGCGGTGCTTGAGCGGGTGGATGACGACGGCGGATCCGTCCTTGGCGCCTTTGAGCTTGCATGCCGGCTCTGGCTGACAGCCGCAGCAGCCGCCGGCTTGTCGGGGGATGAGATAGCAAGCCGTGCTTCGGCCATGCTGTCTACCGACAACTACGGCGCTCGATCCCAGCTCAACAGGGCCATCACCGGCTGAGGCCGCCCCACGGCCACCAGAGGCCCGAAGGCAAGAATCCCAAAGGGAGAAAACGAATGGGCAACAGCGAAACGG
>Ga0209181_10011310_pt1 | contig 11454 bp, 9 predicted proteins | sample MAT05_FD_187208 | JGI IMG/M metagenome (GOLD analysis project Ga0209181, IMG submission 187208) | Freshwater microbial communities from Lake Fryxell liftoff mats and glacier meltwater in Antarctica - MAT-05 (SPAdes) (version 2) | ecosystem: Environmental > Aquatic > Freshwater > Ice > Liftoff... | reverse complement strand
CTCCCAGCTCGCCACCACCACGTACATGGGCATACGCATACACACCACCACGTTTAATAAAAGAAATATAAGAAGGATCGAAAAGGAGATCTGTAGCCGAACCGCTGTTGCCATAACCATCCATTAAAATTGGGTTATTGCCTGTGAGGTTCAACCCCTTTTGATACAATAGTGAAACAGGGATCATCTTTCCATCACGGGAAGGAATCAACCTTACTTCTGTAGCAAGGAAATCACTTGCATCATACACTTTGGCTGCAAATGGTACAGCAGTTGTTGTATTGCTGTTGTAATTGTATTGCAGGTACTGCATATTTTTAACAGCAGAACCACTACCAAATATTAAATCATTATCGCTGTATAAAGATAACTCAGCAATAGTGCCCTTATGGCTGATGGGCAACATGGTAGCAGCTTTTGTATCGTAATCTACTTTCAATATTTGCATATTGCCAATTCTCCTCAGCAACACATACAGCACATCTTTCCCTGCAATAATCCCGGAGCTATAGGTAACGTCTGTAGCTGCAATTACATCTGTTTGTTGAGGCAAAAACATTTCCGGATCATCACCGGTTTCCATATTTATTTTTACTACCTGGTAGCGTGGGCTGCCTTGGGTAGCAGCGTATAAATAGTTGTCGGTCGCATCAAAGCCATCCCCCATGTTGATGTAATTTTTTAATCTTTTCCAGGGCGTATTTTTTCCGTTTAGTTTAGATGAATGAACAGCATAGGCATAATTATCTCCTTCGGCGGCACGTATTCTTGCAACGAGGTAGGGAGAGTTTTTGAAACTGTAGATATAAGGTGTTTCGTAAGCAGATAATTCAATAGCAGGATTCAGGTTACTGCCAAAAACAGCTTCATCATTTCCAGGATCCGTTCCGGTAAGGTGCAATTTTATTTTTCCGTTATAGTATTTTTCACTGCTTTTGCTGGTTGCTGGTGCTTGTGTATAAAGCAACCCTTTGTCATCGGGCAACCAGGTCATGGAGACACCTCTTGAATCATTGAACATAGCGGGGGCAATGCTATCGGGCAAAAATTCCTTTTTATCCAAATCAAAAATTCGTATCTGCGGATTGGCTTCACCGTTTTGCGTAAGCATCAATGCCAGCAACGGTTTATTGTGTGCGTAAGCTCTTATACGAACGGAATATTTTTGTCCATTGATAACCACTTTACTCAGTAATTTTTCTTCTGGTGCGTCAGCACTTTTTCGCCTGCAAAGCCAAATGCCCTCTTCGGGAATTTCCCGCTGGTAGTAAATTTGATTGCCTGCTGTTCTCATATTCCATACATCATCCTGCGCTGCTGCAAACACTTCGCCTAAATCTTTTTCTATAGCTTCCATTCCAGGTATGCTATCAAAAATGCGCTGTGTTAGTTGCCCCTGCTGTTTAGTAAAGTCAAGCATTTCTTTTTCATTTGCTACACGGCTCATCCAAAAATAGTCGTCGCTTAGTTTTTTATCATAGATAGTGGTGTCAAATTTTTCTTTGCGGGCAACAGGATATTTGATTTGTGTAAATACTGTTTCGCCATAAAGTAACAACAGCACAAGCAACAGAGTGCTGTGGCGAGTGACAGATTTTTTGATTTTTTTACCAGGCATAAATAAGTTTGGTTTAAATTTTCAATATTGCGAAAAGTAGTAATCATTTTTTCTAATGGCAAACTAACTGGTAAACAAGTACAAAATTTAATGACAGAAAACACAATATACCGGATATAGGCAGCTTCGTTGCTATCCCGTAAAATACACGCAATAAAAGTTTACTGACAAAATGGATTTACCCTCAGCACTGCATAACCAGCATTAGCCGTAGGCTGAAACTGTGTACCGGCTTTTACCACAATGGCGTTGGCAGTGGCACTCACTTTAGCTGAACCAGTAGAAAGCCAACCGTTGGCACCAAAAGTTACAGTATTGCGGGCCACATAAATTTTATAATCACTGGTACTAACCGATGGGAAAAAGATGTTGAAGTTATCTCCGGCAAGAGCATCTGATAATATACTTTCAGAAACAATATGGTTACGGCAACGGTTGCCCTGCCCGGCTGTGAAACGGGTAATGCAACTTACACGATGATAACTCATCAGGTTATCGGTGGCCATTATTAAAATGGATCCGCAATCGTCCCGCCTGCTCCCGGTGTAGTTACAGTTGTCATCAATAAAACTTGACGCTACTATTCTATCTGCCGGTGTATCGCATAAATAGTCTCCGTCATCTTCACAATCTTTACAACCACCAGAACGGGCTACATTCTCTTCGCCCTCGAAATCTTCAAACGTATGCAACAGACCAAAACAATGACCCATTTCATGGGCAAGCAATATTTTATCGGAGTCCGCCAGTACCGGCCCTTCTACAGAAAGATAATTATTCGGAATATCGTAAGCGCTCCCGGCAATACCAGGCTGACCGGGATTAAAAACAGAATTATGTACAAAAATGGTAATATACCCATCTCTTATATAAGGTGTTAATAGAACTTCTTCATCGATGACATTGATACTGTAAAGTGCTGAGTTGTTTACATTCTGAATTGCTGCAAGGGCAAAGCAAATATCATGAGGTGCAAAGTAATCCCTCATGTTAGCAATTTGTCGCTTTACATCCTCATGACTAACGGTAGCAGCACTGCCATCATCACTGGAAAAAATAACCACAAACAATTTTATTAAGTATGGCCGTGTGGCAGTTACATTCAATGTTTTTAATCGCTGAGCTAATATCGTACTGTCCACCTTTTTCTTTGCATGAATACGTGTTTTTTTTGCACACCATGCAGGCGTTTCCTGGGCATACAACATGCTTATGCCAAAACACATTATCAGTATTGAAATTATCTTTTGCATATCAATTCATTTATCTATTTTTCAAATAATTATTTTTTCGAAAGATTATTTACTTTTTCTTCCAGTTGCAGCACATATAAAGTGAGCTCTTCAATCTTCTCCATCATCTTACGCTGCATTTCGCCTACTTCTATTCCGTTTTTTTCCATGCTTGCGGCAGCAGGTATATTTGGCAGATGATTGTTGTTGGTTATAAAGTCCCGGAGTTCGCTCATCGGCATGAGGTTATATTTATTTTCAAAAACATAATCGGGCCAGGCACCCTGTAATTGCACCTTCAATTCTTCACAAATTACCTTACCAGTTACTGTAAGTTTATAAGCTGAAGCAGCGTCTATTACGCCTCCAATGGCTATCTGGCTGGCATCAAGGTGAAGCCTGGCATTGTTTACGCCGATAAACAACTCCGTTGAAGACTGTGATATAAATGATTTGTAAATTCCACTATTATAAAAGGCAATATTGGGATTAGATGTGCCGTCTATAGACAATACTTCGCCGTTGCCCCTAATAAAGGCCCGTCCGGCCACATGCAGTTTTGCTGACGGGTTTAATGTTCCAATACCTACGTTACCATCGCCGGTAACAGTAAGGTTGTTGTTGCCACCTGTACGAATGTGAAATTTACCCGCTGAGTTACTTGAAAAAGTACCAATCCGAAGATCATCCCCGCTTAATTGCAAAAAACCTTTATCAGCCGCTCCGGTTTTATAAGTGAGCATACCTGCAGCGTCGTTGATGGTTACTCCAGTGTTGGAAGTTAGCAATCCATTAAATGTGGCGGCGGCATTACCAGTTACATTGCCTTGTAGCAGAGAGGAGGAAAGTACATATAGCAAACCAGTAGAACTTAAGCCTCTTGCTTCCACCATACCATCTGCATCTATCCTGCCTTTTACGGTTACGTTGCTATCGATAAATAAATTTCGGCGGCTCCGAATATTGCCAGCCACATCAAGCCTTTGAGTAGGTAAAGTGGTACCAATTCCAACGCTATCAGTAAACGTGTAGGTCCATGGTCTAATGCTGTTAGAACTCCAGGTGTCTGTACCACTAACTTTTTTCCATTGAACTCCATTGTGGCAATATATTTCTTTTAAATCTGTGTCATATACCGTTAACCCATTTGCAGGCAAAAAAATACCATTTCGTTGTATAGTGGTCATTCTGGGCAATAATAACCCTTTTGTTGTACTGCTTATATCAAGCAGTGCGCTGGTACTTGGTGTGTTTGTACCAATGCCCACATTGCCTGCATTGCTGTTAAATATATTATTGCCGTTGGCTGTCCAGCTACTGCCGCCGCCACCGCCGCTATTAACAGCAGCCCATACGGTACCGTTATAAAAGTAAAATGAAGCAAGATTTGTATCGTACACCATTAATCCATTTGCAGGAGCTGCAATGGCTGTTCGCTGGGCAGTTGTCATCCTTGGTATCAGCATACCCTTGGTGGTGCTGGTAATATCGAGTTGTGCAGAAGCATTGGGAGCGTTTGTTCCAATGCCTACGCTTTGTGCCTGAATTTCTTTACAGCTTATTGCGGCGAGGAAAATGATAAACAGTTTTTTCATTTCAGTTGATTTTTATTTTAACTCAAAGATGAAAATTTTAACAGGTGGAAACAATAGCGAATTCGGGGGAGATTAAAAAAGTCTGTGAGTCCCGGGGTTCAGCATTCCCTCCAGTTGATAAAAAGTAAAAAATGGAAAAGACCAGCAAAAGGAGATTGATAAATAGTATATGTTGTGTCCGCATGTATTGAGTAGGGCAATGGAATTTCCAAATAAGATTTCCAATTAATAACCGGAATTTTTACAACCCTTTTTATGATAAAACTAATTCCCGAATGGTGAATACCGCTAAAATATTACGGTACTTTGCAAGGTTTAAAATTGTTAGTAATCATTGGGTGATTTAGTAAAATACTATCGGTTAGAAACCCATAGGTTTAATACAGTGACTAAAGTCATTTGAATTTAGGCTGAAGCCTATTGAAACATTAAACTAAAGTTCATTAAAATTATTCCAGAATAAAATTCTGATCGCTATTGGGGCCTTCTTTATGATGGTCCAGATAATGTTGTATCATTTCATCTGTGATATTACCCGTACTCCATGCTCCATATCCTATACCCCATAAATGACCTCCCCAATAACGCTTCTTTAATTCTGAATATTCCATCAGTAATATCTTCGCACTTCTTCCTTTTAATCGTTTTAATATCTCACTTATACTCATCTTCGGCGGATAACTTATATGCAAGTGTATGTGATTATTACTCACAACCCCTTTTAATATCTGGATATCCAAACTATCACAACTCTGACGGATTAACTCTCGACAACGAATTTGAACATCGCCTCGCAATACTTCGTAACGATATTTTGTGCTCCAAACCAAATGCACATGCAATTGATGGATACTATGACTGCCTTTTCGTACATTTTCCATACCCTAAAGTACGTTAGATTTGTAGAAGCTAAAGCCTTGGACTAAAGTCCATAGCTTGAACTAGCGTATTGTGACCAGTCAATTCATTAGCGTAAGTATGCTCAATATCAAATTGAATTAATGACGCATTGACCAATAGATTAATAACTTGTAATTAATACTTTAATTCCGTTTGGGCTATATAACCGATATCGCTTTTTGAGCCTTCTTGCGAAGGGAAAACAATATTTTAATACCCTTATTGGCAAAGCCTTGATGCTACTACAGATACGTAAGCGTTGGCGGCAGCTGGAGAAAAGGTTGCACCTGGCTTTATCACTATTTCGATATTGCTGCTTATGTTAACTCTGGCCGAATTATTAACAACGAAAGTATTTGCATCAATAGTAATGCCGTTTCTTGCTATAATAAAATCCCTTCCGGAGCTAATGGTTTGGCTGGCTGAAATATTATCATAGTCTGGTGCTTTGCATAGTTGCAACAAAAGTGTGTTGTTAATGAATGCCCTTGCCCTTCCTCCCTGCCCGTTAGTAAACATATCCCTGCAAGATCTCACGCCGTAAGCCATTACATTACGTGGGTTCATCTGAAATTGCAATTGGGAGCTATTGCAAGTTTGAGTTTTACTGGCATCGGCAAAATTGCAGTTTGTAATATGGTCTTCTGTAAGGTATGTATTGCTGTGGGGGTCGGCCTCAGTATCGCACAAAAGATCGCCGGTACTAATGCAGTTTGTACACTGGCCGCTCCTATCTATATTTTCTACACCATAATTATTTTCAAATGTGTGTAGTAAGCCAAAGCAGTGGCCCATTTCGTGGGCAGTAGTACTTCTGTTTCCCACATTACTTCCGGTAGCATTTATTGCACTGGACACCACCGACAAATAATAATTAGGGATGCCATAAGCTATACCATTCAAACTACCCTTGGCATCAAATAGCGAACGGTGTATAAAAATATTTAGCATCCCGGGTATCAGGTGTGGATTCAGTTCTGATTCTTCCGTTTCGGCATCTTGGGTATTTAGGTCGGTATTATTAAGTTGCTCAATGCCAGCCAGTATAAAGCAAATACTGTGGGCTGCATAAAACTGCCTCATGTTTTCCAGCTGCTTCATAATGGAAGTGTCTTCGGCGGCTCGTTGGGTACCATCGTTGTTGGCTATTACATGCACAAATACTTTCATTAGTAGGGGCGGTGTGTTTAACGCACGTTGTGCTGCCCATGCGGGGTTAACCAGCAAAGGCGTTGTTGGGGTGCGTGTACCACAATCAGCTTTTTGGGCCTCTACTCCCTTTAAAAACATCAGGCAAAAAATTAAAAACAAATACTTTTTCATTTGTAAATAGCATTTTTAATTGCACCCACCCGGAAAAGGGGTAGGAGCACAGTTACCAATTCTTGCATGAAAACTACTGCCGGCATTGGCTGAAAAGCCTGGCGAAAATGTGATGCTTGTACCTGCATGAAACAGCCCGTTGGAACCATTTTGAAACTGCACAGCATTGTTATTAGTGATGATGTCTGACGAGGCCATGTACACCCTGAAAGTATTATTAGGTAAGGTGATGGCGGGTACTGTAATATTGGTGTTAGTACAGCTATTGCTACCAGAAGCGACCAGCGCATCGCCATCCTGCATAAAATGCTTGGCAATGGAATTAATGACCGGTACATAATGCAATGCATCATTCCTACCCATAAAACCGCCAGCTACAGAAATATCCACATTGGCCGGATTATTTGGCCGCCGTACCTCAAAGTGGAGGTGACGGCCACTTGCCTGGCCAATGTCGCATTCGTAACCCAAAAATGCACCGGCACAAACGGTATCGTTCAGTATCAGTCCTGCATCTTGTGTGGCACTGTTTTGTTTCATGTGGGTATATTTAGTCCACTCGCCGTTGGCATGTTCTATCCACACATAATTATTAAAATCAGCACAATCCGGGTCGCAGCCTGGCGGCCGGGTATTATGATTATCTACAATGCGGCGGATGATACCCGGTGCAGCAGCTACAAGGCGGTACACACTACAGCCGCTACCCTGGCCATATCCTACAAGATCGTATCGGCCAGTAACATCTGCAGTAGGGCTGGTGTGGGTAAAATGATCTCTGGATACAGTTACAAAAGTTCCGGTGGCATACGGTATCCTGTACACGTTGTTAGACAATTCAAACGTGGGCTGGGCTTGTACAAAAAAAGTGGCAGCACTAAATACAGTTAAGATGTAATACTTCATATAAGGTTATTTTTTCGATACTGCTTTCAGTTCATCTATTTGCTTTTGCTGATCCAGAATGTACAACGTAAGCTCTTCTATTTTTTCCATCATACGCTTTTGCATATCGCCCACTTCAATGCCGTTTTTTTCTACTTCTACCGCAGATGGAATACCTGGCAAATGCTTATTCTTTAAAATGAATTGCTCTACCTCTGATAAGGATTTAAGTTTATAGTCTTCTGCAAAAACATAATCGGGCCAAACACTGCTTTGTAGTTTTACTTTCAATTCTTCGCAAATTACCTTACCACCAACCCCCAGTTTAAATCCTGCCGGAAGAGCCGAATTTGTACCAATTTGCACTTGGTTTGTATTCATAATAATTCTTCCTGTGGCACTTGATACACCGATATTAAGGTTATCACCCGTTTGCCAGATATATGATTTTTGAATACCGTTTACATATAAGTTTATGGCTGGATCTACCCCGTTTAGCTTTAATGCCTCGCCGCCTTTGTTAATGGTGGTTCTTGCGCCAACTACAACCTCTCCACCATCGTTTTGGATACTCAATGTACCTGCAGTGGTAGCATTGTCTTTAACCATAATTTCATTATTATCGAGCAAAAGGCTGGTGCCCGTGCCGGTACCCAGCATGACAAAACCGTTCCTGGAGCTGGAAAGGTCTGCATCTTGCCCCGTTGGTATATGAAGTTTTGCAATAGGCGTTGTCGTACCAATACCAACTTCCCCCTGCTGGTCTATCACTACCTGATCTGTTGCATTTGTGCGGAAAATAACTTTCCCTGTATTATTCCCCGAGTTAGTACCCATTCGTAAATCATTGATATCTGAAACTTGTATAAATGCCGATTTATATAAAGTGCCATCAAAAATATTGGGAACATTGAATTGAATGATTCCATCAAAGTCATTTATGGCAACATTATCGCCAGTGTAATTAGCCATACTTAATTGTCCGTTGGGATTTTTTGTTCCAATACCTACTTCACCATTGGTATTTATGGTTAGCTCGTTTCCTTTGCCAGGAACACCTACACTCACTTTTATATAATTTGCAAGGGTGGGATCTTCTACGTAATTAATAGCAGCCATTGTATCGTTAAGCCTTTTAAACTGCAAGCCTCCTTCATTAAAATCTACCGAAGGCACATCAAAAATTACATGTGGGTTTTGGCCTGCCCTATTGTCCTGCAAATACATTTTACCATTAATAATGTGGAACTTTTCATCGGGGCTAGATGTGCCGAGGCCAATGCTGTCACCCGTATTAAATACGAAATTTTGGCTGCCGGATTTGCTCCAGAATTTATCATCCTGATCGAGCAGGGTTTTCCAGGTGCTCCCAAAATAAATATAATAGCCGGGAGCACTAAATTTAGGTACCAATTCGGTATTGGTTTGATAAACGAGAAGGCCTGATATAGGCGTAGGTATAGCTCGACGCTGAGCAGCAGTCATCCTTGGTATCAGCAGGCCACCGGAGGTACTTGTAATATCCAGCATGGCACTGGCATGGGGAGCGCTGGTTCCAATACCCACGCTTTGTGCATTTACAAAATAGCAGCTTAAAGCGGCGATTAAAATGATAAACAGCTTTTTCATTTCAGTTGTTTTTTATTACAACTCAAAGATGAAAATTTAAAGTAGGGGAAACAATAGCGAATTCGGGTGAGATTTAAAGGTTGAAGGTTTAAAATGCAAGGTTTAAAGCAAAATATTTGGTGCACAACCTTTAGCACTTAATTATTAAAAGTTAAGCTGTTTCATTTCTTAGTAATATACCCAGCTATAAAAAGACCTCTGTCATTTTTCATTCGACTTAATTTTTTATCAAACCCAAAACTAAAACTGAAAATAACCACCGGCATCAGTTAGTAAATTTAGTTGAGCTACGGGATTATCAGTTCCATGAACATGGATATAAAATTACGTTCGGGTATTTTTTGACATAAAGCACACGGGTAGCAAATTAATGATAATTAGCTATAAGAACTTGCTAGTTACTGCCAGGAAATTATTTGTAATGCCAATCACTTTCGTTTAGGTTGTTGTTGTGTTGAACAATATATTCCACCACTATTCCAGTTTTGAGGTATACTTTCTACCCATACTTGTTTTCTATTGGGAAAGACAGACCAGAAGAGCGTGGGCAATATTTTTTTCATGACTGTTTTATTTGTTTAGGATAATTGATCCAAAAGCAGTTTCAGCAATAACATTACTTAGTATGATGGCCAGCCAATACAATCCAAAACACCACCACGAAACTGGTTGAATTTTTCCAATACTTTTATAATCGTGTACCAACAAACTAACCGTAATGCAAACCAGTATGAGCAAACTAACCAGCATCCCTACATTATTTTCCAACAAGTAACTGGCTATTCCTCCAATCCGGAATACCGCAGCGAAAATAAAAGCAATGCCAGTATACAGCATCAGGCGCTTGTGAATAATCGGTTGCTTACGTTTGATAATCGCAATTGTAAAACAAGCAACAAACAGCACACACATGAAAATATCCAACCATATAATAGAAACCAATCCTGGCTCCACTTCATCAACAGTACTGTTTAGTTGTTTTGCCAGTTGCTCCATTCGTTCGGGGAAAATAGAAATGACCCATATCGTGGATGCAAAAACCAATGCTGCCCATGTGGCACCAAACCAGCCGAGCATGCGGTGTGTGTGAATTTTATTGAATTTAATCCATCCTACTTGCACGACAAGAAAGATGTACCATACCGTGAGTATTATGCCATGCATTATATGCGGATTGGGAAGTCCATTTGGATAAAGCGGGTGTTCAGGGGCCAGCGATTTAACATAAAAGCTGGGTGCAAAGCCAATTAACACCAACATCAGTAGTATCCAGAACATGGCGAAGAAATAGTTTGAGTCGGACTTCATGAATACTGCCTTCAATTGATTAGTAATTCACCGGCTTTAATCCAGTCTTTCTCTGTCTTAAGTCGAGAGGCATCAAATACTATTTGTGCATCTTGTTTGTGCAACCATTCCCAATAACTTTCCGGCTCGTAGTCAGGATGATAAACTGGACACATTTTATAAATTATTCGCTCTGGTAACGAATAATAAAACTCTTCGCACACGGGTTCAATCGAATAATCTGGATTTGCATTGGGTAATTCCCAGTTTTTGAATGCTTCCTTATTCCAGATACGTGGAATATCAGACAAATTTTTTTGTAAGATATCAACAAACGAAAAGCATACTAATGCCAAACCGAGTAAGGATATCAATTTGAAATAGACAGATGATTTCATGATACTATATTTATTTTTATTCATTTGCTAGGGTTTTAGTAGTTACTTTCGTTTCGGTTGTTGTTGCGTAGAACAATGGATTCCACCTCCATCCCAATTCTGTGGCATGCATTCTACCCAAACTAATTTTCTATTTGGAAATACCGATTTCATAATGTCGCTTACTTGTCTTTCTTTGATGGCAGACGAACCTTGCTTTATATAAGTAGGTAAAATAATTACGCCATTGCTCACCAGATAATTCATATAGCTTGAAGCAGATACGTTAATGAGCGTATCACCTACCAGAGGTGCATCTCTTTGAATGAAGTATTGCGGTGTAACATTGATGCTATCGGTAGAATCGAGTTGTGCTTTCACTACTATTTTTCGCCCGATGGGGTCAGGCAAAGGCACTTTGATTATCTTAAATGGTTTACCATCCTGATCGGTAGCCTGCTCAAGTATTTGAAGGTTCTCTGACATTCTTTCAAAATTTATTTTATTGAAGGGGTGATCGTTGATTTCACTTTCTTCTACCCATGCTAATAAGATAGTGTTTGCATCTGCAAAGCGAACAAATTCATCAGTATGCCCACCGGTTCCCA
>Ga0209181_10011309_pt1 | contig 11455 bp, 11 predicted proteins | sample MAT05_FD_187208 | JGI IMG/M metagenome (GOLD analysis project Ga0209181, IMG submission 187208) | Freshwater microbial communities from Lake Fryxell liftoff mats and glacier meltwater in Antarctica - MAT-05 (SPAdes) (version 2) | ecosystem: Environmental > Aquatic > Freshwater > Ice > Liftoff... | reverse complement strand
GGTGATCGGCTGGAAACCCGCCTGCAGCGTGGTTCTTCAGCATATCGGCAGCACGTTCATACAGCATTAAATAAATCATGAAAAGCGGCATGGTGTCTTTACCCCTTTGAAGTCGGCGAAGACGCTCCATCAGTTGCGGGAGCGTATTCGCTATTTTCGTTACAGCATACGGACTGAAGGCGCCTATGTCTATTGGGTATGTGCGCCGCGCGGCACCAGGTCGCCGCCCTCTTCGCGTAATACGCCGGCAGCGACAAGCTCCGCCACGATGCGCTCGGCCACGGCGGCCGGGCCTTGGTGAAAGAAGCGCGTGCTGATTTCGCGCAGCACCGGCACGCGGCCGAAATGCGGGCCGACCTCGGCCCGGGGCATGCGCCGGGTTTCCAGCAAGGAGAAGATGAACAGCGCCTTCAGCGCATTGCGCGCCATGCGCTCGGGGCTGGCCTCGAAAGTAGCCAGGCGCTGGTAGGCGCGCGCCAGCGCACCGGCGTGATCGGCAAAAGCCGGGCCGTGGCCGGGGATCACCGCACGCACGTCTAGCTTCGCGAGTTTGTCGAGGGTGGCGCGCGTCGACGGCAGGCCGGCCGCATCGTCCATTAGTGCCGGGAACATGATGCCGAAGCCGTCCTCCCAAAGCGCGTCGCCGGAGATGAGGATTTTCTCGGCCGGCGCGTAATACACCAGCGCATGCATTTCGTGGCCCGGCGCGGCCAGGGCTTGCCAGCGCAGGCCGCCCATCATGAATTGATCGCCATCGGCCAGGGTGTCATCAAAATCGAAGGGTTCGCCTTGTTGATGCCCGGAGGAAATCAGCAGGGCGTCTTCGTCCCACGCGCTCAACTGGTGTGCGCTGCCTGCAGGGACGCTGATGCGGCAACCATATTCGCGGCGCAGTGTGGCGTTGCCACCGATGTGATCGGAATGCACGTGGGTGTTGATGAGCCGCGTCAATGGCCGTCCGGCGAGGGCCTGTTGCACCAGCGCCAGCGTCTGCGCGGCATGCGTGAGATAGCCGGAGTCGACTAGCGTCGCCCCTTCCGTCTCCAGGCAGAGAATGTTGTTCGAAGACAGCCAGCCGCGCTCAAGAACGCGGATTGTCGGGGGAAACATGGCGTATGGATTGCGTGCGGCGTACCTCGATGCGCTGTAGTACCGCGCGCCGTTCCTCGTCGGAGGCTTCAGACCAACCGGTGATTTCCTCGATGGTGCGATAGCAGCCCAGGCACCAGCCGCGCTCGTCGTCGAGACAGCAATGATCGATGCAGGGTGAGGCCACGCGACTCATGCCGGCTCCTTGCGCTTGGCGATCAGCGCCCGCGCCGCCTTGGAAGCGGGTTCGCGGCCCAGCGCTGCGCAGATGTAGCGGCCGGCGTCGACCAGTGCATCGAGCTCGACACCAGTCTCTATGCCCAGGCCGTCCATCAGATAGACAACATCCTCGGTGGCGACATTGCCGCTGGCGCCCGCCGCATAAGGACAGCCGCCCAGGCCCGCCACCGAAGCATCGAACACCGCCACACCCATTTCCAGCGAGGCATAGATGTTGGCCAGCGCTTGCCCGTAGGTGTCGTGATAATGGCCGGCAAGCTGCGGCCCTGGCACATGGCGCATCACCGCTTCGAGCATGCGCTGCGTCTTGCCGGGCGTGCCGACACCGATGGTATCGCCGAGCGAAATCTCAAAGCAGCCCAGATCGAACAAGTTGCGCGCCAATTCCGCCACTGCGGCCGGCGCCACCTCACCTTCGTAAGGGCAGCCGAGCACGCAGGAGATGTAGCCGCGCACCCGCACGCCGCTGCGCAATGCGGCGTCGATCACAGGTGCAAAGCGCTCAATCGACTCGGTGATGCTGCAATTGATATTTTTCTGTGAGAAAGCTTCGGACGCCGCACCAAACACGGCCACCTCGGTAGCGCCCGCTGCCAGCGCCTGCTCGAAGCCACGCATATTCGGCACCAGTACCGGGTAGCGCACACCGGGCAAACGAGTGATGCCCGCCATGACCGCCGCGTTATCCGCCATTTGCGGCACCCATTTCGGCGAGACGAAAGCCGTCGCCTCGATAGCGCGCAAGCCCGCCGCGCCGAGACGCGCGATGAGTTCGATTTTCACGTCCGTCGGCACCACGCGCGCTTCGTTCTGCAAGCCGTCGCGCGGACCGACTTCAACCAGGGTTACGGTTTCAGGGAAATTCATTTTTTACCGCCAAGGAAACCAAGAAAATCTAGAAATAAATTTTAGCGCCCTTGGTGTTCAATCATTCTTTACCACCCACGACGGCAGGCGCTTTTCCAGAAAAGCCGCCATGCCCTCCTTACCCTCTGCCGAGGAACGCACGCGGGCGATGCGCGCGGCAGTGTCGTTGACGATTTCACTCGTGATGGGCCGCCCGGCGACGGCTTTGATCAGCGTCTTGCATTCGGCCAGCGCGCGTGGCCCGTTATTCAGCAAGGTATCGACGATCTCGCCTATGGCCTCATCAAGCTGCGCTTCACCCGGCACTATCTCGTGCAGCAAGCCTAGGCGATAAGCCTCGGCAGCGGAAAAGCGCTCGGCCGTCAGCATGTAGCGCCGCGCTGCACGCTCGCCCATGGCGGCAATGACGTAAGGGCTGATGACCGAGGGAATAATGCCCAGCTTCACTTCGGTAAGCGCAAACACCGCATCGAAGGTGGCGATGGCGATATCGCAGGCGGCGATCAGCCCTACCCCGCCGCCATAGGCCGGGCCCTGTATGCGTGCGACGGTGGGCTTGCCCAGGTTGCAAAGCGTAAACATCAATTGCGCCAGATCGGCCGCGTCGCGTCGCGTCTCGTCCTGGCTGTAACCCGCCGCGCGCTTCATCCAGTTGATGTCGCCGCCGGCGCAGAAACTTTTGCCGGTGCTGGAGAGCACCACCACTCGCACACTCGGGTTAATGTCCATCTCCACCAGGGCGATGGTCAGCTCGTGCAACAGCTCATCGTCGAAGGCGTTATGCCGCTCCGGCCGGTTGAGCGTGATGATGCCGACGCCCTGGTCAATTTCGCTGAGTATGGTTTCGCTCATGCAGGCTCCCTCAGAATCCTCCAGTCGCCAGCCAGCGCTCAATCTGCGGCAGGCGGTCGGCGCCCCAGAAGGGTTCGCCATCAACGATGATATACGGCGCGCCGAACATGCCCCTGGCGATGGCCGCTTCCGTCTCGGCGCGCAAACGCTCTTTGATCTCGGGCATGTTCACCGCTTCCGACAGCGCTTGCGCATCGAAGCCGGTTTCTGTGGCCACTTTGAGCATGATGGGTAACTCGGAAATATCGCGCCCATCCACCCAGTAGGCGCGGAATATCGCATGGGCAAACTCCCGCGTGCGCGGATCGCTGCGCGCCATCAACGAGTAATAGGCGCGGGCAGCGTAATGGGTGGCGAGCGGAAATTTTTGCGGAAACTTGAAATTCACGCCGTAAAAGCGCGCCGAACGCGAGAAGTCGCGCAAAGAATATGGGCCTTTCAGCGGCACGTTAATCAGGAGCTGCGTGCCAGCTTTCTGAAACGCCGCGCCCAGCATGATCGGCCGCCACTCCACCGCGCGACCATACTTGGCCGCCAGCTCGTCTATAAGTTCGGAGGCGAGATACGAATAGGGCGAAGAGAAGTCGAAATAGAATTCAATTGCTGCACTCATGCTGATTGCTCCTTGGCGGACGGCTCAGTTGCCAGCTCATTCCATTTCCATTTCAAAAGTGACATGTAGGATGGGTGGAGCGCCCGGCTCTTTGGGCGCGTAACCCATCAATTGGATGCCGAATGATGGGTTACAGTCGGCACACTACGCCGACCTCCACCCATCCTACGCCTGAAGCCTGTCCTGAGATTTTTAACGGGGCGCACCTACAAAATGGCACGGTTAAATTGAAATTGGTATTAAGGCTGAAAACTTTTGAATTCGGACAAGAAAACGTGAAGTCTATCGTTGCCTGTCCATGGATAATTAATTCACTTTGAAATTAGAATTGGTATCAGTGGCCCGCGTTGATCGGCGGCCCGACAGTATGACCCCCAGAATGACCAGTGCGCCACCGCCCAGCACGCCGACGCCCAAGTGCTCGTCGAGCAGGAGCACACCCATCAGAACGGCGAAAACCGGTACCAGATTGATGAACATCGCCGCTCGCGTCGGGCCAATGCGACTTACGCCTTCCGCAAACCAGGTAAAGCCCAAAGCCGTGCCGAACAAGCCCAGAAACATGATGGAGGCCCACACGCGCCAGGACCAATGCGGCACGACCAGCAGCGAACCCTCAAGCAACGCAGCGACAGTCAGCATGGCCCAGCCGGTGAGGCAGGCGTAGAGCGTCGCGGTGAGTGGCGACATGGACTTCGCCGCATTGCGCCCGATGAAGGTATAGAGGGTCCAGGTCACGACGCAGCCAATGATGAGCCATTCGCCTATGCCCATCTCGCCGCGCAGGAGTGCAAATGGATCGCCATTGCCGATGACGATGAAGCAGCCGAGAAAGGCGAGGAGGATGCCCAACGCCTTCACCGCGCCCATGCGGTCGCCGTAGCGCAGCCAGTCCACCAAGGCGATGACTACCGGCGTCAGCGCCACCACCAGCGCCCCGCGACCCGCCGCGATGTGGCGCAGGCCGTACAAGAAAAAAAAGTTGTAGATGAAGATGCCGGTCAGCCCGAGCATGAATACCGTGCCCCAATGCCGGCGCGCCAAATGCAGTGTGCGGCCGCCGGCGAGCCAGGCCAGCACCGCCAAGCCGGCCACCGCGAAAATAAAACGATAACTTGCCACCGCCAGCGGCGGCGCTTCCTGCACGGCGATGCGCCCGGCCACCCAAGTGCCGCCCCAGAAGATGGCCATCAACACCAGTTTGAGATAAATCACCGCGAGGGCGCGGCCCGTCGGTGCGCTCATGCTGACGGCAACATCAAGGCTTGCGCCTTTTCTGCCACGAACGGCGGGAAGGGTTGCGACTTGCGCTGCTGCGGATCCAGACACACCACGGTAAATTCACACAGCGCGCAGACGTCGCCGGTCTCGGTGTTGTACAACTCATGGCGAAAGCGCAGCACCTTCGCGCGCAGTTCCAGCACGCCGCTACGCACCGCCACCGTGTCGCCGGGATAAAGTTCTTTCACATAACTGATGTTCTGCTGCACCGCCGCCAGATGCACGGCGCCGCTGCGCAACAGCGTGGCGGTGAGGCCCAGCATCGAATACAACTGCCAGCAGGCTTCCTCGAAAAACTCCATGTAGGCGCGCACATTGATGTGGCCCATGTGGTCCTTCTGCCATTCATGCACGGTGCCGCGGGCGGTGTCGATCATCGAAATTTGGTTCCAGGAAAGGTATAAAATGCAATTTGTGCAGTGCGACAATACGCCGGTTGAAGAGTGAAGTGAAGCATCTTTCCGCCTGCTGATCAATCAATAGCACTGCGGCCTTATTGGTCTGTAACTCGGGTCTGTAACTCGGAGCAATACTTTGGAAATCACTTATCCCTTCGAGCAGGTGGCCGAGCCCGGCGCCACGCTGGAAATCGCGCCCGGCGTGCATTGGATACGCATGCCGCTGCCTTTTGCGCTCGACCACATTAACCTTTGGTTGCTCGATGAAGGCGACGGCTGGACCATCGTCGACACCGGCCTCAATCTTGACCGCATCAAGCAGCATTGGGAAAGCGTCCTGGCGACCCACTGCGCGGACAAACCGGTCAAGCGCATTCTCGTCACGCATTGCCACCCGGATCACATGGGACTAGCCGACTGGCTGGAGCGCAAGACCACCGCGCCGGTGTGGGCCACCCAGGGCGAAATACTCACGGCCAATGCCTGGTACCACCAGTTGCCCGGCTACGATCTCAACGCCATGGTGGATCTTTATCTGCGCCACGGCCTCGCCAAAGAGCTCATCGAAAACCTCACCTCGCGCGGGGCGACCTACAAGGGCCGCGTGGATCATTTGCCGATGACTTATCGGCGCATCTTTGAAAACCAGGTCATCAGCATCGGCGCGCATGATTGGCGCGTCATTACCGGCTATGGCCATTCGCCAGAGCACGCCTCGCTGTACTGTGCGACGCTGGGTATCTTGATTGCCGGCGACATGCTGTTGCCGCGCATTACCAGCAATATCAGCGTGCAAGCCTGTAACCCGGACGGCAACCCGATCCAGCAATTTTTGGATTCCGTCGACCGCTTTCTTGATGTGCCGGAAGATACGCTGGTACTGCCCTCGCACGGTCGCCCCTTCCATGGCGCACACACCCGCGTGGCGCAACTGCATACTCATCACCGTGAACGTTTCGACATGCTCGTCGCGGCCTGCGACACGCCCAAGAACGCTGGCGACTTGCTGCCGATCTTGTTCAACCGCGAGCTCGATGCACACCAAGTTGTGTTCGCCATGGGTGAAGCCATCGCCCACCTCAATTACCTCGAACAGGCGGGCGAGTTAAGCGCCAGTAATGGCGCTGAAGGCATCCTCCGCTACACGCAGTCCTGAAGCACAACAGGAACGACAGGAGAACCACCATGTCCGCTCAAAAAGACGAACCGAACAAGACGCCTTTCCCCGATCCCAAAGAAGTCGCCAAGGCCTATGCGGAAGTCGCCGAACGCGCCTCGCGGCTCATCAGCGAGCACATGAAGCGCCAGATGAAAAGCGGCATGAGCATGCCTACCGACGAGATGGGGATCGCACGCGCCTTCATGGATATGGCGGCCAAGCTCATGGCCAATCCTTATAGCGTGGCGCAGGCGCAAATGAACCTGATGTGGAATTACTTCTCGCTATGGCAGCACAGCATGCAGCGCCTGGCCGGGCTAACGTCGCCGCCAGTTGCTCAGCCGCATAAGGACGACAAGCGCTTCAAGGACGCCGAATGGGAATCGCATTTCCTTTTCGACTTTATCAAGCAGTCTTACCTCATCACGGCACGTCACATTCATGATGTGGTGACCAATGTTGAAGGCCTGCCGATTGAGACGGAAAAAAAGGTTAATTTCTTCACGCGCCAATATATCGACGCTCTTTCGCCCTCCAACTTCGCACTCACCAACCCGGAAGTTTTTCGCGAGACGGTGAAGAGCAACGGTGAAAACCTGCTTAAGGGCTTTAACAACCTGCTGCGCGATATTGAAGAAGGCGACGGCCAGTTGCGCGTCAAGATGACCGACCCCAAAGCTTTCGAACTCGGCAAGAACGTGGCCGTCACGCCAGGCAAAGTGGTGTTCCAGAACGCGCTGCTCCAGCTCATCCAGTTCGAGCCGACCACCAAGGAGCAGTACAAACGTCCGCTGCTCATCATTCCGCCGTGGATCAACAAGTACTACATCCTCGATCTGCGTCAGAGCAATTCATTCATCAAGTGGGCCACCGATCAAGGACACACGGTTTTCGTTATATCTTGGGTGAACCCGGACGAGAGCCTCGCCGACAAGGACTTCGAGGACTACATCACCGAAGGCTCGCTCGCCGCCATCGACGCAGTATGCCGCCAGACCGGCGAAGAAGAAGTGAATCTCATCGGCTATTGTCTCGGCGGCACGCTGCTCGGCTCGACGCTCGCTTTTAACACCGCGAAGAAAGACAAGCGCATCGCCTCGGCGACCTTCTTCGTCGCGTTACTGGATTTTTCCATCCCCGGCGAGCTGGGCGTCTTCATCGATGAAGAACAAATCGCCAGCCTGGAAAAGAAAATGCAGGAGCGCGGCTATCTCGAAGGTAGCGAGATGGCCACCACGTTCAATATGCTGCGCTCGAACGACCTCATCTGGTCCTTCGTCGTAAACAATTATCTGATGGGCAAAGAGCCCTTCCCCTTCGACCTGCTCTACTGGAATTCCGATTCGACGCGCATGCCGTTCAAGATGCACAGCTTCTACCTGCGCAACATGTACCTCAAGAATCTCCTCAAGGAGCCGGGCGGCATCACCCTCTTGGGCGAGCCCATCGACATCAGCAAGATCAACGTGCCGTCCTACTTCATTTCCACCATCGAAGATCACATCGCGCCGTGGAAGAGCACCTATCTCGGCGCCACGCGCCTCTCCGGCCCGGTGCGCTTCGTGCTCGGCGGCTCCGGCCACATCGCCGGCATCGTCAACGCCCCCGCCGCCAACAAATACCAATACTGGACCAACGACACCAAGAAGCTCCCCGCCGAACCCGACGCCTGGTTCGAAGGCGCAACGCCACAGCCCGGCTCCTGGTGGACCGACTGGCAGCAGTGGATAGCCAAGCTCAACAAAGATGAGAAAGTCACTGCGCGGAATCCCGCCAAGGGCAAGCTCAAGCCCCTCGAAGACGCGCCGGGGTCTTTCGTGAAGTTTCGGCTAGATTTGCAGAAGAAACCGTAAGACTTATTTTGTCTTACATAGCCGGCGTATCGGTAGCGCATAGAGGCCAGTTGTAAGCCCAGAGTTCGGCCAATCGAAAGGTTGTGCGCTGAGTAGGCGTAGGATGGGTGGAGGTCGGCGTAGTGTGCCGACTGTAACCCATCATTCGGTACCCAATTGATGGGTTACGCGCCCAAAGATCCGGGCGCTCCACCCATCCTACATGTCACTTTTGAAATGGAATGAGCAGCAATGCCTGCTGACGATTCAGCCGGTGCTAACATTCCTCCTCCCATGCAAATCGACGACATCCGCCAACGGCTGCGCGGCCACGGCGCCAAGCCCTGCCACGAGGAATTCCTGCTGCGTAATTGGACGCGGGCGCTGCCGTTGGAGAGCGGCAAAAGCCGGCCGGAGCACTGCCTTCCCGCCCAACTGAGCGATGCACTGCCGGCGCTGCGGGCAGACTTGTATGGACTCGCGCGTCTGCTTTCGCAACACCCCGCCGAAGATGGCTCCGCGCGCTTGCTCATCGAACTCGCTGACGGTCAGACGGTGGAAAGCGTGCTGCTGCCGCGCGATGGCTTGTGCGTGTCATCGCAAGTCGGCTGCGCGGTGGGCTGCGTGTTCTGCATGACAGGCAAGAGCGGCCTGCTGCGCCAGCTCGGCAGCGCAGAAATGGTCGCGCAAATCGCGCTCACCCGCAGCCAGCGGCCTGTCAAAAAAGTCGTGTTCATGGGCATGGGCGAGCCCTCGCACAACCTCGACAATGTGCTCGACGCCATCGAGCTGCTCGGCACCGTGGGCGACATCGGCCACAAGAATCTGGTCTTCTCCACCGTCGGCGACTACCGCGTTTTTGAACGCCTGCCGCAAGGCCGCGTCAAGCCGGCCCTGGCGCTTTCGCTGCACACCACCCGCGCCGATCTGCGCGCTGAGCTGCTGCCGCGCGCTCCGCGCATAGACCCCGCCGAACTAGTGGCACTCGGCGAAGAATACGCCCGTGCCACCGGCTACCCCATTCAGTATCAATGGACGTTGCTGGCCGGCATCAACGACAGCGACGAAGAACTCGCTGGCATCGTCAAACTCCTCTCCGGCAAACACGCCGTGATGAACCTCATTCCCTACAACACCGTCACGGGCCTCGCCTATAAGCGCCCCTCCTGGGCGCGCGCCACCGCGATGTCACGCCATCTTCACCAGCGCGGCATACTCACCAAGCTGCGCCAATCGGCCGGGCAGGATGTCGATGGCGGTTGCGGCCAGTTGCGCGCACGTCGCGTCGCAGAAAAATCGCCCATCGCCATTGTCGCGCGCTAGAACAACAGGCTGGAGAGGCAATCTGGATGCGGCTTTCCGGGCATCGCTCTAGCCATTTTCTCCGCGTCGAGTGCAGCCACACCCCATCCTTCTTCCTTACGCGCCGATTCCAAGTTTTTACAAGTTATTGTATATTCAGCCCATGATGATGAAGGCGACCGAGTTCCTTGGCAACGCGCTTGTATTGCATTGCTTCCAAAAAAACGGCGCAAACCAGCGACAAGGACATCGAGTTGGCGCGCAAGCGCTATAAAGAATTGATAAGGAAACAGCCATGAGCAAACGGCAACGATTCGAGAGTGTTTGGGATGCGATCGAAGACACCCCACAGCAGGCCGCCAGCATGCGCTCGCGCGCTGAGTTGCTGATGGCGCTGCAAGCTTGGGCGAAGCAGAGCGGCAAAACTCAGACCGAGGCCGCCCAGCTTTTCAGCATCACGCAGCCTCGCATGTCCGATCTGATGCGCGGCAAAATCAACCTGTTCTCTCTGGAAACCTTGATGGACATGGCAACCGCCGCCGGGTTGGAACCACGCATCACCATCAAAAAACCCAGAGCACCACGAAAGCGCGCTGCTAGAGAATTGGCGGAAGTTTGATTGAGCGTCAGCTAGTGCAACACCTGCGCGCACACCAACGCGCTGGAACAACAGGCCGGAGAGGCAATTTGGATGCGGCTTTCAGGGCATCGCCCCAGTATTTTTCGACGGCAAGAAGATCGGCTCGGTGACTGCCCGGCCATTGCAGCGTATGGGCAAGGAGCGCTTCGGCCTGGGCCGGCCCTTCGGCTTCGCCCGCCTGAAGAACTACGGTTGCACACCATCCGATCGCCCACCCTCGAAGCGATGACCATCCCGCTTCCGGCACCGCTCGTCCGTACGCTGCCAGAAGTCGGCGATTCGCACCGGTAGCGCACATCGGGTCGCGCGCGCGGGTAGGCCGCCCGTTTCTCCTTCTCGCGGCGTTCAATCGAACCACCGGATTCATGCCAAGTGGAAAAACGGGGTCAGCGTCGAGTGGCGCTTACTTAAGCCAAAATGTAGGGTGGGTTAGCGTTTTTTGCGTAACCCCCAAGCGTTGCGCAGCAACACAACGCACTTTTTAATGAGTGCCTGGCGGCATATCTGGCGGGTTACGGCACAAACGGCGTGCCTAACCCACCCTACATCGAATATGGATCCGCTTAAGTAAGCGCCATTCGGGTCAAGACCCCTCAACTACTTTTTCTACAGCCTCGTTAGGTGCAACATCAAGGGCAAAAACGGGGGCAAAAACCAAAAACAACAAAAACGGGGTCAGCGTCAATAGTTTCCATTGCCATCGGTGCCTCAGACAAGCTGGGGGCGGCTCTCCGGACATCTTCTCGGAGCGTTGAGGCACGCCAGGGTTTAAACCTCAATGAAAATTCTGCTGCCGATTTGCGATCGTCAGGCAGTTGGCGATACCCTCAAGTCCCCAATACTCAACGCCGGAACGAATCATGACAGCTGTCACCCGCTGCCCCACATGCACCAAAGAAAATGTTTACCCCGACGGCGAGAACTATGTTTGCGCGGATTGCGGCCATGAGTGGCCGATGGTGGCATCGGCGAGTGCGGATGCCGACGCCGATGCGGTGGTGCGCGACGCCAACGGCACTGTGCTGGCCGATGGCGATGCGGTGGTGCTGATCAAAGACCTCAAGGTGAAGGGCTCATCCATCACGCTGAAGATGGGCACCAAAGTGAAGAGCATCCGCTTGGTGGGCAGCGGCGATCACGAAGTGGACTGCAAGATGGATGCGGGCAGCTTCATGTTGAAGG
>Ga0209181_10011308_pt1 | contig 11455 bp, 16 predicted proteins | sample MAT05_FD_187208 | JGI IMG/M metagenome (GOLD analysis project Ga0209181, IMG submission 187208) | Freshwater microbial communities from Lake Fryxell liftoff mats and glacier meltwater in Antarctica - MAT-05 (SPAdes) (version 2) | ecosystem: Environmental > Aquatic > Freshwater > Ice > Liftoff... | reverse complement strand
ATAATGGTAATAATCTTAGGTGTATGGTTTAAAAATAGAGCAGTTCGTAGTGTGTGCTGGAGTCAAATTTGCTTTTGTGGTCGCAGGACTCGGCCCGTCGCCAGCGTGGCGTTGGGGAGCCGATCATGCACAGGCGTCCTGGAGCACCCGACACGTTACAACTTTGTCGTTGACGCGTGAGCGGGTGAACACCCGGCTGCCACACGCGTCTTAAAAGGAAGTTATCCCCACGAGATGTGCCCTAAGCTGTGGACAACGACTTGAACAAATGCCAAAAATGGCGCCGGTGCTGGTGTTGCGGTCGATGCTTAAAAAATAAGCGTCCTCCAAGGTGAGTTCCCACGGGAATCTAGGCGCTTTTTGATTCCTGTAAAGCCTCCCTGAGACGACTTTGTCTTCTTAAAAGTCTATTTTTCGCACTTAAAGCGCTTTTCGATCCCTGTAAAACCTCACCATACATTTCATGTAAATACGTTCATGCAACAGCGCTGCTCTAAAAGGGGTTTTCTCAGAAAACGGAATTCAAAGCACGCTAAGCCGGTTGCCTGTTCCGTTGCGCCAAGACGCGCTGTAAGCCGAAACTTCCGGTTCCATGCGGGTATCGAAATGTACGGCAATTTGCCTTATGATTACATCAGAAGGACACCACCACCATGACCGATTTCGTTGTGGCCGCCGTCCGGGACGCCGCGCAACATGCCATCAAGCAGGCCGAAGTCATCCGCCTGTCTCTGGCCGATCAGAAGTGTTTTGCACAGGCGCTACTGTCGCCGCCACAACCGTCACCGGCTTTGCAACGTGCTTTCGCTCGTCGCAGCAAGCTCTTGCGATGAGTGGGTGGTCGTGATGCGGGAATAATCACTCATGCAGTGCACCGGCCAAAACAACCACGGACAGTACTGCTTTAAAAGTAAGACCGCGCGAGTTCAAAAACCATCTCGCCCGATCCGTTTTTGATACAGCAATAGTTCACCGCCCGAACTTCAAAACCCATCACATCACGTTGTAATGCATAAGCGTCGCTGTGGTCATCGTGGGTGTGTCCATGAAAGGCACGAACTACCCGCAGGTCGCGTGCCAATTGGTCCAATGCCGACCAGCCGTGGATATGGCACGAAAACGCCTCGTGCGTAACCAGGATGTCGGCACGTTGTTTACCCAGTTTCACAACGTCGTCAGAATAGATGGCCGCATGAAACTTTGGCGACGGCTGCAACCCGTTGCGTCCCTGATAAGGGCCACGGTTCATCGCAGCAATTTTGTTGCGCAGAATAGGTTCTGCCGGCGGAATCCATACCCGCCCCAAAAAATTACCCCCCAAGCCAGCGACACGAACGCCGTCCAGATCCAACACCTTGCCATGCAGGACTTCAGCGGGGCCACTTTCGTGCAGTAGGGTCCATTTTTCATATGTGTCTGCGTCATGGTTCCCATGAATAAAAGCGGTTTTTACACCTGGACAGACGTCCTGAAACGGCTGGATCACTTGCTCGAATGTTTGCCCTGCTAAATCCATATCGCCCAAGAACACCAGCCAGTTCGGCAAATTTGAGCTATTTTTCGCTACTTGAAGTGTTCGCCCAATGTGGTCAAAATGGCCGTGAACGTCTCCCAAAAGCCAAATCCGTTTGAGTGCGTCTTTGTGCTCTAAATCGAAATCTGTTACGTCTCTCAGTGTCATGATTGGTTATCTAGTTCAAACCAGGGCGTCTCCATCGTGCCCAGCTTTCGCTGGCGGGCGTGCTCATCGCAAACGACCAATATCCAGCCTTGTGATTTATCAACTTCACCGGGCTCTCCGCAAACGCAGCATTTACTCTGGGTCAGACTCTCAGCATCCATACGCAACTTTTGGATACGTTGTCTCAGGGTCACTTCATTCGGGTCAGCCAAGCGACTATTTCGTTCATCGATTTCGTTGTCGTACTCGTTTCTTTCGTACGAAGGATCCATCTGACTGTAAAAACGTGCTGCGCCAAACTTTTCCTTTAGCTGGGACCAGTGAAAATTTCGTTTGTTGGCGCCCAGTTCAGTGTCGATATCAGCGCACAGTTTGGCAAACAATGGCATCCATCCCTTGTAAAAGCTCAGGCCGATGTTTTGACCATCGAATTGATACGGGTAGCGGGCTTTGAGTTCTTTGGGTGTGATCATTAGCGTCTCTCCATGATCATTTTGTGAAGTTGCTGCGCGTCGTCGGATGTAAATCCCGTGTTCCGGTTGGTAGTGAGAAGGTTCCTGCAACCTGCTTCGAACCAATGTTCGCGGTCGTCAATCGCTATCCAGGGGTGATCCATGGTCAAGTAGAGGTACATCCATAACTCTACTTCGAACTGCCGGCTATTTCGGGAAATTGGCACTACGTGAGAATTGCGTTTTGCCCAATCCATGACTGGTGTTGCTCCAATAATTCGGGATTCAATATCCGAACTGAAGTTAGCGCAAATCACATCCATTGGTAATTGTTCACGCCAACTGGTGCTCAAGACAACAGGGACCAGCGGGTGTGCGCGCAAAACTTCTTCAATTAATGGTAATTGAGTGAAGGCCTCATTTGAAGGTTCTGGATGGGTCACGCCGTCGAAGTCCAAAAAGATGACGGGCGTCCTGGCGTGCCTAAGCGCTGCGAGGACGTGTAAATCTGGCGGTGGCGGTGGTGGAATGATGGTCATGAAAATGCTTTTGGTGTAGTTGAGTAAGGGAGGGCGCTTAATGCAAGTGCTTCCAATCGATCGGACGCGAAAACGTGCAAGGTGTGCTCTTTGAAGCCCGGGGGAGAGGGGGCGAGCTCATGTTCTGAATTTGGACGCTTTGACATGATTGCTTCCTGTGTGCCGGGAGTCAGGTCAAAACTTTTGCTGCCCTACCCCGATATTTTTAAGGTGGGCTGCAGTTGATAAATCTAGGATTTTTGGTGCAGCTCACCCTGACTTTTGTGAGTCATGTAAATCGTTGAAATTATTGAGAGCATTTACAAATCATTGCATGAAAAAGAAGATCAGCAAAATGCGATTGACTACAACTGTTGTAAAAAAATAAACGACGTCGTTTATTAAGTTTGCAGCGATAACGTTGCATTTGAGATGGCGGGAATCTGCGGAAATCCGAAATCACATGCAATATCAACGATATGCCCATGCAGAGCCTATGGCGTTGACGCGTTTGTTGGACAAGCCAGGCTTGGTTGATCAGCCGTTCTTAAATTAGATAACAGATAACGGATATTGTTATCCGTTATCATGTCGTTATATCAACAACCAACGAGTAACACCATGGCAGCAGCAACCAGTGCATCCCCTCGCGTCACCCGCGAAAACGTCTTTGCAGCCGCTGCGTCCATCGCCGCTGCCGGCGGTCGTCCAAGCGTGCGCTTAGTAATCGAGGCCCTGGGTGGAGGCTCGCCCAACGCGGTGTCTCCATTGCTCAGTGAGTGGCGCGCGTCAGCTCCCGTTATTGCTGCGCCTGAGATCAGCCTGTCCGCGGATATCGTTCGCGCGGTGGCCGTCCAGGTTAAAACCGCTGTGGCCGCTGCTGTGCTGGAGTCGGACTCGCGCGCTGCCGATGTTCAGGCCGATGCAGAACTCATCGCACAGGCCGGCAAGGTGGCAGAGGCGTCTCTGGGCGAGGCCATCGCCGCTCTGGCCGATGCCTCAGGAAAAGTGTTGGAGCAAGCTGGTGAGCTCGCCGAGGTGCGCCGCGTTGCTGCCGATGCTGTTGCTGAGGCTCAAAGTTCCGCTGCGCGTGAGCGTCAGGCGGCAGAGGACTTGAGGCAGGATCTGGTACGGACTCAAATTCGATGCGAACAGGTGCCCGTTTTGACGGCTGAAGTTAAAGAGCTGCGCGTCGCTCTGGAAAAAAACCGGCAGGAGATTGCTAACGCTCGGCAAACCGAGGCCGTGGCAGTTGCAAGATATGCTGCCGCTCAATCTGCCGCTGAGTCATTGTCAGACCGGCTCAAAGCGCTGGAAGATCGCGCAAAAGAGGACGTTGCTCGGGACCACATCACCCGCGCGGAGGTCAATCAAGCCAGGGGCGTCATTGATGCGCTGCGCGCGCAGGTGGAGCGGCTGGAAGCTGCGGCCAAAGAGGCTCGGGCACCGGCTTTAATTGGTATCAATCGCCCGGTCGCACCCCTGGCAGAAATTCAACCCCTGTAAGCTGAACCAGTTCGGCGTAACTGATGGGTCGTGACCCGCGAGTTGCATCGTCATTCAAATGCCAATGCGCCCAAGCCCGGTTGCGGTCTTCGTCGTAAACCAGCTTAAACAGGTAGGTCGGTAGTTTTACGTTTCCCGCACCAATTCCGGAGCTCTGGGCAATGCTGGGTGAAAACACGGGTCCGGTGATCACATACACATCCCCTGTGGCGCGAGCGGCGTATTTCCGAGTTGCGGCTTCAACGGAGTTGGCCCATACCCCGCCATTGTGTTTGGCTGCCTGGGGCACCATGTTGGCCAGCGAAAAGCTCTGGGCCATGGCCCGCTCGGTTGGCATGTCACCGGCAGGCGCCATATGACCCCGCGACCAGCCACTGTTTTTGTAATCCTGCAGTTGCGCCCGTTCAGCAAATGGCAGGCGGGCTTCTTCGTAAAACTTGTCTTTGCGCTTTTCGTCAGCATCCGCCACCGAGGCCCGGTTGAGCTTCTGAGCGACGTAGACAGCGGTTTTGCTTTCGCCAGAATGCAGGATGGCAAAGGCGTCAAAGTACAGGGCGCGCTGTTTGGGTTGCGTCTTGACGACTGGCGGTTTGGCTTTCGCAAAAAACTGAGGGCAAGCTGAAAAATCAGTGTTGGCCTGGGCGCAGGCCGTGAATGCCAAAAGGGCAGCGCTGTACAGGGCGCGGGGAAACAATTTCATGTGACATTGACAGAATTAACAAGGGCGAAGTAGAGCACGCACCACGCGGTCAAGCCGACCCGTACGCGTGATTTTTTGGTACATGAGTAGGGACAGTCATGGATGACTTCGGCGCCTCCAATATGACCGGTAAGCAGCCAATCCCACGCAGACATGCCGCGCCGCTTCGGTCTTTGCGCTGTGACGCCGCTGCTTGTCCCGCGCCAGTCCCGAACTGACTGAGGTGACGTACACCGAGCAGGGGGGGGGCGATTCCTCGCAGCCAGTGCCGTCCCCACACTTTCCCTGCCAGGTTGGTATTCACGCTTTCCTGCGCGATTAGGCACTGAATTGAATTTGGCAGCTTCAGGTTGAACACTTCTCTGGCGATGGCAATTTCATAATCACTTTTTCAGCGCGTACTTTGAATGGGTGTTGGCTCAAGAGTACTGCGAGCTGTGCCGATATGAAAGGCAGCAACAAAAGGATTTCGTCATGGATATTTCACCCGCCGCCATCGTCAATGCCTCGACGCAATTGAAGCAAAGCCAAGTAGCTCAGGAAGCACAGTTGCTTGTTTTGAAGAAAGCCATGGACATTCAGGCGACTGGGGCGGTGGCACTGCTGCAGGCCTTGCCTTTGGCCACCAGTGGCAACCTCGGAACCCAGATCAACACCATGGCGTAGTCACTGTGTCAACCCAGCTGGAGCTTGACTTGTGGGTTCTCCAAATCTGACCGCCGCTTGGCAGTTGCCTTGGCCAACTCCATCCAAACCCAAAACGGCAGATTGCTGACCGTTCGCTTGGGCGCCATGCGGGTTACCTCGAACAGTTTGTTTTTGAAGACCATCACACCGCACTCGACGGGAATCTCGTGAGGTTCGGCAATCGCTTGCCCTTTGCTGTCACAGCCGAGTACATACCAGCACTGACTGCCAACATCTAGGTAAGCGCCTCGTTTTTCTGGGCGCTTCAAGTCGCCCAGCAAGTCCGCGCGGCTGACCTTGATTTCATGCACCACAGGCTCCAGCAAGTCTTGGCGGGAGCTGTTGCGAATTGAAAACACATCGGGCTGGCAGATTTTCCACTGGGTTGCCTCGACATCAACCCCGGCTAGCGCCACCCGGGCGCGCAAACTTAACGCCGTCCAGGCGATACGCCCCTCACGCAGCAGGGACTCGACCACCTGGTCCACCAAAGCCTCATGAGGTGAGCGTGCTTGACGGTTGGCTTGGGTAGCACCGGCCATATGCAACAGACCCGCATCCGTGACCCGCACCAAACCGTGACCCGTCTCAGTGTTGACCCGCTCCAGGAGGCCCGTGGCCAACAAGTCCACTTCAACCACGTCTTGGTAAGGCCATCCAGCAGAGCGGTATACATCGCGCAGCCGGCGGGCGTGAATGCGTTTGAGGGTGACGGGTTCAGTGCTCATGATTCAATTCTTCGGGCGTGTATACGTTCATATGTCCCTGCGCTCCTGTTTTCAGGCTCTGGCCACGGCCAAGTCGTCCCAATCCGTGGTGTATCCAGGCGTGAGTCGCTCCTGTTTCATGGACCACTGCCTCTGATCACCAGCCAGACCCGCGCTGGCTATTCTGAGAGTATTTCGCCCGAACCGGTGATTCACGGCATCAAGTGCCTGCATCAAGCGATTCCCGCCAGGGTCCGTCACATCGTCATCCAATGCCAGCTCCTGTTGCAACACGTCAGCCGAGCTCAGGTTAAGCAGCATCACCCCGGCCTTCGCGTAGCGGTAGCCAGGTCTAAAAATTCCCTTTAGGCCCATCAATGCTGCCTGGCAAATGTCACGGCTGTCATGAGTGGGTCGCCGAAGCGGCACCACGGTTGAGCGGGAGTACTGCAGGTCTTGCGTCCGAAACGGGCTGGTGCGAATGAACGTCATGACTTGTCCAGCATGACCGTTTTGCCGCCGCAGCTTCTGGGCCGCCCGGCTGGCAAACTCGGTTACCGCTTCTTGCAGCTCTGACAAGTCCAGCACCGCATGGCCAAAGCTGCGGGTACAAGCAATCTCTTGTTTGGCGGGTGGCGCCTGCTCCAGGCCCATGCAGTCGGTGCCTTGTAGTTCACGCACGGTGCGCTCCAGCACCACCGACCAGCGGCGTTTAACCATGGCCGGGTCCAGCCGCGCCAGGTCAAGCACGGTGTGGATGCCAGCCTCCTTGAGTTGGGCGCCAATGCGCCGACCCACGCCCCAGACCTCACCCACCTCGGTGGCTTGAAGCAAGGCGTCACGCGCCCCTGGCTCCAAGTGACCCAGACTGCACACCTGCGCGTGGTGATTGGGATAACTGCCCGGCTTGCGTTCTGCCGTCTTGGCAATGTGGTTCGCCAGCTTGGCCAGGGTCTTGGTCGGGCCGATGCCAATGCCACAGGGGATACCAACCCACTGCAGGATACGGTCCCGAATCTTGAAACTGCGCTCAACCAAATCACCACGCACGCCCGTGAGGTCAATGAACGACTCGTCAATGGAGTAAATCTCTTGACCAGGCCCCAGACCGGCGGCCAGACTCATCATGCGGTCACTCAGGTCGCCATACAGCGCGAAGTTGGCTGACAGCGCCACCAGACCCTCAGATTCCGCCAGGTGTTGAATTTTGAACCATGGCGCACCCATCTTGATACCCAGCGCTTTTGCTTCATTGCTGCGGGCCACGGCACAGCCATCGTTGTTGCTCAGCACCACCACCGGCTGGCCATTCAGACTCGGGCGAAACACCCGTTCGCAGCTCACATAAAAGTTGTTCCCGTCCACCAACGCGTACATAGCCAAGCCTTCAGACGGGAAACTGCTTGATGCTGCTGGTCACCACACCCCAAATCTCCAGGGTCTGACCGTCTTTGGGTACGATGTCGGCAAAGGTGGGGTTGGCGGCTTTGAGCTTGATGCGACCCAATCGCTGGTACAAACGTTTGACAGTGAAGTCACCATCCACCACCGCGACGACGATGTGGTTGTGCCGCGGCTTGATGGCGCGGTCCACCACCATGATGTCGTTGTCGAAAATACCAGCATCCACCATGGAATGACCACTGGCGCGCAGGAAGTAAGTTGCCTGCGCATGCTTGATCAACATCTGGCTCAAGTCAACGCGCTGGGCACCCAGGTCTTCGGCTGGGGAGGGGAAGCCCGCGCACACCCGGTTTCTGATCAAGCGCGCCAAGAGCGGAGCGTCCGCGATGGGGATGGGCTGGGTGGCAGATACGGAACTGGACATAACAACAGTATATGAGCCGGCGGCCAGTTGGTTGCAAAGTGGGTACGATTTGAAGCGTGTGCAGTCATTACCAAGCCATCAAAGAACGCGAACGCTACGGGCGCCACTTCGGTGTCGAGCCGCCGGCTGACCTGGGCAAGCACGATGTGTGGCCCGGTTATGTCGGCAGTTTCATCCGGCGCCAGACGCAGGCCGATGTCGGTGATGACGCCGTCCCTGCACGGGAAGCGTTGAATGGCTTGTTTGGCCTGGTGCCGCATTGGTCACCCGACACAAAGATCACCCAATACACTTACAACGCGCGCAGTGAGACGGTGGCCAGCAAACCCAGTTTTAGGGATACCTGGAAGCACGCTCAGCACTGCATCATCCCGCTGGAGGGTTTTTATGAACCCGATTGGCGCAGCGGACGAGCGATTCCGACCCGCATTGAACGCGCTGATGGTGAACTCATGGGCATTGCGGGCCTTTGGTCATCCTGGAAATCGCCCCAGGGGGAACTGATTCACAGCTACACCATGCTCACCATCAACGCATCCGAGCATCCGCTGATGAAGCTCTTTCACAAGCCCTGCGATGAAAAACGCATGGTGGTGATCCTGCCGGAACAGCACTATGACGACTGGCTCAACGCCCCCGCAGCACGAAGCCTGAGCTGGCTGCGACCTTATCCGGCCCAAGCCTTGCACGCGGCAGCAGCCATGGCCGTGGCCCCCAGCCAGACCTCCATGTTTTAACCACCTGAAAAATGATGAAAACTTGGCTAAGTTTGCCCAACCCCCAAAAAAGTAAAATTAGGTTAATTCTTCGTCATCTGTACCCTGCGTAGCCTGCTTCCAAAAAGATTCATCGTCGTACCGGGCCACCAGCGCCGCCATGTCCACGATGAACTCTTCATCACTGAATTCAAATGTGCCAAACAGATTCACGTGCTGCCAAGCGACTGGTGACATGCGCCGGCTTTGTCGCCACTGCTTCAAGGTCACCGGCAGCCAGTTTTTGTTCATAGACCTGCGAAAGCAGCTTTGTGTTGTAGTAAATGACGGCATTGGCAATCAGCCGGGAGCAATCATTCCACACCTGCTGCTCTGCCTCTGTCTGGACTTTGAACTTTCCGCCGTTGACAAAGGCAACGGCACGCCGGAACCGATGGAAGGCCTCCCCCCGGTTGAGTGCCTTTTGCACGCTTTGGCGCAGTTCAACATCGTCAATGAATTCCAAGATGTACAAAGTACGGCAAATATTGTCCAACTCCCAAAGCGCCTTCTTTGTCTGGTTTTGGCGGGCGTAGCTGCTGAGTTTTCGCACAATGATGGACTGGGTTGTGTCCTTTTGTGCCAGAGAGGCCATGATGCGTTGAATGTTGGGCCACTCTCGAATGATCAGGTCGGTGTCGACCTTGCTAGACGGCCTAATCAGGAGGTCTTGCCCATAAGAACTGGGCGGCTCGAAGCTGGTCAACGACGCGGTCCGCTTGCGTGTATCACCTTAAAAGGTACTCCCATGACAGCAACGGCCCTACGTCTCACAACCATCAAGATTGATACAGACACCAAAGAGCGGGTGAAGCGCCTTGCCGATGCCCGCCATCGTAGTTCGCACTGGATGATTCTTGAAGCGATCCGTCAGTACGTCTGTCGTGAAGAAAAGCGGGAATTGATGCGCCAAGACGGGCTTCGTGCTTGGAGCGACTATCAAGCAAATGGCTTGCATGTGACGCATGACGAGGCAGATGCCTGGATGGCGAAACTTGAAGCGGGTCAAGATGTTGCACTCCCGGCATGCCACGTTTGATCTGGACGCCAGCGGCGCTGCTGGATTTACAGCGACTCTACCGATTCCTTGCTGAAAAGAACGTTAAAGCCGCCAAACGTGCGGTACGGGCCATTCGCGAGGGAATGAATGTCATCACCAAACAGCCAGGTATCGGCCGACCTGCAGAAGACATGGAGCCGGAATTTCGCGAGTGGCTGATTGACTTTGGGGACAGTGGCTACGTTGTGCTGTACCGCTACGATGGTGAAAATGCAGTGATTCTGGCCGTTCGCCATCAGCGTGAACTGGGGTACTGATCTAATTTTACTTTTTTGGGGGTTGGGCAAACTTAGCCAGCATAGGTTTTCCTTGTCACTTATACGTTCGATTATGTGACAGTGTGCAGCGGCATCGCTCAAGCGTCAAACTTTGTCACTTAACCCGTAATTTAAAGTACGACATGCAAAGGATTGCTATCTATTGAATGTGTGACAAAGTGTGGGTGGTGCAGACGACTACAGACAGGCATAAATCAAAAGTCCTGTTCACTTTTTGACCCGAACCCAAGGAGCCGGTGCGGTCGTCTTCTGAAAATGACAAGGGGTTTGGTGTTGCACTTGTTAGGACTTATGCGACATGCAATCAAAGCGGATAGCATAATCCCCTGCGCTCTTGTGGCCAATGCGACAGCACCGTCAACTGCGGGATTTTCCTATTTTTAAAACTATACTTAATATAGAATGACTCACAAGTACGGCGACGAGAATCCAGTGCTGAAGAAGGCGATCAGACGGATCGTGCACGCCGGAACCATCAACGTGGGGTTTGCTGATCCGCATGCGTATGACGCGATGGAGGATGACAATTTTGATCAGGAGGACGTGATGATTTGCCTGAGGCGTGGAACGGTGTACGGGCCGGAAATCCAAAATGGGAAGCTACGCTGTAACGTAATTCATCAGGGGATCCACATCAACGTAGTGGTTGGTGGGTTGGACGATGTAAACGGCGCTTGGACTGCGCTGCAGAACATCACAGTCGTGACAGTAATGAGGACGTCGACATGACACATAAGTTGAGGGGCTGTGGGCTCCCGAACGTTTACCTCACCAATGGTTATGTAAACAAGGGAGAGGGTGAGTTCAAATCGGTTGCCTACGAAGACTTGGACGACTTGTACCGGCAGATCGCTCGCGCAATTTCGCTGCGTGCGGGACCGCTATCGTCCAATGAACTCCGTTTCTTGCGCAAGCGACTTCGCCTGAATCAGGCGGAGGTGGGTGCGATTGGAAACAAGACAGAGCAGGCGGTTGCCAAGTGGGAAAAAGGAACTGCCGCTGTGCCCAAGGCTGAGTCAAACTTACTGCGGATCTTGGCGTTGACGAAACTTCACTTCAAAGCTGATATTGCGCGAGTGGTGGAGCAACTTGATATGGATGAGTCGGCAACGGCTTCACCGTACTTTTTTTCTCGTTTCAACGACGTATGGACGGAGGACAGCGCAGCATCCGGTTCTGTCGCGTTAATTGGATGAGCACGAGTTTAGACCGGCGGACGTGCCGCCACCCTTATGCAGGACGGATTTGTCCTGCCAATGCGTAAAACTGGTCGGCAAATGACA
>Ga0209181_10011302_pt1 | contig 11459 bp, 9 predicted proteins | sample MAT05_FD_187208 | JGI IMG/M metagenome (GOLD analysis project Ga0209181, IMG submission 187208) | Freshwater microbial communities from Lake Fryxell liftoff mats and glacier meltwater in Antarctica - MAT-05 (SPAdes) (version 2) | ecosystem: Environmental > Aquatic > Freshwater > Ice > Liftoff... | reverse complement strand
CGCCGGGAAGTGGGACGTGATCACCATCCAGCAGGCGAGCATCCGCAGTCACGACGTCGGGACGTACCGGCCGGGCATGAAGGAGCTGTACGCCTTTATCAAGAAGCACGCCCCGGCCAGCGAGGTGGTGATCCACCAGACGTGGGCGTACCGCGTGGACGACCCGCGCTTCGGCGGGAAGGCCGAGCCGAAGACGCAGAAGGCGATGTACGACGGCCTGTCGGACGCCTACCGCACGATCGCCAGGGAACTCGGCGTCCGCCTCATCCCGGTCGGGGATGCGTTCTACGCCGCGGACACCGACCCGAAGTGGGGGTACAGGCCGGACCCGAAGTTCGACGTGAGGTCGGCGACGCACCCGGCCTTGCCCGAGCAGAAGCACTCGCTGCACATCGGCTGGCGGTGGGAGAACGACAAGTCGGCGATGAAGATGGACGGCCACCACGCCAGTCCCGCCGGCGAGTACCTCGGGGGGTTGGTCTTCTACGAGTTCCTGTACGGCCGGAGTGCGGTCGGCAACACGTTCCGCCCGTCGGGCGTGGACGAGGAATACGCCCGATTCTTACAGGACACCGCGCACATGGCGGTTGCGCGGGTGAGGTGAAATCGGGTGGTCGGCACCTACCGGGGGTGATCGCGGACGGCATCGTCAGCCCACCGCCAGCCCGTCGTAGCAGGCCAGCAGCCGGCGGCCGACCTCGGGCGTCACACCCAGGCGGTCGGCCGCCTCGACCCCGGTGGAGATGGCGGTCGAGGCGGCGAGCGGCAGCATCTTCTGGTCGACCCGCTGTTGGGTCAGAACGACGCGCGGAGCAGTCGCGTGGCGTCGGACCGGGCGTCCAGCGTGAGAACCGCGTACGGCTCGCCCGCGATCTCGGCGGGCGGCGGGGCGGTGGTGGTCACGATGTACTGGAACCCGACGCCCCGGCCCCCGCAGGCGGTTTCCAACTCCACCGCGAAGCGCAGAAGGCGGTCGTAGAGGGCCGATTCCATCACGATGCTCTCCGGGCTGTCGTGGATCAGGAAGCCGGGCAACTGGCCGAACCCACTCAGGTAGGCGGCCAAGTACGCCAGGTCGAGCGCAACGACGTGAGCGAGTGAACCCAACGTCGCCCCGCCCGGAGCCGTCAGCTCATCCGGCACCGGATGCAGCCCGCGTGCGTCGCGGCGGATCACGCCGCCGGCTTCCGGGCCGATCAGTCGCTTCAGCGTCCCGTCGTACAGCCGGCTCAGCTCCCTCACCTGCCGGTCCCGTTCCGCCCGGTCTGCCCGCTGCTGCTCCTGCGACTCCCGGATGCTGCGTTCCGCCTTCTCGACCTTCTTCTGCTCTCGCTCGACCGACCGAACGTCGGCGGTATACCCGCGGAACTGCTCTTCCAGCTCGTCCCAGCGGCCGATTTCGGTGTCGATGGCCCGAACCGTTTCGTCACGGGCGTCCCGGGCGGCCATGTAGGCGTCGCTCACGCTCGTGGCCGCCTTCTGAAGTTGAGGCAGTTTCGCGGTCAGCTCGTTGACCCGCTCAGAGTGTCGGACGTAGTCGGCTTGTCGCTCGGCGATGCGGGCGTCGCGGTCCTCGTCGGACACAGTGGTCGCGTTCTTCGGGTGGAAGCGACAGTCCGACCGCTCAAGCGGGCACACTCGCCGGTCGCACGCGGCGTAGAACTGGTCCGCGGACTGGGTGCCACTTCGCAACTGGCGCAGGTCGCCTTCGGCTTCACGCTGAAATCCCTGGACTTGCTTGATCTCGTTCTCGGTGACACGCACTTCCGCCGCGGTGCGGACTATCTCGTCTTGCAGTTCCCCCAGCTGGCCCCCCGGCCGTGCGGCAGTGCGCCGCGTCCGCAGCGTGTCGCGGGTGCGGTCGATCACCCCTTGGGCCTGATCGCCGAACAACCCGTTGCTCAGTTCCTCGGCCGCTACGCCGAACCTCGCGGTCAGGATCGGCTCAAGCGCGTCGGTGCGCCGGCGCAGTCGCTCTGCGGCGGCCTTCGCTATGTCCCGCTGCTCGGTCCACTGTTGTCGCTTCTGTTGTTCGGCAATGTCTTCGGTGTCCAGCACGCCCATTACCCAGCACGTGAGCAGGCTGGCGTCGTACACGTCGAGGCGGGCAGTGCCGGAGCGGGCCAGCGGGGTGTGCCACTCGTGCGGGTGCTGGTACTTGCACTCGGCGTCACGGCCCATCCAGGCCACCACGTCCAGCCACCGGGGTTCGCGGCCGGCGGCAGGCAACTTCAACTCGGGCAGTCCTGCGAACGCCTGCTCCTCGACGGCCTGCGTGAAAGTCGTGAAGCGGGCGAGTTCACCTGCGGGAGCGAGCCCCGCTGTCCAGTCGTCGGCCTCCACCGCGAAGGAGTCCGCCGCCTTACCGTCTCGCAGCGGGCGGGCCACCACCCAATTTCGGCCGTGAGCGCGAATCTCAGCCAGTACGTACGCCTTCGGGAACTTGGCCGAGATGACCGCCGTCCGCTCTTCCGAGGCGAAGTGGTGTTCGCCGAGGCAGTAGCGGAGGAGCCGGGTGAGGAGCGTTTTGCCGACGCTGTGGGCGATGATGCGGCCGTCGCCGACGGGGCGGTCGGCCACGCGGATGATGTTCAGCCCGCGGCGGAATTGCACGCGGCGGATCACCTTGCCCGAAGGGGATCGCTCGGCGACCACGACCAGCCGACGCACCCACACCCGCGGCTCGGTGCAGTCGGCGGCGGGCGTGATTTGGAACGGCGGGTCAGGAAACAAGCTCGTAGATTTCGCCATTCAGCGCACTCACGATGTCGGCGTCCGTGGCCTGCTGCTTGTCCTTGTGGAGCACCTTCATCGCCTCGGCGGTCTCGCGCACAGCGTCGAGATCGGCTATCGGGGCGGCGGCGAAGTCGATGCTGTGCTGCCCCTCGGCGAAGAACCCGGCTTCAGGCCCCGGCACCAACTGGCCGTCGTCGATCATCTCGCCGAGCAACGCGTCCATGCCGCTGACGAACTGCGGGGGCGTGCCCCGTTTCTTTGTCGGTTTGGCTGTGGTCTTGGACCGACCGAGGATGGCCCGCCGCACGTCGGCGTTGAGCATCAGCACCAGTCCCCGCTCCAGCATCTCGCGGCCGAGCGGCTTGTTCCACGTTCGCAGCAGCAGCAGGATGTAGAACTTCACCTGCCCGCGCTTGATCGACCGCGTGGGTGCGGCCAGTTGCGCTGCCGTGCCCCCCGACCGGATGCGGGTGAGCAACGCGGCGGCGGGCTCATCGGCCAGGTCTTGCGGCACCAACTCCCCGCGGAACGCTTTGGCGAGGATGGACTGGTCAAGGTTGTCGAGATCGTTGATCGCCGCTTCGACTGATTCCCTTGTCCGGTTTGCGATGCTGAGTCGGTCAATCATCAGCGACACAAGAACCCATTGTTCATGTGCAGGGGCGAGCGCAACCGGAATTCGGTCCATTGCTTCCCGGTTCAACTTCACTTGGTCGATGCCGGTGACGAACTGTGCTAAATCGAATGCGTTCAGATAGCCTTCGAGGTATTCAAGTGGAATCCCCCCGCTCGGCCTCAAGACGTGAGCATGGTTATTGACCCAGAATTTCCCGTGCGCTAGAAACGCAATTGGCTTATTCCGCGTCAGTAAGTTTTTCCCGTCTTCTGCGACAAGAACTGTTCTTTCCGCGACTTCCTCACGATCACGCGGCGAGGTTCAGCAGGCGTTCCTCGGCGGCCCGGATTTCCGGCTCGGTCAGCCCGGGACGTAGGACCGCCCGGATTTCATTCCCCAGCAATTCCCGCCGCCACGCCCGCCGCTTGTCGGCGTGACTCGGCCGCCGCCCGGCGTCGTCCCATGGGGACGCACTCCGGTGGCCGACCAGGTGGTCCGCGGTCCGCCCCCAGGCCCACGCCTCGGTCAGCGTGAACGCCCACGCGCACAGGTGGAAAGCCCCGACGTTCCCCGCCACCGACCGGACCTGCTGCTGCCCCGCTCCGACGGTGTCCTTCAAATCCCGGAAGGTGATCTCCAGGCTGAACCGGGCCGCGACGTGGCCGAGGATGTCGGCCACCCCGGCGGTCGGGTCGGAGCAGAAGAACGCCACCCATCCCTTGGGCTCGTCGACCAGCACCACCCGGATGGCACCCCCGGCCGGCCGCCACGTCGCCACGAACGTCTTGTACTTCTTCGCCGTCGGCTTGCCGTACAGGGTGAACGTCCCGGTCGTCCACCCGCGGCGTTGCCCGCCCCTCTTGGCCAGGTCGATCCGGTCCTCCCCGTAGATCCGCGGCCGGCCCTGCCGACCCGGCCGGGCGACCGGGACGGTCCGCAGGTTCGAGTCCCGACGGAGGCGGCTGACGACCGTCACCCCGAGGGACCGCATCGGCTTGAGGAACGGGGCCTTGGCGTACGCCCCGTCGGCCACCACCCAGAGCGGCTTACCCAGGAATCCCAGCCAGGTGACCGCCCACCGCATCAGCTCGACGGCCATCTCCAGCTTGGTCTGGAACGCCGGCCGGTGTGTCGGGGGGATGCCGGCGAGGTCCTTCGCCCGGACGTACAGCCGGGCCAGGAGCGGGAGGGCCACGACGCCCCATGCCGGGTGGGTAGCGAGGAACCCGAGGACGACCCACACGTGCCCGTACACGAACGCCCCGCCGGCCGGCCCCGGGGTCGGGTTGTGGTGGACGCCCGCCCCCTGCACCTTCCGCCCGTACCGCGGGGTCGGGGTGTCGTCGAGGGCGAACGTGAGGCGGGCGGCACCCGCCACGAGCGGCTTGACGACCTCGTGGACGAGGCGGGCGGCCATCCGGTCGGTTCGCTTCCCGGCCGCCGCGACGGTGGCGTAGCACCGGCGGTACTCGCCGGTCAGCCCGGCGGCCCGGATCCAGCTGGTGACCGTCCGCCGACCGCGGGCCAGGACGGCGCCGACGAACAGCCAGGCGAGGCGGGGACCGGACCGGGGGTCGAGGGTGGAGGAGAGGCGGGAAAACCAGTGGCACGACGGGGGGAGGGGGTGCGAAGATGGCATGGCCGGTTCCGTCCGGGGCGAGGGTCGTGTGGTAACGCCATCGTCCCGGACGGGCCGGCCTTCGTCTACCCACCCTCGGTCAGCAGCTCAGATACAGGAAGTTGCGGAAAGAACAGTTTAAGAAAAAACCCCCGCGGAGCGGGGTTGTAGAATCTCTGTTTATTAGGATTTCACGAAATCCTATGGGCGCGTCCCGGGCCGGACCGCCGACGGGGGTCGGAAGGCCGGCGGCGTGACGCGGGACGTGGATTGTGGTGAGCGGGAAGAGCACCGCCCCGGCGACACCCGGCTCAGCGTGGCGGGCCGCCGGGCGGCGGGCCGACGAACCGGTAGGCGTCGCCCAGGATCGCCCGCGTCAGGTGGATGACCTCCTGGGCGTGCCCGCGGAAGTGGGCCACGCTGCGGACCGCCAGCCCGACGGCGGTCGCCGGCTGTCCCGGAACGAGCAGGCCCGCGCCCAGTCGGCCGCCGCCGGCCCCGTCAGCACCGCCGCGGCGTCCGCCACCGCCGCCCGCAGGTCGGCCAGCAGGTCGGCCCCGGGGACCGGCCCCCGGGCGTCGAACTCGGCCTGCCGGTCGCGCGCGTGTGGGGGCACCGCCCAGCTCGCTGCAAATGAGTTGGCGGACGTTCCCGGTCAGGTGCAGGACCAGGTTCCCGACGCTGTTGAGGTCGGCCCTCGGGCGCCACCACGCCTGCTCGTCGGTCAGCTGGGCCAGGCAGTGCTCGATCCGGGCCAGGGCCTCGCCGAGTTCGTCTGCCAGCTCCCGGCCCACCAGGGCCGCCGTGTCGTCGGTCATGTCGCCCCCCCTGCTCCGGCGGCCGCTCCGGGTGGGATACACCCCCGCGGACGGTGTCGTTCTACCACCGACGGGCCGGGCGGGTTGCGGCTGCGAACCGTCCTGTGACCAGGAGTGGCACGTCGCCCGGCCCGGCCACGGCGCCCGGCGGGTACCCGGGTCCGGGTGGATCGAGCGGCCCGTCCACTTCTGCCTGCGGCTAACCCTGGCGCGGCCAGCGGGCCTACCGCTTCCGTAGCACCGCCAGCAGAATCCCGGCCCCCAAGACCGCACTGACGAGCGACCCGAGCAGCGTCCCGACCTTGCCCGCCGCCTCCTTCGCCGGGAACTCGGCCGCCGGGAACGCCAGCCCGTTGATGAACAGGGCCATCGTGAACCCGACCCCGGCCAGGCACGCCCCGCCGATCAGCAGCGGCCAACCCACCCCGTCCGGCAACTTGGTCAGCCCGAGCCGCACGGCCAGCCAGCAGAACGCCACGATGCCGACCGGCTTTCCGATCGCGAGCCCGGCGGCCACCGCCACCGCCACCGGATCGCCGATCCCGGACACTTCGAGGGGTACCCCGGCGTTGGCGAGGGCGAACACCGGCATGATGACGAACGCCACCCACGGGTGCAGGGCCGTCTCCAGCCGGTGGAGCGGGGAGACGGCCTCCCGGGCGGCGAATTGAATTTTATCGAGGTCCGCGTAACGCTGCTCGTCCTTCGGCTCATAGCCGCGGAGACGGTCCCACGATCCGCCGACGACGTTGAAGAACGTCTTGTCCCCGACCCACGCGCTCGCCGGGGTGAGCAGCCCGAGCAGAACCCCGGCCACTGTCGGGTGGATGCCGGACCTGTACACGGCTAACCAGATGACGACGCCGACCAGCAGATACACGCCGACCGAGCGTACGCCGGCCCGGTTCAGCCCGTAGGTGAGGGCGATGCCGCCGGCGGCCACGCCGAGCCACCCCCAGGCCAGCGCCCCGGTGTACACGAAGGCAATCACGAGGACGGCCCCGAGGTCGTCCACGATGGCGAGGGTGAGCAGCAGAATCTTGAGCGAGAATGGAACCCGTTTCCCGAAGAGGGCGAGGAACCCGACCACGAACGCGATGTCCGTCGCCATCGGGATCGCCCACCCCCGCTGGCCCGGCTGCCCCCACTGGAGTGAGAGGTAGACGGCCGCGGGGACGACCATCCCGCCTGCCGCGGCGAACACCGGGAGCAGCGCCTTTCGGAACTCCTGGAGTTCCCCGGCCACAATCTCCCGCTTGATCTCCAGCCCGATGACGAAGAAGAAGATCGCCATCAGCCCGTCGTTGATGACGAGGTGGCCGAGGTCGCCCGCCAGCCGGAACTCGCCGAGGTTGAGTTCGACTTTGGTCTTCCAGATCGAGGCGAACCACCCGGCCAGCGGGGAGTTGGCGAGTATCAACGCCGCCGCCGTGCAGGCCAGCAGCACGACGCCGCTGGCCGACTCGACGTGTAAGAACCGGCGGATCGGCGTCAGCCACCGCTCGACGGGGCGGCTCGGCAGCCCCACGGGCTGGCCGGGCTTCGAGTCGTGTTCGGCGGTCGTTTCCGCTCGGGGGTCCATCGGCCATTCCTCCGGTCGTGTCGTGTCAGCGTCCGAGCCGCCGCCGGATGTCGGATGCGATCACCTCGGGGGCGGGGGCGACATCGACCCGAATCGCCCCCACGGGCGGCTCCAACGCATCGAACTGGCTGTGGATCAAGGCCGGGTCCATGAAGTGCCCCTCACGCTCTTCCAGCCGGCGTCGGATCAGTTCCTCGGACCCGGTCAAGTACACGAACCGGACGCATCCGGGGCAGCCTTGCTCCAATTGGTCGCGGTAGTCCTTCTTGAGCGCGGAGCAGGCCAGGACGGCGTCCTCGCCGCGACCGCACGCCACATCGACCCGCTTTCGCAGAGCCTGGAGCCAGGGCCGGCGGTCGTCGTCGTCCAGGGCGACCCCGCCGGCCATCTTCTCGACGTTCGCGGCCGGGTGGAAGTCGTCCGCTTCGACGAACGCCCAGCCGAGGTCGGCGGCCAGAGCCTTACCGACCGTCGTTTTCCCGGAACCCGAGACGCCCATCAGCACTAGCACCATGACTATCCCCCTCCGTCACAGACCCCTCCGCCTCACGTCTGCTGACGCACTTCGGCCGGCTTCTCCCGCTGGGTCAGGTTCCGGGCGGTGTTGATGAGTCCGAGGTGGGAGAACGCCTGCGGGAAGTTCCCGAGCAGGCGGCGGGCCACCGGGTCGTACTCCTCGGCGAGCAGGCCCACGTCGTTGCGGATCGCCAGCAGGTTCTCGAACACCCGGCGGGCGTCGGCGTCCCGGCCCAGGAGGGCGTAGTTGTCGGCCAGCCAGAAGGTGCAGAGGAGGAACGCCCCCTCGCCTTTCGGCAGCCCGTCCACCCCGCTGCCAGTGTGGTAGCGGTACACGAACCCGTCCCGCACCAGTTGCCGCTCGATGGCGGCCACGGTGCCGTGGATGCGGGGATCGGACGGCGGCAGGAACCCGACCTCGACCATCATTAGCACAGCCGCATCCATATCCTTGCCGCCGTAGAACTGGACGAAGGCGTTCAGGTCCGGGTCGAAGGCCCGGTCGCAAATCTCGGCGTGGAGGCCGTCCCGAAGCTTCCGCCAGCGGTCGGCCGGACCGTCCAAACCGAACCGTTCCACGTCCTTCACCGCCCGGTCGAACGCCACCCACGCCATCAGCTTCGAGTGGGTGAAGTGCCGCTTTGGGCCGCGGACCTCCCAGATGCCCTCGTCCGGTTCTTGCCACACCTGTTCCAGCCGGCCGAGCAGTTCCCGCTCGATCCGCCAGTCGTTGTCCGCGGCGGTCAGCCCGTAGTGGCGGGCCAGGTGGAGGCAGTCCAGCGTCTCACCGAACACGTCGAGCTGGAACTGGTCGTAGGCCCCGTTCCCGATCCGCACCGGTCGGGAGTTCTCGTACCCCGGCAGCCACGGCAGTTCCATCTCGGGGAGCCGCCGCTCGCCGGCCACCCCGTACATGATGCGAAGTTCCGACCCTTTGCCGGCCACCGCCCGCAGCAGCCACTCCCGCCACGCCTTCGCCTCGTCGGTGTACCCGCTCTGGAGGAGGGCGGCGAGGGTGAACGTGGCGTCCCGCAGCCAGCAGTACCGGTAGTCCCAGTTCCGGCTACCGCCGATGTGTTCGGGGAGCGACGTGGTGGGTGCGGCGACGATTCCCCCGGTCGGGGCGTAGGTCAGCGCCTTGAGCGTGACGAGGGAGCGGACCACGGCGTCCCGCCATTCACCCTGATACGTACACCGGTCGGCCCACTCCTGCCACCATCGGGCGGTTTCGTCCACCGCCGTCGAAGCGTCGATGGGCGGGGCCAGTGGTTCGTGCGACGGGTGCCACGTCAGGACGAACGGTACCTGCTCACCGGCCTTGACCTCGAACTCCGCGGACGCCGACCACCCGTCGATGTGCAGCGGCACCGGGGTGCGAAGGTGGAGCGTTTCCGGGCCGCCGACGGCCACCACGCCGCCGTCCTCGGGGCGGACCCACGGAGAGAGGCTGCCGTAGTCGAGCCGGGGGGCGAAGTGGGTCCGCATCCGCACCACGCCGCGCCGCCCGACCACGAGCCTGACCACGTCCGGCTGACCGGAGCGGACCGGCATACAGTCGATGACCGTCGCCTCGCCGGTGTCGGTCGTGAACGTCGTCTCCAGCACGAGCGTGTCGCCGCGGTACGTCCGCTTCACCTGCCGTGTGTCACCGGCGGGGGCCAACAGCCACCGGCCGTGGTCGGCGGTGCCGAGTAGGGCGGCGAAGCACGCCGGGGAGTCGAACCGGGGGAAGCACAGCCAGTCGAGCGAGCCGTCGCGGCCGACGAGCGCGGCGGTCTGGCAGTCGCCGATCAGGGCGTAGTCTTCGATCCGCAGGACCATGTCGTCTTCCTGATCCGCTCCGCGCGCGCCGGCCCCGAACCGCGACCGAACTCGTCAACACGGCAATACGCCCGAGGGTAGCCAGCACGCCGGATGCCGGACGGGAGTGAGAGTGTCGAGAGACCGCAGGCACAGTTAATGCTAACCCTCTGCCCATCCGGGCTGTGTAGAGCACGTCCTCCACAGCCAACGCTGGCGAAGCCAGTACCTGCGGTGCCGCCGGTTATGTGGCGGTCGTGGCCCGGACAAGGCTTAAAGCCCGCCACCGGGGCCGGCTCTCCGACCAGACCGCTGTTGGGTCGCTGGACAGCACTACCAGAAAATGGACAGGAGGAACCCGCGATGCAATTCTCCGACCAGAGCTACAACCTGCGGATCGAACTCGATGTCAAGCACGGCGACCTGCCGCCGGACGAAGTGGAGCGGCTGATGGCCAGCCTGTCGCCGCTCGACCGGCTGGTCGCCCCGTTCGCCACCCGGGACTTGTACATCACCGTCTTCCACCACCCGAAGACGGCCAGCTACCAGGTGAAGACCGCGCTCACGCTGCCCGGCAAGACGCTGGCCAGCGTCCATGAGGACTCCGGCATCCACCCGGCGTTCGAGCGGTGCGTGACGAACTTGATTCAGCAGGTGGAAGCACACAAAGAGCACCTGGCCGGGACGGGCGAGCGGGCCAAGCACATCAAGGGCACCTACCAGGATGTCGTCCCGAACCGCGGGCCGGACGGCGACGCCGTGGAGGAGGCCGTTCGCAAGGGGGACTACCCCGCGTTCCGGATCGCCACCTTCCCGTTCGAGGAGTCGGTTCGCAAGCGAGTCGGCCGGTGGGTCGAGCGGTACCCGGAGGCGGCGGCCAAGGTCGGCGGCGAGTTAAAACTGAAGGACGTGGTCGAGGCGGTGTTCCTGAATGCCTTCGAGGGGTACGACCAGCGGCCGGCGAACGTCCGGTTCGGCGACTGGCTCGAAAGCCTGATCGACGCCTCCCTCAAGGAGGTCCTCGCCGACCCGGAGGCCGCCGCGGAGAACATGGCGATGCTCCGGACGTACCGGGATGTCGTCACCGCCCCGGACGCCTGACCCCGTTCCCACCTCGGAGGGCGGCTGATGCCCCACCGCTTCCTGATCCTCGGCGCGACCGGCGACTTGGCCGGCCGGTATCTGGCCCCGGCCTTGGCGGCCCTCCACTCCCGGGGACTGTTCCCGATCGACCGCCCGGTGCTCGCGGTCGGGCCGGAGGATTGGGACTCCGTCCGGTTCCGCCAACATGTCCTTGAGCGGCTCGGCCGGCACGCCGGCGACCTGCCGGAGTGCTCCCGTCTCATGGTCGCCGGGGCGATGGAGTACCACCGGGCGAACGTCACCGACCCGGGCCAGTTGGCCCGCCTGGTGGGTGACGGGCACGACCCGGTGATCCTCTACCTCGCCCTGCCGCCGAAGGTGGCCGGGGCGGTGATTGAGGCCCTGGCCGGCGTGCGACTGCCGGCCGACAGCCGGATCGTGGCCGAGAAGCCGTTCGGTCACGACCTCGCGTCCGCCCGCCGGCGCAACCAGTTGCTGCACCGGTCGTTCCCGGAGCGAGCGGTGTTTCGCATCGACCACTTCCACGGCAAGCAGACGGTCCAAAACGTCCTCGGGCTGCGGTTCGCCAACCGGGTGTTCGAGTACCTGTGGAACCGGGACCACGTCGAACGGGTCGAGATCACCTGGGACGAGACGGTCGCCCTCGAAGGCCGGGCCGGGTACTACGAC
>Ga0209181_10011301_pt1 | contig 11459 bp, 8 predicted proteins | sample MAT05_FD_187208 | JGI IMG/M metagenome (GOLD analysis project Ga0209181, IMG submission 187208) | Freshwater microbial communities from Lake Fryxell liftoff mats and glacier meltwater in Antarctica - MAT-05 (SPAdes) (version 2) | ecosystem: Environmental > Aquatic > Freshwater > Ice > Liftoff... | reverse complement strand
GTTTGCCATTGATGAGGACCAAAGTGCGGCTTGGACCCATATTGCGAATTTCATAAGGGTCAAGCAGTGTGGTAGCATCGTTTACCGGAGTGTTCACGGTATTGAAGGATGGCACCCGGTATTGTAGCGCTTTGTCAAAACTGTTTTGTCCGGTTAATTGCAAATCCTTTGCCGAGATAATGTCAATCGGCAGCGGAGAATCCGTGATCGTACGTTTGGTGTTGCGGCTACCCGTACTGATCACCACCTCTTCGAGCGTAAGGTCGGAAGGCTCCATGGTTGCGTCGAGGGTTGTGGTGCCTCCACTTATGTTAACGGATTGGGTGACCGTTTTGAACCCCGTGTAAAGAAATTTGATTTGGTAAGTACCATTGGGCAGTGTGAGTGAATACTTGCCAAATGCATCGGTAGCGGTACTTTTTCCGGAACCCGCAGCACCCACAGAAGCACCCACCAGAGCTTCACCGTTTTTGTCGGTGACGGTTCCTTGAAGAGTGCCTTGGGCTGAAATGTTTGCGCCAAATAGGAGCAGGATGGCGACGAGCGCCAAATTGTTAAGTTGCTTCATACAAAAGATAGAGTTAAGTGATGGATACAATGACTTCATCTGGTATTCTGCGACGGGCAAATGTGGTGAGAATAACTTGAAACTGTGCATGTAATTTGGCTAAAATTTCGTGGTGTAATTATTGGCGGGTAAAAAACGGCGTCTGCATTAGACACCACGAAAGGTCTTTTTGCCAAATACCTTAACATCAAAATAACGGGTAAGAGCCTTCACAAGCGTACTCACCGCAGAATTTTTACCTTTGCGCCAATAAATTGCCCCCCCAAGCTTCAACACAAAAAACACTTGCCGTCAGCCAAATTCAACCCCCTTTGCGGTAGCTGCTGCGGGTAAAAATATATCAACATCTAAAATTCGCCATGCTCCTCTCCAACGAACTGCTATTTCTTACAGCCGAAAAATCTGCGCTCGCTGATGCCAAAGGTGGTTTTGCCCGACAAGTGGCGGTATTGGCGTTGGACGAGCCTACGGCCGCCGCCAACCGGGACTTTCTTGCTAAAGTGCTGGCGGCAGCTCAATTGAATTTAGCACAAGATGCCTTTCTAACCGAAATTCCAGCAGCTGAACCCCGCGCCTTAGCCCCAGACTTAATCGAGTATCAACCCAAACAAGTACTTGTTTTTGGTATCTCCCCGGCCCAGTTGGGCCTTTCGTTTGAAGTACAGGCTTACCAACCCATGACGTTTTATGGCTGTACCTGGCTTTTTGCCGACAAACTTTCAGCCCTTGAATCGGACAAGGCAAAAAAGACCCAGCTATGGACGGCGCTGAAACAAATGTTCCTGTGATGCGCATCCTCCAACTCTGCCACAAATTTCCCTACCCGCTCAAAGACGGCGGCGCCATTGCCGTCACCTACCTTGCAAAAGCTTACGCTGCACTCGGCCACGAGGTGACGCTGCTCACCATGAACACCAGCAAGCACTGGTTCGATATATCCAGTTTGCCGCCCGACTTTGACCACTACGCGGCCATGCATACGGTTTTTGTAGAAAACCATATTCGTCCCATACCCGCCCTGCGCAACCTATTGCTAAGCAAAAAATCCTACCACGTTGAGCGTTTTGAAAGTGTGGCATTCGCCGAAAAACTTGCCGAACTTTTGCAAGCCCAAACTTTCGATGTAGTGCAATTAGAATCCATCTTTCTTGCTCCATACCTGCCCATCATCCGTGAATATGCGCCTGCGGCAAAGGCTGTACTTCGGACGCATAATGTGGAGCACGAAATTTGGGAGCGTGTAGCCGACAATGCTCGTCTGTTGAAACAATGGTATTTACGCAGCATTACTCCCAGACTCAGAGCCTATGAACTGAAACAAATCAACTACTGTGACCTGATAGTTGGCATCAGTAAACGAGATGTGGAACAGTTCAGAAATCTTGGCCTGCGCCAGCCCGCCACAGTATGCCCTATTGGTCTCGACTGCCGTGATTACCATCCTGATCCCACGAGTTTTTACCGCCCGCTTAGCCTTTCCTTTATCGGATCGCTCGATTGGATGCCCAATCAGGAAGGTCTGCGCTGGTTTCTCGACATGGTTTGGCAACGAATGCTTGCACCGAATTTTCCTGAACTCACTTTTCATATTGCAGGTCGCACTGCTCCGCGCTGGCTGCGCGAATTGGAGATGGAGCGCGTCACTTTCCACGGCGAAGTACCTGATGCCGCAGATTTCTTGAACCAACATACTGTAATGGTAGTACCGCTTCTTTCGGGCGGTGGCATGCGGGCAAAGATTTTAGAAGGTATGGCGGTGGGTAAAGTGGTGCTCTCGACACGTCTGGGCATGGAAGGTATCGAAGCCACCGACCGCCGTGAATGCCTTTTGGCAGAAAAACCGGAAGAATGGTTGGAAGCCCTGCGTTGGTGCTATTCTGAAGGAGATAACCTTGCGGTGCTAGGCGCGCAGGCGCGGGTTTTTTGTGCTCAAAATTTTGATAATGAGGCGGTAGCACGGAAGCTGGTGGAGGTGCTTGAAAGCAAATCCAATTAATTGTAACATATCCTCCTGAACGCCATTTTACACCGTTGTTTCATCCTAGAATTGACCATTGGGAAGAAAATTTTGAAGAAATAGATGGACTTATTTCGCCGCGTTCCTTACCCTCATTGGAGAGGCTACAGTTCGAGTTCTGATGTTAAATTCTCCTGAGCGAATCATCTTGAGGCGTCAACTGGTAAGTTTTTGAAACTTGATAAGCTACATATTGACCAAAAAAGACAAAATCCGGGCAAATTCGACAACTACCTTTGCCCCATGAAATACATAAAACGCCTTGCGATAGCAACCTGCTACTGTCTCCTGCTGCTGCCTACTTTCAGCTCCGCTCAGGAAGTTTTTCAAAAAACTTATGACCACTTTTTCACCGACCGCGCAAATGCCGTGGAGGTTTTGCCCAATGGCAACATCGTAATGGCAGGCGCAACGGCCTTGCAAAACAGCAGCCAACAAAACATGCTAGTGCTGATGCTCAATGAAATGGGCGAAAAAATCTGGTCAAATACCTACTCCAATGGTCCGCGAACGGAGGCAATGGACATCATGCGTACTTCAGATGGCAATCTTTTGGTAGTGTACGATGCGTTCAATGCCAGCGGCGAAGCCAAGGCAAGTTGGATGAAAATAAAGTCTTCTGATGGGTCGGTTGTGTGGAGCCGTCGCGCTATTCCAAGCAGCCGACTGCCCAAAATATCACGCCTTCAAGATGGCTATCTGCTCACAGGCGATTTTGTGATTTCCTCCACGGACCGCGATGCCTTGGCTGTGAAAATCAACGAAAACGGCGATGTGGTATGGTACAAAATCTTCGGAGAACCAGGCTACGAGCAACTGGGCGAATGCTGGCAAGATCCAATGGGATTTATCCATTGCAGCGGTTATCACATCGAGATCAATGAATCACAAGGCATATACGCCCGTTTCAACTCCGTTGGGGATATGCCCGGCCCTATCCAGCGCTACTCCATTGGCGACAACACGGACTTGTTGAGCCATATTTCTCCGCTCGAAAACAATGGGCTGCTTTTCGCCGGAAACTCGCAGGGGTTCAATGACAACTTTGCACGAGCTTGGACCCTGACGACTGACCGCGATGGAAATCTGAAAACTTCCTATACCTACGGGATTGCTGGCAAACACGTCGGCGTGACGGATCTGATCACGCTCCCCGGCGACCAATTTGTGCTGAGCCTCGGCAGGCCCTCCCCAAGTACGCCCGCCACCTTGATCAAAATTAATGGAAACAACGATATGCTTTGGCAAAACACCTATAAAGGCGACGGCACGGGCAACATCCTCTGGCAGCTGAAACCGCATGGCGATGGATTCGTCACGGTAGGCACCAGCACTTCGGGCAACCAGAGCAATTTTTTTCTGGCAAAAACCGATGAGAAAGGAATAGCAGGCGATTGTTGCCCAGTTTCTGCTGGCCTTAAACGCGAAACCGTTACTCCTGAACAAACCGCCTTTGTCCCCAACGAAACGACCGGCTTTTTGGCACAGAACGCGTTAATTACAGTGACCGATGCATCCATCCTTGAGAATACCATTTGCCTACCCATTGCGCTAGATTTTGAGATTGCCGACAGCACCCTTTGTCCCGGCGAATGCACCCAAATCACCCTGATTGACAATATTCTTGGGGTAAACTACTCGCTCAATATTGTAGGCGCTGAACCCGATCCAACGGAGCCAGGTCGTATTTGCCATACCGATGGAGGGCAAATCATCGTGACCCGCAAAGGGAATTTCAACGGTTGCGACAACGAACTTTCAAAAATTGTAGAAATTGGAGCGAAGGAGGACATTTTTCCCAATGCCTTCACACCGAATGGCGATGGTGCAAACGATGTGTTCCGCCCGATTTTCCCCTGTGAAGTGGTCTTTTCCAACCTAAAAGTTTTCTCACGCTGGGGGGAGTTGGTGTTTGAGACAGATGAGCCTGCAACGGGCTGGGATGGCCGTATAAATGACCTGGACGCAGCTTCGGATGTGTATGTCTGGCGAGTGGAGTATGAAGCGATCCGATCCGGGCAGCAGCAGCATTTTGTGGAAAAAGGCGGGGTGACACTCTTACGTTAATTTTGTTTGGTTGGGATCCTTTATTCACCGGGTGACTTGAAGTCACCCGGTGAATAAAGCATCCCAACCAAACAAAATTTGACGGAGACTACCATTGATTCACTTATGAGACACCCCCTAAATCCGGGTAGCGCTTTTGCTGTAGCATTAAAATCGCATCTGCCGTAGAAAAATCGGCGAGGCGGCGGTAGAAATAGTTTTGGGCGTTTTTGAGGCTCAGGCCGATCTCTTCCTTGTTGACATGAGGCTGTTCGAGCACCACCTCTATCTGCGTCTCAGCGTATTGTTTGGCATGGCCATCCTTTTCATAAATTCGAGCTACGAGGCCAAGCCAAGCGCATACCCGCTTGTCTTCCACCCAGTCCGGTTCGCGTCCGGCGATGACTTTCCTCACACGATCTCCAAGTTTTCGGGAAGCGACGACAGAAGCTTTAATGTAGCCTTGATGAAGCGCTGACGCTCCCAGTGTGTACACATCGCGCGAGGCGCCCTCAATTTGAGAAAGTTTTTCGATGGCGTTCATGACGCTTGGCAGGTCTTTCCGCACAACTGCGCAAACACCAATTTCCTTGATGCTGTTGCTGATGATGGTCTTATAATACGATTTATCGTCACCCGTACCTATGCGTCTTTGACCTTGATTAAAGGCGAATGAAAGCACCTCCAGGGCTTTTTTCATATTCTCGGCATTGGTTTTTTCAATACTATTCGTCACGCTGGGGTCCACGGCTTTTTCCACGATATCGCCAATGGCTTTATTTATTTCTTCTGGTCTGGAATCTTTCACGTCCAAGATGTCTTCAATCAACTGGCCCAAGGAATCAAGAAAAGTATTTTTGATAGATCCATGGGGCAATTCGACGGCCAAAAGCCCGAGATCTTCGAGATCTTCTTTTTTTATTTCTTTCGCCTTTTTGAAATGGGCAAGCGCACTTTTTGTGATTGTTTTTGACAGTTGCCTGCCGATATATTGCGAAGAGTTGAATTTCCAAATGAGGTGTGTGTGGCCAATCACAAGGATCAGAACCGTCAGCCAAAAGATCAAATAAGCACTTGTCTCACTGGGCACGCCACGCGCTTCCAATCCACAGACTTTGGGGTTGACCATCCAAAGCAAAATCAGCACGAGGAGGATCTGCGTAGTAAACACCCAATGTGAGCCGCGCATGAGCCGTCGGTTGTACACATTGCGCAAGGCTTCAGGGATAAAAGTCTGGAATATTAGGGCGGGTATGCCCATGATAAACACAGCATAAGTAATGGCGATACCAATCGCAGTATCAGCCCATTCTTCACTTAAACCAAGATGAAGCCAGTCGAAAAGGAGAAGACGCGTCATGATTTGTTTAAAGCTCTAATAAAATTGATAAAGTCCTTTTCGTCGTAGGCGTGGGTTTTCATTTTGTAGTTATTTATGGCGCGTTGTCGCCTCGTTTGCTCCAACTGTATTTGATCGCATTGTGTAGCAGGCAGGAAAAAGCGCGGTTAAGAGAAGCCTTGTTGCAATTGACCAAAACTTGGTCGTTCGGATTGATATGGTGCATAATCGCAACCTTTCGGATAGAGGCAAATTCTTCCAAAAACTGCGTAGCATCTAGCAGTATTGCCAGAATATTATGAGGTTTTGCATCCTGCAATTCGATCTCTTTCCGGCGCAAATAGTCGCGGAAATAGTAAAATTCTGGGATGCGCTCGTTGAGTTCGTCCAACGACAAAGAAAGCGAAGTAACTGTGGTCAGGCGCAAAATCTCATCCACCTCATTGCGGGTGCTTTTGAGCATTTCGCGAGGAAGGCCCGTTTTTTTGAGGGCTTCAAGCGCATTTCGCATATCAATCGTGTTACGGCGCGCCCAGGAAGCATTGTCTTTTTCTCGTTCCATTTGCTTTTCAGAAAGCCGCCGCCAAGGCTTGCGAATTCTTTCAAAAATGTCTGCGCTTACCCCGCGCTCTGCGCCCATTTTTTCCAATTCTGCCACGAGCGACCCGAGCCGTTTTACATGCCCTGCCAGCAGATTTGCTGTAGCACTGCGATCTATGTGTTTTTCATTGGCCATTACGTCATATCCGTGGGCTTTTATCAACATACCCATCGTGTCGCGTAAGCCATTTACGGTGGCAATGTAGGTATGCAGCAATGCGCCAAAATCTGCTTCAAGGATACGGAGTTGCTTGCCCACATGATCTGTCAGATCGTACGCTACCCCTACCCGCAGGCGGCGGTTTTCGCCGGGCATATACCGCACATTGGTAACGATATTGTGTTTTTTGCCGTGGACATCTTTCATATCCAAATAATAGTCCAAAAGCGGCAAATCCTGATTGGCCGCTTCGTCCAGCGCCCTTTTAAAGTCAGCAAAGCTGCCAGAGCTCACATGGAAATCGGTGATGGAACGACCGATAATTTCATCTTCTGATTGATAGCCATAAATGTGCGCGAAGGCATCGTTGGCGCGAGAAAAAATCTCTTCGCCTTCAGCATTGGTCGTCACCATAAACAGGCCGACTGGCACGTCATTGGCAATAATATCGAAGGTTACATCTCGGATCACTCCTTTGGCCCGGGTGATCAGGCCGGTCTCATCTGGAAATGCCAAACAGTGCATATTGACGATCACCATCGCGCCACTTTTACAGCGCAGCTTGAATCGTTTGATGTGCAAATGTGGGGTTTTGAGCAATTCTTCACGCAAGGCGGTGATTTGGTCAATATCCCAAAACAGTTCGCTGACAGGTTTTCCAATCAGCGCACGCTTGTCAGCATAGTTTAATATCTCGGCGGTTTTTGCGTTGCAACTGGTGATCGAAAACTTTTCATCTAACTCAAAGAAGCCGGCATCAAAGCTGCCCTCAAACTCTGCGAACCACTCTACATCAGTCATGCCGCTGGTGATGTTGATCATCGCCGCCAGTTGGCCGCCGTCCGCCTCGAAAAATGGCAGGGTAGAAAGTCGGCTTTTCAAGTGCTCGTTGCCCACCTTTAACCGGATCGTTATGTTGTTAAGCCATTCTTCGGGTGCACTTTGGCGCAATTTGCGCAGCAATTGTTCGCGCTCTCTAGGGTCTTCGTAAAAATTTCGGATATTGATTCCCGACAAATCGGATGTTTGTGGTATGCCAAAGAACTCCCGTGCCGACTTGTTGGCCAAGAATATCGAACCGTCAAAAAGAGTGGCATGTACCGGGAAAGGCAGCCCACTTATTTGCTCATAAGCAGCGCTTACCTGTTCCAAAAGGGCGAGGGATAAGGCGGGATTCATTGTTTTCCGTGCTGTTTAAAGGATGTACGAAAAAGCATTTCGTCGTTCCAAAAGTATGAAGGTTTTTTAATCTGTTCGAGTCGTTTTTCAAGAAACCTTCATGTTACCCCTACCTTCGCCCATTCAAACGCTCAAGCATGAACACCCATCAACAAAAAATAGACGCTTTTGGTCGCCTGCTCACCATCATGGACGAGCTCCGGGAGCAATGCCCCTGGGATCGCAAACAAACCATTGAAACCCTGCGAAACCTGACCATAGAAGAAACCTACGAACTTGCCGACGCCATCCTCTCCGCCGATCTCACCGGGGTCAAAGAAGAAATTGGCGACATCATGCTACACATGGTTTTTTATGCCCGAATTGCTTCGGAACAAGGCGCCTGGGATATCGCAGATGCACTTCACGCCATCTGCGACAAACTCGTGGCACGCCACCCCCATATCTACGGAGACATAAAAGTGGCGGACGAAGCGGAAGTGAAACGCAACTGGGAACAACTTAAACTGAAAGAAGGCAAAAAATCAATCCTGGAAGGCGTACCCGCCGGTTTGCCTGCCATGGTAAAAGCCTATCGGATGCAGGAAAAAACCAAACAGGTCGGGTTCGAGTGGGAAAACACGGAGCAAGTATGGGCTAAAGTGGAAGAAGAAATCGGCGAATTGCAGGAGAATATTCAAAACAAGGCACCGCAAGCCGACATCGAAGATGAGTTTGGCGATGTGCTTTTTTCGCTCGTAAATTATGCCCGGTTCATCGGCGTAGACCCCGAAACCGCCCTTGAACGTGTGAACCGAAAATTCAAATCGCGCTTCGAGCACATTGAACGCAACGCACCTAAGCCCTTGAAAGACATGACTTTGGCCGAAATGGATGTGCTCTGGGAAGAGGCAAAAACACTTTAGACACTACGGTTTTTCCTAAACACGCCACTCAAATTCCAGTAAAACAACAGCGCAGCCAGCCCCAGCCAAATGTACATCCACACCTGCGCGGAGAACAGCCCCACCACTTTTTCGTACATGGCCAAATCACTGCTTGGCCCAACGTTAAAATCTTGAATGATGTACAAAACTGCCGCCAAGCCCAGGAACATTAAAACGTCCTGATCCGCGCGGGTTTTCAGCGCGATTATTGCTAAGGAGAGCGCAAAAACCCACAAAATCACGGTACTCTCAAACGATTCAAACCATAGGATACCAGCCAAACTCATAAATCCTGCCATCACCAACAATGTCGCTTGGGCGAGGTGGTGATGGCGCGCTCCGATGCGGAAAAGAATGTTTCCCAGCACCGCGCTGCCCAAATACCCGCCCATCAGAACTACCGCTGGGCTGCCACCTCTCGTGGTAGTGTAACCACTTCCATCGGAATTAACCTGAAGCCCTTCTACAGAACCGCCCGTAAGTATGGCGCCCATCGCATGGCCAAATTCGTGTAGAAACGTGACCAGCATCGTCACCGGGTAAAGTAATAATGTGCCAAAAGAACCGCCCATGAACTTGAGCACTCCGTAGACCAAAAGGATCGCAAAAACGCGAAAGTGAAGTTGAGTTTGCATAAAAAGTCACGTTTTAAGAAGGCTGCTTTTCAAAAAAAAGGGCACTTATTTAATTCAAATTTCCAACCCATTTTCCCGCACCACTTTTTCATAAAATTCACCTGCTTGGGTCATCTCACGGTCCATTGTTTCAAAGTTCACCCGAACGAGACCAAAGCGGAAGCTCGGCCCCAGGTGCCATTCAAAATTGTCCCAAGTGCTCCAATGGATGTAGCCTTGCAGGTCAATACCATCTTGTATTGCCTTATGACAAACTACCAGGTAGTCCTTTATCCCTTCAATACGCTGTTGGATGTTGTCCGTGCAGAGGCCGTTTTCAGTAATTATGATTGGTTTTGCATACTTTTTGTGAAACCGACGAATCTCCTCGCCCAATCCTTCCGGCCGATAACCCCACATTTTGTCGTGCGGGATGCCGAGCTTTTCCAAATCTTTTTTTCTTGAAATCGCATCCATCGGAAATGGGTCAAAAATCATGTAGGCGTAATAACTAATACCCCAAAAATCGCAACGCTCAAAAGGCCGGGCTGCCCGGGTCATAAACCACCAGCGCACAAAAGCGGCTACCATTTTACCCAAAATGCCACGACCTTCAAAACAGGCCGTGTTCAACGAAATTCCCACCGGAGCATCCGTCTTGTCGTGCAGCATGGTCACGGCTATATCATGTGCTTTCCCCATATTTTCGAGCACCTTGTTGGCGGTGAAGTACTTGCCTTTTTTTCTGGGTGGGAAATTGCCCAAAATGTAGGCATTCATCGCATACACATTGGGTTCGTTGAATGTGTTCCACGCCTTCACATATTCGCCAAAATGCTTGATGCACTGCCGCACAAAATCCAAAAAAAATGGAATGTTGTCTTCCGCTGTCCAAGCACCTTTTTGCTCAAACCAGTTGGGGTGGGCAAAATGGTGCAATACGAACATCAATCCGACACCACGCGAGCGCAAATCATCAAAAAACCGACGATATTCTTCCACGACCCCTTTGTTAAACTTCGCAAAAGGCTCCGGCTGCAAGCGGCTCCAATCTACTCCACACCGATAGATTGAACCAAACTTCGCAATGATTTTTGCATCCTCCTCGCGACGCAATTCATGGTCTGTCGTTCGCTCAAAAACATACCCATCCAGCGATCGGAGCCCGCGCCAAGGGTGCTCGCCCGCCGTTTCCACCTGCGCTGCCGCAGTGGAAGTACCCCATAAAAAGTTATCAGGAAAAACGAGTTGCATGGCTAGGTTCTACGTTTGTTGTAGGGCGCAATTTTCGGGAGCACAATTGAAACTTCGGATTATTTTTTTGTAGAAACAAAAAGACCCGCCGAAGCGGGCCTCTTTGCGGGGGGTAGGAAGATGATCGAAAACCCCGATTAAAACGGGAAAACCGAAAGGCCAAGGGCCAGTGTTCAATTCGATTTCTTATCGGTCGGGAGTTTTCCTAGGTCTTTTTGAGCAGTATGTCGAAAGCCAACTTGGGCATTTTTTGAAAAAAAGCCCCTCACCGCGAGCCTAACCGGAAGGGGCAACCATGAGATTATAATTGATACAAAATATGGACAAATGGCCGAAGCCGCCAAAGCGACAAAAGCCCAGACCACAAAATGTAACCTTACGGTCGTAGTGGTAGTGATTAAAAAGTAGCTACTTTAAAATCAGAAAAATATCGGTTGGGAGGCAAAATTTGACAGGATGCCGGGGATTAAAAGAAAAGGTTGATGCAAAGATAGCGTGGCTAGCGCAAGCATCAACCTTTTCCAAATATTTTTTACTGTACTAGTACAAAATTACCAGGCGCTTTAATACCCCAAAGTAGGTATTTTTAAAACCTATCTTTTGAAAACCAAACGATTGGCATCATTACGGCGGGTGCAAAAAGGCAATCTAAAACTTAAAGCCCAGCGTCATAAGGAAGTCGTTAGTTACTACCTCGGTGGTTGCAAGGGGCGCATTTTCGTAAGGACGCACTGCACCTTTGCCTAGACCACGCCG
>Ga0209181_10011291_pt1 | contig 11467 bp, 9 predicted proteins | sample MAT05_FD_187208 | JGI IMG/M metagenome (GOLD analysis project Ga0209181, IMG submission 187208) | Freshwater microbial communities from Lake Fryxell liftoff mats and glacier meltwater in Antarctica - MAT-05 (SPAdes) (version 2) | ecosystem: Environmental > Aquatic > Freshwater > Ice > Liftoff... | reverse complement strand
TGGGTATTAGGCGAGCGCTTTGTCGAGCAGCTCCAGCACGTTGAGCGAGTGGCATTTTGCGCGCAGCTCCACCAGTACCTCACGCAAGATGCCACGACGATCGGCATCCAGCCGCTGGCACACGCCAAACGGCTCGCACAGTCGCGCGGCGATCTGCGGATTGAACGCATCCAGTTGAGCAATCGAGTCCGCTACCAGCCGATAGCCCGCGCCGTCGATGCGATGAAAGCCGCGCCGATTGTCACGCGCAAAGCTGATCAGCAGGCTGCGCGCGCGGTTGGGATTATTCAGCTGGAATGCCGCATGGCCGAGCAAACGCCGAATGTCCTGCGGCGTGCCTAGCGTGGCGCTGGCGCCTTGCAGCGCAAACCATTTGTTGACCACCAGTGGCTCGTGCGCCCAGCGCGTGTAAAACGCTTCGAGTAGCGCTTGAATATCCGGCACGCCCGCGCGCGCCAGCGCTTTTAGTGCGTACAGGCGATCGCTTAAATTGTCCGCGTGTTCTAGCGATAACCGCGCGCTTTGAATGGACTGTGCAGTGGCGCCTAGCAGTATCCATAACACCCCGCGCAGAGCGCGAGCCGCAGCGCCGTCGAGGCTATACAGCGCTGGCGGGCGGCTATCCAAATCGAGCAAACGCTTAAGCGCCGCGTCGCGCAGATCCGAGCGTCGGGCTTGCTCTAACCAGTCAAACGCAGCTGCGATCTTATCGAGCGGCAACGCCGAAAAATGATCGTCCAACGCGCTCTCATCGAGCGACTTCAGCGCGCGCGACAGGTAGGCTTCGTCACCAAGCGTTTCCAGCTGCACGCGTTGCACCTCAAGCAATGCCGCCAGCCGAATATCTGCCAGGCCGTGATTGCCCTCAATGCGCGCTAACAGAGCGCTGCGTTCAAGCAGGGCCTTTGCATCATGCCGCGCCACTGGATCATCGTCGTTGAGTGCCAGCACTTTGAGGGCGATTAAGTCGCGCTCAAACTCCAACTTCACCGGCGCGGACAGTCCGCGCAGCATCGATACCGTGGCGGGCTCGTTGACCTCAATAGTGACTGATGCCGCGGCTTGCTCGAGCACAAACAGCGCCTCGTCGCCGAGCGGCGCGCCGCTCAAGCCAAACACGCGGTAGCGAATTGGGATCGGCAACGCTTGCGCAGCGGTGCGCCCGCTTTGTTGAAACTCAAGCGTCAGCGTGCTGCCGGATTGCGCCAATGCAACGCGCAAAGTCGGCGTGCCCGCTTGCGAATACCAGCGCTCAAGCTGGCTCAAATCGCGCCCATTTGCGTCCGCCATCGCCGCGCGAAAATCATCACAGGTCACCGCCTGACCGTCGTGGCGCTGGAAGTACAAATCCATGCCGCGCCGAAAGCCCTCGCGGCCTAACAGCGTTTCATACAAGCGCACTACCTCGGCGCCCTTCTCGTAGATGGTCATGGTGTAGAAGTTATTGATTTCGCTATAGCTTTCCGGCCGAATTGGATGGCTCAAGGCACCCGCATCCTCGGCAAATTGCAGCCGTCGCAGGCGCTCGACATCATCAATCCGCTTCACGCCCGATTGGCTTTGATCGGTGCTAAACGCCTGGTCGCGAAACACCGTTAAACCTTCTTTTAAGGTGAGCTGAAACCAGTCACGGCAGGTCACCCGATTGCCGGTCCAATTGTGAAAATACTCATGCGCCACCACCGCCTCGATCACCTCCAAATCCTGATCCGTGGCGATGTCTTGATCGGCCAGCACAACGCTCGCGTTAAAGATATTCAAACCCTTGTTTTCCATCGCGCCCATGTTGAAATCATGCGTCGCGACAATATTGAATTCATCTAAATCGTAACTTAAGCCGAAGCGCTCCTCGTCCCAGCGCATCGCGCGCTTAAGGCTGCTCATCGCATGGCGAGCGCGCCCGGTTTCGCCGGGTGCGGTGTAAATGCGCAAGCTCACCTCGCGACCATCGGCGGTATAGAAACTGTCCTCCAATGCGGCAAGATCACCGGCAACCAGTGCAAACAGATAGCTGGGTTTCGGATGCGGGTCTGTGAATGTTTGTCTGCTCATCCATTGGTCATCCTGACCAAGGATTCGAGAGCCTGAAGTGGGCTCGGCGCGCTGTCTGCTCATCCATTGGTCATCCTGACCAAGGATTCGAGAGCCTGAAGTGGGCTCGGCGCGTTGTCTGCTCATCCATTGGTCATCCTGACCAAGGATTCGAGAGCCTGAAGCGGGCTCGGCGTCAGCCGAGCTGGTGGGTGGCGATTCTTTTGGCAGGCTGGGTTGAGCGGGTTTGTTTGGGCTGCTTTCTCTATTGCCGTTGCTTAGCAGGATTGGGTAGCGCTCGCGGTCGGCGATGATCGTGGTGGTGTAGCGCGCGAGCACGTCCGGGCGGTCGAGAAAATAGGTGATGCGGCGAAAACCTTCGGCTTCGCATTGCGTGAGCAGGCTTAAGCCGGCGGCATACAGGCCTTCGCAGGAAAAGTTTTCGTGCGGTTTGAGCGTCGTGCGGATATCGAGTTCGAAGTGCGCGCCGGGATCGCGCACGGTCAAGCCCAGCGGGTCGAGCGCAAACTTCTCGGGCGCAAGCGCAATGCCGTTTAGTGCGATGCCATCTAGGGCTAATTCAACGCCGTCCAGCCGTAAATCGCAGGCCTGATCGACCAAGCGCCGTAAGCGCGAGCGCGCGCGCACGTGCACTTCGCGCTCGCGGATGTCGAAGGTTAGATCGACGTGATCAATCGTGTAATCGGGGGCGCGGTAGTCGAGGCGATTGGGCATTGCTCAGGCTTAACTCTTATGGAATGGGCGCGGGCATTTTAAGCGGCACGCCGGGCGCGAAACGCAAGGCGGCGGGCACCATCGTGATGCAATCTACCGGGCACGGCGCGATGCACAGCTCGCAGCCGGTGCAGTCGTCTTCCAGCACCGTGTGGCTGCGTTTAGCGGCGCCAACAATGGCATCCACCGGGCAGGCTTTGATGCACAGCACGCAGCCGATGCAGCGTGCCTCGTCGATCAGCGCAACTTGGGCCGGCTTGCTGGCGCCATGCGCTTCATTGAGCGGCTTGGGCTCGCGTCCGAGCAGCTTGGCCAGCGCTCGGATACCCGCCTCGCCGCCCGGCGGGCACTGGTTGATATCCGCGTCACCGCGAGCGATCGCCTCGGCATACGGCCTGCATCCGGGAAAGTTGCATTGCGCGCATTGGGTTTGCGGCAGCAGCGCGTTGATTTCCTCCACAAGCGGGTCGCTAACCAGCGCAAAACGCCGCGCCGCCCACGTTAAAAGCACGCCCGCTAACAGCGCCAACACGCTCAAAGCCAGCACCCCTAGCAGCATGGCGATCACGTTTTAATAGGCCTTGGTGCATAGCCGAAGCGCTCGATCCACGGCTGTAAATGCGCCAATGCCGCGTCATTGAAGTGTTCTCGATAGCGTTCCCAACGGCCGACCGCGCGCGCGTGGACCGGCTCCGTCACCGCCGCGTAGCTTGGCGTTGAAATCGCGCCCCGGGTGGCTGCGTGTTCGGTGAAGTTGAGCAGGTTGTTGGACCATTCAACGCCCAGGAAATTAAAGATCGGGACGGCGGTGGCGCGCACGTTGTCGACCAGATCCTCATAGCGCACAAGGTGCGTGTTCAAATCCAGCGCGTCGTGCCACTGCGCCCAGTGCGCGAAAACACGCGCGTACATTTCTGCCACCCGCTCGATGCTTTGGAACATCACCACAAACCCTGGCGCGCGAAAATCTTGCATCCAGCAGCTCAACACCACATCGCACGGATGGCGCAGCGCGAGCAGCACGCGCGCGGTTGGAAAGAGCGCGCGGATCAACGGCAGGCGCGCCAAATTCAGCGGGTTTTTGTCCACCAAGCGCACCCCGCAGGACACGGTTTGCAGCTGAGCGACCCGCTCGAAATAGCGCGCGCGCAGCACCTCGACCGTGTGGCTATCGAGGGCTGCCAAATCTTGCGGATAGCGCAAGCCGCGGCGCTCAATCTCGTCGATCAGGCGCTGCAAAAACGGCTGCTCATCGAACGATTGCAGCGCCGGGTGGGCGTGTAGAAGTTGTTCGAGCAGCGTGGTTCCCGAGCGCGGAAATCCGACCAGAAAAATCGGCTCCGACGCGCTTGCGACAGCGCCTGGACGCGGCCCAAATAGCGGCACGTCGCGCTGCAGCAAGCGCAGCAAATCGGCGTCGCCGAGCAGCGCAGGATGAGCGCTGGCAGTGAGCGCCAGGCGCGTCGCGTGGGCTTGCTCGAATGCGTGCACGGCTTGCGTGATTAAGCCCTGATGGTCGTAGGCGCGGCCCAGGTAAAAATTTAAGCTAGGGCGCAGCCCGGGTTCATCGATAGGCTGGCTCAGCAGGCGCTCGAGCAGCGTTGCGCTCGCGGCCGCATCCTTGCTGCGCAGGCTTAAGCGCGCGTCGAGCAGATCCAGCTTGCTTAATTCGCGCGGGTTAAAAGTATCCGCGCGCTTGCCAAGTTCTGCGCGCCAACGTTGCGCCTGCCCAAGCTGGTTGCTGCGCTCAGCGCACAGCGCTAGCCCAAGCTCGGCATCGAAGCGTGCGGATTCAACCGAGCGCGCCCCTTCAAATAGCGCTTGCGCTTGCAGGTAGCGCCCGGCGTTTAGATTCAAATGGCCGAGTTCAGCGCTTTCCACAGCGCTTAACGGCGCGCTTGCAAGGGCGTCCATACGTTCGAGCGCGTTGGGTAAATCATCGATCGCCAGCGCGATTTTTACCGCGTACAGCGCAATCTCAATATCGTCGGACGCCTGAGCCTGGGCGCGTGCGTTTAGCGGCAAGGCAGCGCGCGCGTGCCCGCTCAAATAGGCCGCCCGGGCGGCAGCAAATAGCGTGCTGACGTCGTGCGCGCCAAGCGCCATCGCCTGGTCGAGCGCCGCGCGCGCAGGCTCGAGGCGCTGAAGCTCGAGCAGACAGTTACCCAGATTGCTGAAATGCGCTGCAACGTTAGGTTCAAGCGTCACCAGGCGCTGGTAGTCGCTGAGCGCGCGCAGCGGCTGCGCCTCCTGACTGAACGCCAGCGCGCGCACCAACAGCCAATCCACTGATTCAGCGGTGCCGCTGAGGGCCTGCTCAGCCATTGCACTGGCGAGCGCGGCATCACCACGGCTGAGCGCCGCGAAGGCGAGATTGAGCTTTGGCGTTAAATCGATTGATGAAGCAGCGAACGGCATCGGCTGAACTATGATCTTGGGCCCGGATTATCGCCTCACGGTGGCCATGCACGCACACATTCAAGACGCGCTGAGCGCCGCACGATTAGCGCTGCGCGACGGCAAGCCAGCGGCGGCGGTGCGCGTGCTCGCGGATATCTGTGCGCTGCATCCGAACAACGCCCAGCTGGTTAAAAGCCTAGGCGCCGCACTGTTCGCGAATGGCGAACTGCCAGCCGCGCGCATGGCGTTCGAACGCGCCATTGCGCTCAATCCTGAGCTAGCCACCGCGCACTTGCACCTAGCGCAGGTGTTAAACGCACAAGGCGAGCGCGATCTGGCCACGCGCGCCTATTTTCGTGCCGTCAGCCGCGCCCAAATGCGCGGCGATTGGCGCAGCGCGCAAACCACGCCCGCGCATCTGCACACTCAGGTTTTGCAAGCCATGGATCAGATCGAGCAAGATCGTCCGCGCCTGCTCGGAATGCTGCTGGCGCCGTTGATCGAAGCCTACGGTTTGGGCGAACTCAAACGCGTCAGCGCCGCGCTCGCCGGCTATTTGCAGCGCACGCGGCTGCAATCGGGCGACGCCCGCCAGCACGCGCGCTTTATGCATGTGCCGGGCTTGCGCGAGCAGCCCTTTTTCGACGCGCTTGAATTCCCGTGGACGCAGGCGCTGGCCGCGCAAAGCTCGCTCATCTGCGCTGAGGCGCAAGCGCATCTGGAGACTCGCGCCGGACTCGAGCCGTTCTTGCGCTTTGATTCGCCAGAACAAATCGACGGTTTCCTGCACAGTTCTCAAGCCGACCAAGCACCACAGTGGGACGCCTATTTTTTCTACCGCAACGGCGAGCGCTTTGACGCCCACCACAGCGCCTGCCCGGCCACCTCTAACGCGCTGGAAGCCGCGCCACTGGTGCGCATCAGCGCGCACGCGCCCGAGATTTGCTTCTCAGTTTTAAGCCCCGGCACCCACATTCTGCCGCACACCGGGGTAACCAACGCGCGTTTGGTGGTGCACCTGCCGCTGATCGTGCCAGACGGCTGCGCGCTGCGCGTGGGTGGCGAAGAGCACGTTTGGCGTTCGGGCGAATGCGTGGTGTTCGATGACACTTATGAGCATGAAGCCTGGAATCGTGGAAGCAGCGCGCGGGTGATTTTGCTGATGGACGCGTGGCACCCAGATTTAAGCGCGGCCGAGCGCTTGGCCTTGAGCACGCTGATCAAAGGCATCGGCGAATTTAATCGCGCTTAAATTCTATTTTGCAGATGCACCAATCGGCGCCGGGCGGCGCGCCACCAGCATGCGGGCGATAAAACGATTGCCCGCCTCGTTGAAATGCATATCGCCGCGCGGTCGATACAGCGGCTCAAGGCCTGCGCGCATATGTGCTCGCATCGCGACCGTCGGGTCAAGGCAGCTGATTTTCAACGATGCACAATCGGCCAGCAGACGCCGATTAGGTGCGTCCAGGTCAAAACGTGTCGGATTGAGCGCCAAAACATCGACCAAGCGCTGCCAATCAAGCGGCGAGACCTGATGGCGCACCGGGAAAATCACCACGCTAAATGCAATGCCGCGCTCGCGCAATAGCGTTGCAATCCCGTTTAAGGTTTCGCGATTGCTTGCATAAGAAAACTCAGCAAACCCGTTGATCGGCACGTGAAACAGGCCAAGCGATGCGTAAATGTCGCGATCCCATACTTTGCGCGGCTTGGAGGCGCCCGCAAATGGCGGGATTGAATCGGCAAACCAGCCGAGCTGCTCGGCTAAGGCGCCGCGTAGTGCGAAGGTCTGCGCATACCACTGATCGCGCCACCACGATGGCGCGCGGTAGGCGCTCGCTGGCAGGTAAGCAGGCATGCGCCGCAAATCGCCGTCGAGCATGCCCGCATCGACCAAGCGCACGCGCCCAGCGCGCGAATCCGGCTGCATGCCGGCGTGCAGGTTCTGCGCAAAGAGATCGTTGCCGAGCGTAAGCCCAAGGATCACCTCGGTTGGCTTGAACTGCGGGCTGTGGGTTTGCAGCCAATACCACGCGTTGGCCGGGTTGTTGTGCCCGGAAATCACCACCTCAACGGCCTCGCCGCGCGCGCGCAGCGCGTCTTCCAACAGTGCACCGATGGTCAAGCGCTGGTCGGTGCGCATGCCATCGACAAAGGAATCGCCGAGCAGAAAAATCCGGCGCACGCCGACCGCGGGCAGTAGGCTGAGCTCCCCGTCGATGCGAAATCCGTGCGCGTCGGTGCGCCAGTTAACCGCTTGGCCAGTGCTTGCACCCTGCACTGCTTGCTGCACGTTTGGCAGCAAATGACCGCCTGTGCGTGTCGGATCAAACGAAATTAGCGCGCCATAATCATTGAGCGCGGCGTCGAATCCAGACCGCAACCAACGCGTCGCGAGTATTAGCAACAGCGCACAAACGCTTAAGCTGATCAACAGCAAGAGCACGTTGGCGGTTCGATCGCTTAGCCGCAACCGGGGCGTGCTCACTTAGGTTCGCAACGCTGTGGTCGTAAGTGCAAAGCGCTAATTGCGCTTTAACAACCTAAGCTTTAACCGCGCGTATTCATACGTGCCACCATCTCGCGATAGCGTTTGAGTTCGGCTTCGTAATCACCTGCAACCTCACCGCGCTCAATGCGTTTGGCTTTGATCGCCGCTTCCTGCTGCTGCACGCTTTTTTTGGATTCGGCAATCTGCGCGGTCAGCGCCTCACTGACCGGTCGCCCGGCGCGCTGGCTCTCGGCGGCACGCGCAGTGAGCTGAGTCAGCGAGCCCTGCAGGCTCTTCATGCTGGCCTCATACGACTCGATTTGGCGATTGATCATCTCAATTTTCTGATCACGCGCGCGGAGCACGTCTTTTTCCGACGTGTAGGCGGCCATCATGAGTTCTTCTTGGCGATCGCGCTCAGCTTCCACCACTGCGAGCGCCGCATCTTCAGCTTTCTTTTTGTCGAGTAGCGCCTTTTCTTCCGGGGTCGGCGCGCGATCGACGGTATTGACCACCAGCCCGCTCTCGCTCATTTCCTCGCGCTTTTTATCGAGCGCCTCGGGCGGCACGCTGTCGGAATAGTGCACGTTGCCGTTCTTATCGACCCATTTGTAGAGTTTGGACGCGTTGGCGGCGCTGAATGTGCCCGCGATAAGTACAGCGCCAATGACGGCTCGTAGGTGAAGGGAAAAGCGCATGGTCGGAGCCTCGAAGTTAAGAACGATCGCAAAATTATAGAGCGACAGCAGGTGAATCAGAACTTAAGCGCGCATTTCGCCGTAGCGCGCACGATAGCTTTCCAACGAATTGCGGATGTCTAAGCTCGGCTGGATATGCGCGGCAAGGTCGCTAAACGATGCCACCGCAAACGCTTGAAGGGCAAAAGTCTGTTGGATCTCAGTTAGGGCCGACAAGTCCGAATGCGCTCCGCGCTCTTGTCGATCAAACGCGACAATCAAGCCATGCGCTTGCGCGCCCGACGCTCGAATAAGGTCGATCGCCTCGCGCACCGCGGTGCCAGCGGTGATCACGTCATCGACAATCAGCACGCGGCCAAACAAAGCGGCACCCGCCAAGCTGCCGCCTTCGCCGTGGGTTTTTGCTTCTTTGCGGTTGTACGCAAATGGCACGTCGCGGCCGGTTTTGGCGTGCAGCGCCATGCTTAGCGCGGCGGCCAGTGCGATGCCTTTGTAAGCCGGGCCGAACAGCATGTCGAACTCAACGCCCGAGGCAATCAGCGCGTCGGCGTAGCAGTGCGCGAGCGCCTCTAGGCCTGCGCCGCTAGAGATCGCGCCTAGGTTGAAAAAATACGGACTCACGCGCCCGGATTTGAGGATAAATTCGCCAAAGCGGATCACGCCGCGCGCCAAGGCCAGTTCAACGAACTGCTGCCCAATGACTGGATTCAAAGGGTTCATTCGGCTTTCGACGTTTGCAAAGATAAAATTGACGGTGGTGCGTTAAAGGTATCGGCGCGCGCCTGCGCCCAAAATATTTTAAACACCGGGTGTTCAGGCGTGCCGTCGAGCAGCTCGCCGGGCTTCACAAAATGGTGCAGCGACGCCAGCGAACGCACATCGGTCGATGAAACGCGCCGGATCACATGTTCCGGCCCAAGCAGTTCCGGGTGGCTCAAGCCGGCGGCGGCAACCAGCTCTTTGAGCGCCTTGAGGGTATTTTGCTGAAAGCTGTAAACACGCGCGGCCTTATCGGGCACCACCAGCGCGCGTTGGCGTACCGGATCTTGCGTCGTGACACCCGTCGGGCATTTGCCGGTATGACAGGACTGCGCTTGAATGCAGCCCAGTGCAAACATAAAGCCACGCGCTGAATTGCACCAATCAGCGCCAATCGCGAGCGTGCGCGCCACATCAAATGCAGTGACAATTTTGCCCGAGGCACCTAGCTTGATCTTGCCGCGCAGGCGCAGGCCAACGAGCGTGTTGTGGACCAATAAAAGCGCCTCGCGCAGCGGCGCGCCAACGTGATCGGTGAACTCCAGCGGCGCTGCACCCGTGCCGCCTTCGCCGCCGTCGATCACAATGAAATCCGGCAGGATGCCGCTTTCTTGCATCGCCTTGGCGATCGCGAAAAACTCCCACGGATGCCCAATCGCGAGCTTGAATCCGGTCGGCTTGCCGCCGGATAAATCACGCAGCCGCTGGACAAATTCAAGCAAGCCCAAGGGCGTTGAAAACGCGCTATGGCGCGGCGGCGAAATGCAATCCTCACCGACCTGCACGCCGCGCGCCTCGGCGATTTCACGCGTCACCTTGGCGCCCGGCAGCACCCCGCCGTGGCCCGGTTTGGCGCCTTGCGAGAGCTTGATCTCAATCATCTTGACCTGCGGATCCAGCGCATTTTGCGCAAACTTCTCCGCGTTGAACGACCCGTCGCGATTGCGGCACCCGAAATAGCCCGAGCCAATTTCCCAAACCAAATCACCGCCCTTGATGCGGTGATAGCGGCTGATCGAACCCTCGCCAGTGTCGTGGTAAAAATTGCCCTTCTTGGCGCCTTCGTTGAGCGCCATGATCGCGTTCGCCGACAGCGCCCCAAAGCTCATCGCCGAGACGTTGAACACGCTCGCCGAGTAGGGCTGCTTGGACGAATGCTCGCCAATCAAAATGCGGAAATCGTGGCTTTGAATCTCCGCCGGCAGCAGCGAATGATTGATCCATTCATAGCCATCGGCGTACACGTTAAGCTGCGTGCCAAACGGGCGCTTGTCCACCGCATTTTTCGCACGCTGATAGACGATCGAGCGCTGCACGCGTGAAAACGGCAGCTCCACGGTATCGTCCTCGAGCAGATACTGGCGAATCTCCGGGCGCACCGATTCAAAAAAGAAGCGAAAGTGCGCCAGGATCGGATAGTTGCGCCGAATCGCTTGGCGGGTCTGGCGCAAATCATTCAAGCCCACCGCACTCAATGTGCCGGCAATCACCGCCAGCCATTCCAAGTGCATCACGCGCAAGACCGTCGCAATTAATGCAGCCGCAAAAATTGCAATACAGGCCCACAGCGTCAGATAACGGGCGGCAAAAGTGAGCATATTGCGAACCTTGGCAAAGTCAGGGGGTGCGTGGATTGTAGACCGCAAGTTCAAGCATCCGGCGTAGACTGAAAATGTACTTTCGACCTAGTGAGGACGCTTAAATGAGTTGGCTTTTTGCAGCATTAATGCTGGGTGGTGTGAATCCGATCGCAGTTGAAAAATGCGAGTTGGATCGTTACTGGGTTTCGCGCAGCGCACGCACGGTGATTGCGGCCGAGACGATTCGCTATTGCGGATGCTGAACCTTCGTGCACAGGCTGGTCGTTTCGGCTTTCGCTAAAATCGCGTCCGGCTGGAATGCGCCAGCGCTAGCAAAAAATTATGCGCCTCTCGCAATTACGCGTCACCGAGCATCGTTTTAACGACGATTTGCTAAGCGCTGGGCTTGGGCTCGAAGGCTTGCGGGCGGCGGCCGCGCCCGCGCTGGATGACCCGAACCATCCAAGCGCCGCCGCACTCAGACGGCGCGCGATCTATAGCAGCTGGCGCGCGATCGTTGATTTATCGGCGCGCGGATTTGGCAGTGCTTACGGCCAGGCGGCCAGCGTGCCGGGACGCGAGTTCAGCGCGTTTGCGTGGATTGCAGGCGCGCGCCACCCGCATCGCGTGTTGGCGCAGATTCCTGATGCGTTTAAGCGCGAGCCGCGCTGCTTGCTGGTCGCGCCCGCATCGGGCTCACGCGGCATTTATGGCGCGATTGGCTTAAGCGGCGCCTGGGGTTTAGCGCGCGGCTGCGCGGTGGTCTACAC
>Ga0209181_10011290_pt1 | contig 11469 bp, 3 predicted proteins | sample MAT05_FD_187208 | JGI IMG/M metagenome (GOLD analysis project Ga0209181, IMG submission 187208) | Freshwater microbial communities from Lake Fryxell liftoff mats and glacier meltwater in Antarctica - MAT-05 (SPAdes) (version 2) | ecosystem: Environmental > Aquatic > Freshwater > Ice > Liftoff... | reverse complement strand
CTTCACGGGCTCGACGCCAGCAACTCGATGCCCAGCGACTGCTTGTAGAACTTGTCGCCCCGGTAGTTCCGGGTGGCGTCGAAGTCGCTCTCGACCTGCACCAGCAGCCCCACGCAGCTGCGCACGATGTCGCTGTCGGCCACCCCGGCTCGCACCGGCAGTGCCTTGTTCACGCGCTTGAGCACCGGGACGATGGTCTTGAGGTAGTCCCCCACCAAGGCCAGACCGGCTACGGCCATGAGGTCGCAATCGAGTTGCTTGACTTCAATTTCGCGCATGCCCGAGTTGTCCGGGCAAGGCCGACTTCGTTCAACCGGCGGCTTCACCTACAGGGTGCTCGTTTACCGAGGTGGGGTCACGGATTCAGGACCAAGCTCAGCCTGCGCCGCGCCCAGCCCACGCGCCTTGGGGCAACGCTTTAGCGCCGCACCGCCTCGACCCGTACCTTCACGCGACGGTTGGGCAGCAGGCAGTCCTGCAGGTCAGTGCCGCGCACTCGGGTGCCGGCAAAGCCACAGCCTTCCACCTGCTCTGTGTCGCCTTTGGCAGCAGTGCCCATCACCGTCACGTCGAAGCCGGCAGCGGCCAGCAAATTCTTGACGGTGGCCACGCGGCGTTCACTCAGGCGCAGGTTGTAGTCGGCGCGCCCGGTGCTGTTCAGGCGGTCGGCATGGCCGACGAGCTGGAAGCCCTGCACCGCCCAGCCCTCGATGCGCAAACGCTGGATGAGTGCATCCAGACTGGCGCGGCTGGCGGGGTGGATGTCGCCCTCACCGCTCTTGTCGAACGCGAAGACCACATTGGTGCTGACGTTGAGCGGCGCCACCGCGGCCGGTGGGGGCGGGGGCGGGGGCGGGGGTGCCGTCGTCACCACCACTGCAGGCGCCGGCGGCGCAGCAGCCACACAGCCCTGCGCCAGGGCGTCAGCCTCGCTCAGCAGGTCTTCAGCGATCTGCACATAGGGCTTGGCATGGCGCCACTGCTGTTGCGCGTATTCGTTGCCGGCATGCACCAGCTCCACCTCTGCACAGGCCAGCTTCTGCTGCGCGCAGGTGAATCCGCTGTGGCGCTTGAGTGCCTCGGTGCGCGCCCACAAGTCGTCGCGCAGCTTCACGGCCTGGCCCACCAGCGGGGTGTCCATGCCCAGGGGCCGCGCTTGCTCCATGCCCAGCACCAGCGTTTCGCTTTCGCTCAGCGCGGCCTGGGGGAAGGGGCCGCGGTCGTTGCGCGTGTATTCGTGAAAGCTCACATCCAGCCAGCACTGGGCTTTGCTGAGGTGGTAGTCGCGCACCGGTCGACCCTGGTCGTTAAGGACCTTGATGCGCGACTGCATCCGCTCGTAGGTTTGCTGATCGGCCTGAATGGCCGTGTCGCTGATGCGCCTGTCAGCTGGTTGAAGCTGCGCAGGCTGAGCCTGGACGGCGGCAGCAAGCAACGCGCACAGGGGCAATAAGCTGAGTTTGTTTTTCATCGTGGCAGGCTCCGGTTGACCTCTGGCTCGCGTCGCTGGAACAGGGTTTCGTCGAATTTGAAGCGCAGGCGCACATAGGCGCCTTGGCGGGTGTACTCGTAGCCGGCCAGGTCGGCGTCGCCGGCGAATCCCTGGCCGTTGATGCCGACCGACAGCCACAGGTTGGTTTGCACCAGGTAGCCGACCTCGGCACCGAGCGCGGTCTGGCGTGCACCGCGCTGGCCGAACTGCGCCGCAGCCAGCACGCTCACGTCCCAGTTCTCTGTCACGTCGTAAACCAGGCGCGCGGCCAGCAATTGGGCGCGGAAGGAAGACGGCACGTTGCCTTCGAAGCGGTCGGTCTGCCACTTGGCGGCGTAGCGGCCGGTCAGCCACCAGGGGCGGCTGGGGTGGTAGTCGGCATGGGTGCTGGCGATCCAGGCGGCCGATTTCAAGGTGCCCACGGCTTCGTTGCTGGCGTCGCTTTCTTGTTTGTGCTCGATCTTGAACAGCGCGTTGACGCGGTTGCGGTCGGTCTCGCGGAAGGCCAGGCCCAGCTGGCTGCGGTCTTGGCTGACGTCGCCGCGGCTGCGGTAGCGCGTGTGAAGGCTGTAGTGGCGTGCCAGCAAGGTCCAGTCGCGGTGCAGCTTGCGCGCCACCAAACCCTGCCAAAGCAAGGTGTCGAAGGCTTCATCGGTGGCCGGCGTGCTGGCCAGGTCGCCGCTGTTGCGCAGCTCGACGCGGCCGCTGGCGCGCCAAAGCGGGTCGGCGCTGTAGTCCAGTCCCGCTGTCAAGGCGCGGGTGGCAGCCTGGTCGCCGCGGATGACGGTGGTGCGTTCTGCGCCCACCGTGGCGCGGATGCCCTCGGCCAGCTCGAAGCCCTGGCGGATGCCGCTGGCCAGCTGCAGGTCTTCGCCGCTGATGGCGTCGCGCAGGCGGTATTCGCTGAACAGTTGGGTGTCGCGCCAGTAGCTGCTGGCCAGGCCCAGGGCGAACTGGCTGGTGCTGCGCCCCACGTCGCTGGCGCCTCCTGTTTGCACCCAGCCGCCTTGGCGTTCGTAGCGGCCATACAGGCGGGTGCGTTCTGCCACCGTGTAGTCGGCGCCCACGGCAGCGCGGCGGCGGCTTTCGCCGTCCAGGCTACCTTCTACTTCTGCGCCCAGGCGCAGTTGGGGCGTGGCGCGCCAGCTGGCACCCAGGCGCAGGCCTTGGCTGCTCAGGCGTGTGCCTACCGGCAAGGTCGAGACCCCCGGCGTCAAGCCGCCTTGGCTGATGAGCGGCAGGCCACTCACAGGGTCCAGCGCTTGCTGGCCAAAGCCCAGCAAGCCGCCGGCAGCGCCGCTGCCGATGCTGCCGGTCAGCCCACTGGTGTCGCCAAAAGGCGAACTGAGGTAGCCCGTGCTGAGCGTGCCGATGGTTTCGCGCTGGTCACGCAAGCTCAGGTCCAGCGACAGCTTCTCAGTGGCCGCCCATTGCAGGCCGATGCTGGCCTTGCGCAAGCTGCCGCCGCCCGTGTTGCGGTCTGCGCTGCGCAGTGCCTGGCCATAGACCTTCAAACCGTCGCCGATCTGGTAGCCGCCGCCCAGCAAGGCTTCGTCGCGCCCGCCGGCCAGTGGCGCTGCGGGGTTGTTGAAGCCCGCGCCGCTGCGGCCCAGGAAAAGCCGGGCGTCGGCGCGTTCGCCTTCGTGAATGAATTCGATGCGCGCGGCGCGGCCATCGACCTCGCCCACGCGGTCGCGCAGGCCGGGTGCGGCGTTGCGGTTGGCGGCATTGGTGTTGACGGTACTGGTGCTCTGCGCGCCTTCCACGATCAACACGCTGCGGGGCGCCAGGCGCCAGGTGGCGTTGCCGCTGACCAGGTCGTAAGGCGCCAGCGGGTTGCTGTCGCGCGCCAGGCTGCCGCCCAGCTCGAAGCGTTCGTTGATGTGCCATTGCGCGTCGACGCCGCCGGCCCAGAAGGCAGTGCCGCCTTGGTCGACTTCGTAGCTTATGCGCAGGCTGGTCGGGTTCAGGTTCTCGTCCACGCTGGGCAAGAAGCGGCTGAGCAGAATGCGTCCGCTGAACGGCTCGAAGCTGTAGTCCACACCGCGCACCAAGGGCTGCACGGCCAGGATGACCGCCGGCTGGCTGCGGTCGCGGGTAATGATCTCGACAGTTTCCGAACCTTCCAGCACCGCGTTATGGCGCAGGCCGTAAGGGCCCGAGCCCTGGCTGGCGATCTCTTCGACCACGTTGCGCAATGTGTCGTTGAAGACGAAAGCATTGGCTGTCAGATTGCCAACCTCGTGGTGCGCACGCAGGCCGGTGGCGCTGCGGTTGACCACGCCCAGGCTGCGCTGTTTCAGCGCGGCCACGCCGCCTTGGCCGGCCAATTGGCTGAAGCCTTCGCCGGTGACGAAGTCGCCATACAGCAGATAGCTGCGCTCTTTGTCCAGCCGCAGGTACAGGCGGCTGAGCGAGCGTGCGTCGTTGGCCTTGATCGAGCTGTCGCCGTACACCGGGTAGTACTCGTCGGGCCGAATATCGCGCAGCAAGCGAGCCCGGTCGGGCTTGTCGCTGTCGAAGGCAGCGGTCAGCAGCACATCGCCCTTGACCACGCCTTTCAAATAGAAAGCAGCGCGGGCGGCGGCGCTGGCCTTGCCCTGGCTGAAGTCGCGGCTCCAGGCGGTCAATTCTTGTTCAAACGCATCACCCCGGCGCACCGGCTGCACCGCCACCTTGTTGCGCAGGCTGATCACGCCTTCCAGCAAGCCGGCGGCCACCACCGGGCGCAGGTCGGGCAGGTAGCTGATCGCGCCTTCAGCACTTTGGCTGCCAGCGGTAACGCGCACGCGCACGTCTTGCGGGGCTGAAGGTGCCAGCAGGTTGAAGCTGGCCACGCCGTTGACAACCGTGATCTGCACGCCGGGCACGGCGCGGTCCAGGTCGCCAGCGCGAGGGCCCAGTTCGTCGGTGCGCGCACCGTCCAGCAGCACGCGGCCGGCGCTCACCTCTACGCTGGCCAGCGCGGTGGTCTTGAGTGGGGCGCCTTCTTTGTCGAACAGGCGCACGGTCAGGCGCACGGCGCTTTGGCCATCGGCTGGAATGGCGTTGCGCGCCACTTCCACCACCACACGGGCCACAGCAGCGTTGGTGGCGTAGTCCAGCAAGCCTTTGACGACGGGGAAGACGACAGGCGCTTGTTCGGGCGCCAGCGTGTCCGAGGTCTGGGCGTGTACGCCAGCGGCCAGCAGCGAAGCCGCCAACAGGCTGCGCTTCAGACCCTGGGGCAGGGTACGGTCAGCGCGGCGCATCGCTGGCTCCCGGCGTGCCGGTGGCGGCACCTTGTGGTTGATCTGGGCTCTGGTCGGAACTGCGACCAGGTGGTGGCGGTCGATTCATCGGTAGCTCACGCGTGGGCGTATTGCGCTCGTCCACAGCGCTGCTGGAGCGCGCGGGCGTGCGGGGTGCGCGGGGCTTTGGGGCTTGCTGGTTGGCGCCGTCGGTACCTTGGTCGGGGCTGGTGAACGGCGTCTTGCCATGCGCCTTGCTGTCAAAGCGCAGTGCCGGGCCGGTCTTCTTCTCGACCTCGGGTGCGCGCACTTCGCCCTGGGCGCGGCGGGCCTTGGTTTGTTCGAGCACGGTGTTGCTGCAACTGCCGATGACGAAGTCGCCGCGGTGCAGTTCACCGTTCTTCAGGTCCAGCCACAGGCTGCCGGCATCGCCCAGGTTGCGGTTGCTGCTGGTCGTCAGGCGGCTGCCGCGCGGCAAGGTGGTTTCGTCTACCCGCAGCACATGGCTCAAGGGGCGAACACCGCAAACCGAGTACTTGCCTTCGCTGTCGCTGATGAGGGTGGTGCCCTCGCTCATCACCAGCCGCACGCCGGGCACGCCCAGCTCTTCAGCGTCTTGAACGTGGTTGTTGTTGCAGTCGACGAAAATCTTGCCCAGCACGCAGGCCTCGGGCGCAAACACGCCACCCTGCACGCGCAAGGTGTGCCGCGCTTCATTCGTGCTGATGCCGCCTGGCAAGGCCTGGAAGTTGGCGTCGACGCAACCAGCAGGCAGCACACAGCTGTGGGCCAGGGCGCGGTTGGTGCCGTCGCCTTGGGCCGCGCCCACGCCTACCCGGGCGCGGTACTGCAGCACCAGTTGGCGGCTGCCGCCCATAGGGCCCAGGTTGAAGGCCACCGTGGGGCCCACGCCACCCGCCGGGTCGGCGATGGCTGTGCCACCCACCATGGCGGTGCCGGGGATGTAGGTGAAGCCGGCGGGCAGGCGGTCGACCACCGTGGTCTGGCGCGGCAAGGCGCCGGCGTTGACGGTGACGGTAATGCGGTAGCGCACGCTGTCGCCAATCTCGGCCGCAGCCCGGTCGCCGGTCTTGCTCAGGCTGACCGAACTGGGCAGCGGGGGGTCGAGCGGAATGTGGTTGTGGATGATGTTGGTGCCCGCACTGCCACCAAACAAGGTGAAGTAGTAGTTGGTGCCTGGGCCCACCGCTGCGGTGGGCGGGCCGGCCTGCGGCTGCACCAGGAAGAAGCTGGTGGGGCCGCCAGGGGGGTCGAGCACGGTGCTGTTGGGCGGGATGACGGCCGAGGGCACGCTGTAGCCCGCTGGCGGGGTGACGACGAGCTGGAACTGGCAGCGCGCCGGGCCGCCGGGAGCGAATAGGTATTGGTAAAAGCCGTCGGCCCCGACGCGCATGGTGGCGCTGCCGCCACTCAAGGTGTAGCCGCCGGTGCTGCCGCCCACCAAGTGGGTGGCGGGGTCCCATCCGGTGCACACACCGACTGGGCTCAGGCTGACGAGGCTGCCGGGCACGGGTTGGCGGGTGCCGCTGTCGTAGACCACGCCGCTCGGATCGACAGGCAGGCTTTGCTGGTCAAGGTTGGCACCTGGGCTGAGCACCACGCGCAGCCGCGGGTTGGCGCCGGTGTCGACACAGGAGCTGGCTTGCGGGCCAGCGCCGCTGCAGGTGGCCCCGGACGAGCCGGGTGCGGTTTCGCCGTTGACCGGGTAGCCGAACACGACGTTGGAGGCGGGGTCGCGGAAGCGCACCGTCAACTCCAAGCCAGGCACCAGGTCGCCCGCGCGGTAGCTGCCATCGGCCCCGGTGGTGACGGTGGCCACCACGGCACCGGTGGCGGCGTTCACCACCTCGACCACCCAGCCGGGCAGGCGGCGGTCGCCAGCATCGAGCACGCGGCTGCTGCTGCCGATGTCGAACCACACCGTACCCGACAAGGAGGCCGACAGCTGCACCAGGGTGGGCAGGCGGCAGGCGTTGTGGTCGATGGCCGGGGCGCACACGGGCAGGCGGGTGACGTCGCCGTCCACCGCCGCGCGCTCATCGGGCGTGGGGCCGCGGGCGGCGATCTCGCCACCGCCCTCGACCATCACGGCGTTGCTCACGGGTGAACCGGTGGCCGCCGCCGCACTCACGCGCACGGGCACGCGGATGGCGTCAGTCAGCACCTGGCCCGGGCTCAGCGGGGTGCTGGCGGTGCAGGTGAAGCGCGCGTCGTTGGCCGCGCCGGTGCAGGTCCAGCCGGCACCGCTGGGTGCGGCGGCCAGGGTCAGGCCGTTGGGCAGGCGGTCGGTCACGGTGTAGCTGCCGTTGCTGACCAGGTTGCCGCTGTTGCGCACGCTGAGCAGGTAGCTGCCGGCGTTGTTGACGGTGAAGGTGCCGGGGTCGGCGCGCTTGCTCACGCGCAGGTCGGGGCTGAAGCCGATTTCGCCGAAGTTGTTGTCTACCGATGCCACGCCCGTGCCGAGCACGATGCTGGCAATGGCTGAAGGCACGGTGCTGACGGGCGTGGCGCTGCCGCCGCTGCTGCCAGCGGTGGTACGGCCGTTGATGGTGCCGCCCGGCTGCGTGGGTTCGGTCACGGTGTAGGTGCCGGGGCGCAGGGCGTCGAAGCGGTAGCGCCCGTCGGCGGTGGTGGTGCTGCTCAAGCTGACCGGGTTGCCCAGGTCGTCGGTGCCTGAGAGCTGCAGGTTCACGCCCGCCAGGCCGGCTTCGCTGCTTTCGACCACGCCGTTGTCGTTGTTGTCGGCATAGACCACACCTGCCAACGCGGCTGGCGGAATTTCGCCGAAGCGATGGTCCAGCACCTGCTGGCTGGGAAAGAGGCGAATGCCGGTGATGGTGCTGGGCGCAGTAGACACGCCGCTGGCGACGCTGCCGCTGCTTCCGAACGTCAACCCCGCCAGCGTACCGCTGGGCTGCGTGGGCTCACGCAAGCTGTAAGTGCCGGGCGGCAGACCGTCGAAGCGGAAGTTGCCGCTGGCATCGGTCAGCACGCTGCGCGTGACGGTGTTGCCCGCGTTGTCCACGCCGGTCAGTTCGATGGTGACACCGGCGATGCCGGTCTCGCTGCCGTCGATGGTGCCGTTGTTGTCGGTGTCCAGCCACACGCGGCCACCGATGGCTGCGTTGGTGGGCACTTCGGCAAAGTTGTTGCCCGTGCTGTTGCTGCCAGGGCTGGCCAGTGCAATGCCGTCGATGCGGCTGGGGATGCTGGTGACCGGGCTGGCCGTGCCGCCGGTGCTGCCGGCACTGGTGATGCCGTTGCCGGTGCCGGGTGGCTGGGTGGGCTCGACCACGCTGTAGATGCCGGGACGCAGGTCGGCCAGGCTGTAGCGGCCGTTGGCGTCGGTCACCACCGTGCGGGTGACGCTGGCGCCGGTGTCGTCGGTGCCACTGACTTGCAGGGTCACGCCAGCCAGGCCGGGTTCGGCTGTGGGGCCTTGTGTGCCGTTGTTGTCGGGGTCCAGAAACACCGTGCCAGAAAGAGTGGACGGCAAGATCTCGGCGAAGTTGTTGGCACTTGAATTACCACCTGCACTCAGCGCAATGGCGCTGATCTGGCTGGGCGCGCTGGCAACGGCAGTGGCCGTGCCGCCCGTGCTGCCGGCCACCGTGCGGCCATTCAACGTGGTCGCACCTGCCACCACGGGTTGGCTGCTTTGCTGCACGACGCTGTAGCCGCCGGGGCCAGCGGCCACCAGGTCGTCGAAGCGGTAGTTGCCACTGCTGTCGGTGCTGACGCTTTGGTTCACGGCGCTGCCGGCGACATCGATGCCGGTCAAGGTCATCACCACGCCAGGAATGATGGGCTCGGTGCCTTGGCGGCTGCCGTCGTTGTCCAGGTCGAGCCAGACCAGGCCGCTGAGCGCTGCACCACGTTCACCGAAGTGGTTGCTGGTCGAGCCGCCGCCTGGCAGGCTCGTGATGGTGATGCTGTTGGCTGCATTGCTGCTGCCATTGGCGCCGGGGTTGACGCCGCCATCGGCTACGCCCGTGGGCTGGGTCTCGCACACGGTGTAGGTCAGGCCAGCGGCGATGGGGCCGAAGGTGTAGATGCCACTGGCGTCGGTGATGGCTGTGCCCAGCGGGGTGCCGCTGCAAACGCTGCCCGGGTACAAGGTCAGGGTCACACCGCTGATGCGGCCGTCCACGGCAGGGCCGTCCAACTGGCCATTGCTGTTGCGGTCGAAGTAGACCGTGCCGCCGATGAAGGTCTGCAGCCGCTCGCCGAAGTTGAATGCGCTGCCGTCCAGGCCGTTGCCCAGGTCAATGGCGGCGATGCGGTCGGTGTCAGTGCCGGGTTGATTCGGTTGCGCCGTGCAGCCGCTGGCGCAGGCATTGCCGCCGATCACGCCCGGGTTGACGGGGCCATTGAACAGGCTTGCAGGCGTGCTGGGCAGGGGTTGCTCCAGCGTGTAGGGAATGAGCGGGTCGAGGTTGCCAAAGATGTAGCTGCCGTCGGCGACTGTCGTGGCAGTGGCCACCAGGGCGCCGGTGCTGGCGTTGAGCAAGCGCACCGTGGCGCCGGGGATGGGGGCGTCTGCGCCATCGCGCTGGCTGTTGCCGTTGGTATCCAAGTAGACAAAGCCGCCCAGTGAGGTGCGGCGCACTTCGGGGAAGTCGTAGCCGCGTGCGTCCACACCGGCGGCCAGGTTGATGCCGGCATGCACGCTGTTGCCGGCGTTGCCGCCAGCCGAATAGCTGCCGCCTGCCGTGCCCGCCGGTGGGTTGGCGGGGCTGTTGGCATAGCCCGCAGGCTGCTGCTGGGTGACGCTGTAGCCCGAAGTGTCGGAAGCAAACAGGTTCTCGAACACATAGCTGCCATCTGCCGCGCTGGTGGTGCTGCGGCTGACGGCGTTGCCGAAGGCGTCGGTGCCGGTCAAGGTGACGACGATGCCGGCCAGGCGCGGTTCGCCTGCCTGCGCCGTGCCGCCATTGACGCCAGCGCGGTCGCGGTCTTCGAAGACGATGCCGCCGATGGAGCCGAACTCGCGTTCGCCGAAGTTGAACAGCGTGCCGTCCTGGCCGGTGGACAGGTCGATGCTGGCAATGCGGTCGGTGTTGGCCGCCGGGGTGTTGGGCTGCGCGGTGCAGCCGCTGGCGCAAGCCACGCCGCCCACCAGGCCGGGGTTCACCGGCCCGTTGGTCAGGCCCACGGGGTTGCTGGGCAGCGGCTGTTCCACGGTGTACGGAATCAGCGGGTTCAGGTTGGGGAAGCTGTAGCTGCCGTCGCTGCCGGTGGTGGTGGTGCTCAGCACCGCACCGGTGCTGGCGTTCAGCAAGCGCACGGTGGCGTTGGCAATCGGCACATCAGTGGCCGGGTCGCGCAGGTTGTTGCCGTTGCGGTCGGCATAGACGAAGCCGCTGAGTGCCGGGCGACGCAGCTCGGGGAAGTTGTAGGCCGTGGCCGTGTCGCGCGGGTTGAACACCACGCCGCTGAAGCTGCTGTTGCCTGCGGTCGATGCGTTGGCATAGCTGCCGCCGTTGCTGAAGCCGCTGGGGTTGACCGGGCCGTTGTCGTAGCCGGCAGGCTGGGCTTGCGTGAGCGTGTAGCCAGCGCCGTTGCTGGGTGGCAGGTTGTCGAAGGCGTAGTTGCCGTCGCTGTCGGTCACCGTGCTGCGGTTGATGACGCTGCCGTTGAGTGCCGTGCCGGTGATCGTGACGGTGACCCCGGCAATGCGCGGCTCCAGGCCTGGCACTTGTGGCGTGCCGCCTTCAGCGCCATTGCGCTGGCGGTCTTCGAACACGGTGCCACTCAGGCGCCCCGTCTCGCGTTCGCCGAAGTTGAATTGCGTGCCGTCCTGGCCCGTCAGCAGGCTGATGGCTGCAATGCGGTCGGTGCCGACTGCCGGTGTGTTGGCTTGTGCGGTGCAGCCCGAAGCGCAGGCCATGCCGCCGATCAGGCCCGGGTTCACGGGGCCGTTGCTGAAGCCCGCAGGCACGGTGGGCAAGGGCTGCTCAAGGATGTAGGAGAGCAAGGGGTCGAGACTGCTGAAGCTGTAGCTGCCGTCGATGGCTGTGGTGGTGGTGGTCACCACGGTGCCGGTGCTGGCGTCGAGCAGGCGCACAGTGGCGTTCGGAATGGCAGGGTCGCTTGCAGGGTCGCGAACACCGTTGTCGTTGCGGTCCACGTAGACGAAGCCGCTCAGTGAGGGCACGCGCAATTCGGGGAAGTTGTAGTTCGTGGCCACCGTGCCCAGCAGCAGCACCACGCCAGAAAAGCTGCTGTTGCCGGTCAAGCTGACATTGGCATAGGCGCCGCCCTGGCTGGGCGCACTGGCACCCACGGCGGGCGGGTCGTTGGGGCCGTTGTTGTAGCCGGCGGGCTGAGTCTGGGTGACGGTGTAACCCGTTGCATCGCTGGCCGGCAGGTTGGCGAAGCTGTAGTTGCCGTTGCTGTCGGTCAGGGCCGTGCGGGTGATGGCGTTGCCGAAGGCGTCGGTGCCCGTCAGGGTCATGGTGACACCAGCCACCCGCGGCTCGCTGGCGGCGGCTTGCGGCGTGCCCGCGTTGATGCCGCTGCGGTCGCGGTCCTCGAACACCGTGCCACTCAACGCGACGGTGCTGACCTGCACGTTGGCCGTGCTGGTGTCGTTGCCGGGGTTGCGGTCGATGGCCAGCGGGTTGCCGCCGCCGTCGATCCCGGGCGACACGGTGGCCGTGTTGCTGCGGTTGTTCAGGTAGGGGCCGGTAAAGAACGGCGCCTTGGGCTGGCTGTGAAGGCTCA
>Ga0209181_10011289_pt1 | contig 11469 bp, 10 predicted proteins | sample MAT05_FD_187208 | JGI IMG/M metagenome (GOLD analysis project Ga0209181, IMG submission 187208) | Freshwater microbial communities from Lake Fryxell liftoff mats and glacier meltwater in Antarctica - MAT-05 (SPAdes) (version 2) | ecosystem: Environmental > Aquatic > Freshwater > Ice > Liftoff... | reverse complement strand
CAAGTGACCGCCTGCACCAAGCTGTAATCCCATCAAGGTGTCGCGTGGTTCAAGAATGGCAAATTGAATCACCGAATTAGCAGGCGACCCCGAATGCGCTTGCACATTGACAAAGGGCACGCCAAACAGCTCTTTCAGACGATCAATTGCCAGATTCTCAATTTGATCGACAATCTGATTGCCTTCATAATAACGGCGACCAGGATAGCCTTCTGCATACTTGCTCGAGAGGGATGAAGAAAGCACCTGTGCCACACGCGGCGAAAAATGATTCTCCGACGGAATCAACCCAATCATCTCGTGTTGGCGTACGGTTTCCTGCTCGATCAAGTCAAACACAATATCAGCCATAAAAGTTACGTTTCCTCCTCGTAGTTTGCCGCTCGGCTGCGGTAGTAGAGTTCAGTCGTGGATTGCCAATCGATAGCCCAACGCGGGCGGTGTCGATCAGCCCAATCAGCGCATGATTCGTTTCATTATAGCGTGTCTATCACAGATCATCTAGTTTATCAGCTAGGCAATTGGTATTCTTCGACCACCAACTTGTTTACAGAGAATGCTCGCGGAAAAGCTCGCTAGCGGCGCGATGCACCATGCAATGTCGGCGCGCCAATCGATCAATATCTTTTTGATAGCCGCCCCCAATCACAGTCGCGACAGGTGCACCGTAGCGCAGGCAAGCATCCAACACAGCATGATCGCGCGCATATAAGCCAGCATCCGTCAACGCTAATTTGCCCAATGCATCTTCAATGTGCGGATCAACACCCGCATCGTAGAAGATAAAATCTGGCCGCACCTGGCTCAATAGATCAGGGAGGATGCCGGCCAGGGTACGCAGATAATGCGCATCTTCGGTGCCCACGGGCAGCTCGATATCAAGATCACTCTGTTGTTTGCGGAAGGGAAAATTGTCGGCACAGTGCATGGAAAAGGTGAAGATGCGGTCATCTTCATGCAAGATGGCTGCGGTGCCGTCGCCTTGATGCACGTCTAGATCAATAATGAGGATACGCTGCGCTTTGCCCTCTTGTAGCAATACTCTTGAGGCCACCGCCAGATCGTTAAAAATACAAAACCCCGAGCCAAAATCGGCAAAAGCATGATGGGTACCACCGGCTGTGTTACAGGCCAGCCCAACCTGCAAAGCCAGCTGCGCCGCCAACACTGTCCCACCGAGCGCCGTACAGGTACGATTCACCAACGTCTCGCTCCAGGGAAAGCCAATCCGGCGCATGGCACGCTCATCCAAAGTACCCTGGCAATAGGCATCGACATAGTGTGGCGCATGAGCCAAATGCAGCCAACTTTCGGGCGCGCGGTCGGGTAAATGAAATTGATGGAGGCCAGCAATCCCATCGCGTACCAACCACTCATAGACTTTGCCAAATTTGGCCATGGGAAAACGATGGCCAGCTGGCAACGAGGCGACGTAATCGGGATGGTAGACGATGGGCAACATTAATCAGGTTTACCGGGCACGGCATGGCAGCGCCGACAGCGGGCTTCATAGCTTTCGCTACCACCCACCAAAATGATCGGATCATCGTAGCGCGCGGGCTGCCCATCGATCAGGCGCTGAGTGCGACTGGCTGTCAAACCGCAACAGACACAGATCGCTTGCAACTTGTCCACTCGCTCAGCTAGCGCCATCAGTAGCGGCAAGGGACCAAAAGGTTCGCCGCGGAAATCTTGATCCAAACCAGCAGCAATGACGCGGCGATTGTTATCGGCCAGCTTGCTACAGATATCGGCAATCGCCCAATCAAAAAACTGCACTTCATCAATCGCCACCACTTCGGTATCAGTTGCCAGTTGTGCCAAGATCGCGGCCGCGTTGGGCACAACAATCACATCTTCGCGCGCCACGCCGTTGTGCGAAGCAACGCGCTGGAGACCGTAGCGTGAGTCGATTTGGGGTTTGAAGATTTGAATACGCTTACGGGCAATTTCGGCCCGGCGGATGCGGCGCAAAAGCTCTTCTGTTTTGCCACTAAACATGGAGCCACAAATTAATTCAATGCCGCCTACAGCCCGCTCTTGGAGCATAGACACCTCCACCTTGCTTGAATCAGTCATGTTGTGATACACCACAATGGTTAATGGTGACAGCGGTAGCGCCAACAAGTGTCAATAAATAAGGCAGAGGTATTGGCCTCTGCCTTATTTGCAACTTTAATTCTACGCGTACGCGACTGTACGATACATCCATTAATGCATATCGTATTGAGCCAAGACTTCGGCTGCCGCAGCTTCGGGGTTGTCCCCACGCGCGCGGGCTTTACGGGCTGCTTCGTCAGCTTCGCGGCGGGCGCGCAGTTCGATCTCACGACGGGCGGCACCACTCTGACGGCGTTCGAGACGCTTCATAAAGCGCTCAACCTGACCAGCGGTGTCAACAATACGTTGCTCACCCGTATAAAATGGATGACAAGCGCTACAGACGTCCGTACGAATTTCGGGAGCGGTGCTGCCTGTGAACCAAGTAGCGCCACAGGAACAGATCACGCGCGCCGTCGGATAATATTGCGGATGGATATCAGCTTTCATTTCAGTTCACCTGTTGTTCTGGGTATACACTAATCTGTTTGCGCTTACCGCGCGCCCATTCAAAGGCAACATAACCATCATGGGTAGCAAACAGAGTATTGTCCCGACCAATGTCGACATTTTTGCCAGGGTAGAACTTGGTGCCATGTTGGCGAACCAAGATATTACCGGCGCGGACAAGTTGACCGGAAAAGCGCTTCACGCCCAAGCGCTGGGAATTTGAATCACGACCATTACGGCTAGAACCGCCACCTTTTTTGTGCGCCATCTTGTCTACTCCTTATCTTCTGACTCTGCTGTCGCTGTGAGATTATTATCAGCACTACCCTCGATAGCACTTGGCACTGCTGCGCTATCAACTGGTTCCACCACTGGTTCCGTAGCGACAGGTTCTTTGGCGGTCACTGCAACTGGCGCAGCAAGCTGGAACTCTGTGCCATCGGCAAGCCGGATCGTCTGGACCTGAAGGCGTGTCAAATATTGGCGATGCCCCTTGCGCACACGAATGCGTTTCTTGGGGCGATAGCGGAAGACACGAATCTTCTCACCACGATGCTGACCGGTAATTTTAACGGTGACGCTGGCGCCTTCAATAACGGGCTGACCCACGGTCACTTCGCCAGCGCCAGCGATCAACAACACATCTGCCAACGCAATTGTGTCACCAACATTACCTTCTAACTTTTCGACTTCCAGAATGCTACCGGCTGTCACATAATACTGCTTGCCGCCGGTCCGAATAACTGCGTGCATTTTCTGCCCTTTCTACGCCGCGCTCGATGCGTATGTGATTCGATTTCAACACTTATCAGCAATATGATAAGCCAAGATCGAGACTTTAGGAGCGGCTTTGCACTCTAGACTTTCCACGTTGGATGCAACCAATTTTACAAACTGTGGAAGTAAGGGTTCGAGCGCAAATCCTAATTGATAGTGTGGCAATTTGTCTGTAATCTTTGATCAATTACCACATCCATATAAACGTGGCAACGAATTGCAAGCAAATTACTCACAAACGGTAAGTATAGCCTATTACCACTCGATAAGTCAAAATTTTGGGACGTAGTTTGCTGACTAAGGCTATTCCAAAAAAATAATGATCCAGTAGGGGCATGAGGTGTGGCGGGGTAAAACGATGGGTGTACCATATGTTCGCTTCTGTTATCATTTAGCAGATCAAGCAGATGGTAGACACAGCCGGGAACGCCGCCATCCCGGCGGCATCGTTACCTTTTCCCTATCCATCAGCGCAAGAAACGATAGGCGGTGGAGGCAGCCAAAAAGGCAAAGATCAGCATGGGCAGATTAAAGAGCAGGAAGAGTACCCCGCCCCGACTAATGCCCAATATTGAGCCCAAAAAGGCACCGGCCAACATGCCCAGGACAATGCCCCCAATCGCAAAGAAGACCAAATAGCGCCCACGCCGCTTGCCCACGGCCCAGCGAATAATTTGGGTCAAGATACCGCCGGCACCTGGCCCCGCCACAAAGGCGATTAGCCAGCCAAAGAACCCGGCAAAGGAGAATAAAAACGAAACAATTGGCGTGGCGATCAGCGCTACCAAAAAGCTCACGAGCAACGCCACCGGATTATCCCAGCTTTGCGCATTAAAATAGCTCTTCTGCTGGTTCCGAATACAATCCTTGCACCGATAGCCAACATCTGTTAGCTGGGCACATTTCATACAAATCGGTTTGCCACATTTATTGCAGCGTAACAAGGTTTCTGTATTTGGGTGATTCACACAATACAAAACTGCTTCGGTCATCGATTTATCCAATCCAACGTAACTTGTCCATAAGGACTTGATAGAAATAACTGCGTTCACAGACACGCACAAAACGCGCCTTAAAGGGGCTGCCGACCACGACAACCTCGTCCGCGTCTCCGATTTCCACCACAACCTGCCCATCAACCGTCAAAATCGGTCGATGATCGCTGAATGCGCGCATGCGGATCTCGGCCCCTTCCGCCAACACCACCGCCCGATCCATGCTCAGATGGGGCGCAATCGGGATCAACAGAATATTGCACAATTCTGGCGGCAAAATAGGCCCACCTACGGCCAGCGCATAGCCGGTGCTGCCGGTGGCTGTACTCACAATTAAACCATCACACGTGTAGGTTGTCAGGTAGCCGCCATCCAAATGGGCGCTAATACGCACAACGCGCGCCAGATCGCCACGGCTAAAGACCACATCGTTGAGGGCATCATGTTCACAAATAATCTGCGGCGCGGCACCATTCATGCCCGCCCGTTCGACGCGCGCCCGCACCATCAAACGTTCCTCAACCCAATAATCACCCTGAATAATCCGCTGCAGGGGTTCCTGCCACTGATCCGGCATCAACTCGGCCAAAAAGCCCAGCCGGCCCATCTTGACGCCCAACATGGGCACATGATAGGGTGCGCCCACGCGCGCGGCGCGCAACAGGGTGCCATCCCCGCCCAGCGTGATCAGCAGATCCACATGCGGTAGATGGCGCGCAACAGCCTCGGCTTCCCATGCCGATTCTTGCCAGATCTCGCCAATCCCCAACTCGCGCAGAAATAGATCGATTGTTTGAGCAAGGGCCACCGAATCGGGCTTTTTGGGATGATAGAGCACCCCAATTCGTTGAAAAACCGATGTGGTTATGCCTGGCATTGTGCCATCGGTCGCCGGAACAGGATTGATTGTATTGGATGTCATCGTCTACCAGTCTCAGTGTACTTGGTCAGGGTACGATATAAATTCTGTCGATAATAGACCAGCCGCCCAATTCCGTCAAATAGAGGGGTGGCGGCTGACATGTAGCCAATGCATAATTGACAATTGTGGATTGACAATTGATAATTATACACTATGCGAGCACTCATTTTGTCTGATATTCATGCCAATTTAGCTGCATTGGAAAGTGTCCTCAGTGCAACCCAAGGTCGCTACGACGCCATCTGGTGTTTGGGTGATGTGGTTGGCTATGGGCCGCGCCCCAATGAATGTGTGGAGATCATTCGTGACTTGGCAGCCATTTGTATCATGGGCAACCATGATCTGGCCGTCTTGGGCAAACCCGGCATGGATGTGGAAGCGTTCAACCCCTATGCCCAGCAAGCTGTCCTCTGGACCCGTGACGCCCTTACGCAAGAGAATATGGCCTATCTGGCTGAATTGCCCGATAAACCGGTGCGCCCACCCGAAAATCCGCAGCTACTCTTGACCCACGCCAGCCCACGCGAGCCAGTTTCCGAATATATTATGACACCCAGCATTGCCATGGAGAACTTTGGCGCGTTTAGTGAGCAAATCTGTCTGGTGGGCCACACCCATAAACCAGTGATCTATCGCTGGCGACTACACGAGGAACTCTATACCGAAGTCTTCGATGACTTCTATAGTGATGCCGATGAATTTGAAGGCCCCAACATCACCCACCCCGTCGCCACGGTAGACTCGTTACAACCCCCGATTGGGCATTTGATCCACCTGGACTGCTCGGAACAGTTACGCCTCATCATCAATCCCGGCAGCGTGGGCCAGCCGCGCGATAACGATGTGCGTGCCGCCTATGCGATTTTGGATGTAGATGCCATGACCTGGCGCTACGAACGCGTTGCCTATCCAATTGAGTTGACCCAAAACCAGATGCGGGCCGCCCAACTCCCCAAACGGCTGATCGATCGGCTGAGTTTTGGCTGGTAGTCGCTTTAGGATCTATCGGTATTTTCAGGAGAATCAGCCTGACCAGCCCGTTGGCGCGCCGTGCGTCCCAACCGGTTGTACATCTCGAACCAGTCGGGCAATTCCTGGGCACGCTGCCGCGCGCGCGTCATTTCGGCCCGATAGAGATAATCTTCAATGCGCCGTTGAATTTCCACAGCGACCCCCCGCGGATCGGGTACCCAGTCAAAGGTAAAATCACCCTGTGTGGCCGCGGTTTGCAACCGCACATTGCCAAAATTCAACAGGTAATGCAAAGGGCTGGGAATATCGATTTCAATATTTTCAATGTCGCCCAAGCGCGCAGAGCGGCGTTTTTCGGCAAAGAAAAGCGGTTTCTTCTCCACATCGGCGACACTTTCTAAATCCACTTCGTAGGTGTCATTGCGCCAGTTCGCCACAATCCAGGCCATCCACACCAGATCGACGAGACCGATCAGCGCCAGCAGCAAATCAAGCGCCAAAAAAGCGGCATGCAACGCATCTACCCAAGTGAAAATTTGTCCAAAGATCAACAGGACAACGCCGAGCAAGATGCTCAGCGGGGTCAGCAATTGGGCGATCAAGATCAGCCAGTGTTTGCGCCAGACCAGATAATTGGTGTCTACGCGAACCGGTTTGCGCTGTAAGCGGAGAAAGCGCATTACCGCGAGCAGCCACGCCGGCAACGTGCGGGGCCTGGGTGTGCCGCGATTGCCTTGATCGACGCGACTGGGCAAGGGCAGACGCAGACCCAGTCGCCCTTCTAGCAAGCGCTGGATCACGCCTTTGCCTTCGGCTTGCATATGGCTTTGACGCCGACCCCGCTGCCGAAAGATCGCTTCGCGAATGCCCGCCGGATTCGCCACAAAATCAAATGGAATCGCGCCCTGGCTACCCGCCGTCCGAATGATGACTTCACCATAGCCCAGCCAATTGCCCCAGAAGTCGGCCGCTACATCAACATTCTGCACTTGTTCCAGCATAGCTTCCTGCCGCCACTGCTTCAGAAAGAGCACCTCTTCTTGGCGTACCACACGCCGATTGGTGATGATCAAATAATCATTAAAATAGTCCAGCAAGCCCCAGGCCAACTGGCCCACCACCAAGAGGCCGATCAACAAGAGCAGCCAATCTAGCCACCCGCTAGGGCGCGCGGTGGCCAACGAATAGCCAATGCCCGGCAAGAAGAGTAGCCAGAAAAGCAGCTGCGCCAGCCAAGTTTTGCGAAAGAGCACAAGCCAATGGCGGCGTCGAAAAACATCAATGAATTCGCCGGGTTGCAACCAATTATGCTGTTGACGTACATCCTCGCGTTCTACGAGATGATCGGCATCTGCCCGCAAGGTCAATTTCCGCCCCAAGTTTTCGCCCACGCGCTGACTAAGCGCGTCCAGATCGCGCGCGTGCAGGCGCACCCACTGGCTACCCGCCTCGGCCTCGACGGTCGAATCGGCCGGCAGTTGGACGCGCAGCGCAGTTTCTCCAAAATAGTTGGGACCCTCGGCCCCCGTACTCTGCAACGCATGTCCACTGGCATCCAGCGCATGAATGCGCGCCCGCTGCCCGGGCATCAACACCCACAAACTATCGTTCAATTCATCTTGTTGAATAACGAGATGTGGGATGGGGATGTAATAGTGACTCACAAAGCCGGCCAGCTTTTGCCGCTGTTCTGGTGAAAAGGCGGCAAAGATAGGTAATTGATCAAGTGTTTCTGTTACCGATTGATGCAATTGTTGGCCCAGCGTATCCAGGTCCAGACCGGTGATCTCCAGCAGCGCTTGCCGGGGAGCCATAAAGGTGGCCGTCGGACCAATCGCATTAGCTGCATGGCCCATAACCGGTTGTGCGCTGCCCATCTCCGGTGCATCGAGAAATCCAAAGACCGCGCCGTTGGCAACCCACGCCTCTTCACCCTCGGGCCAGGTCAAACGCACCTGGCCATAATCGATGATATAGAACCAATCTGCTGGCGCGTCCACTGCATAGATCGGCTGATCGGGCCGCCATTCTGCCTTACGACAGGCATCGGCAATAAAGCCCAGTTCGACCTGACTGCGTGCGCCAAAGAGCGGAATGGTGCGCAGGCGTTCGATCACATGCAGCGGAGCCAGGGCATTGCGCAATTCAGGAAACCGATAGATCAAGCGGTCGATTGCCGCGGCGCGAATTTTGAGGAGATGGGTAGGACCAAGTGTATGGGCGCGTGTACTGTGGCGCTGGCTGAAGAAAAGATCATACAGCCCCACCATAATTCCCGGACCCACGGTGCGGTGCAACGAGTAGTGCATGCGGCCATTGATCCGCGCCACTTGCATTTCCTCGACCGCGCCTTCCAACACCAAATAGAGATCCGTAATCTGGTCGTCGCGGTTGTAGAGGATCTGCATGTCCTCCACATAGAGATCGCTCACCACATTGCGCAGGACATAGGCAACGTCATTGCTCGGTAGCTTTTGCAAATAGGGCAACTGATCCAGAAGCACCTGGTAGGCAGCTTGGCTATCACTATCGGTGCCGTTCATAGCAGACCTTATGGAGCGCGTTATAGATACTGTTTCACAGCCTCGGCGGACTTGCGGTTCATGCCCGGTACGGCCAATAATTCTTCCAGGCTGGCCGTGCGAATCTTTTCTACGTCACCCTGAAAATAGACCAGCAAGGCTTTACGGCGCGCCGGTCCGATCCCTTTGATCTCATCTAGCGCCGAACGGGTTTGCGCTTTGCCACGCAAATTGCGGTGATAGGTGATGGCAAAGCGATGGGCCTCGTCGCGGATGCGCTGCACCAGATGCAGGGCTTGACTGCCGCGCGTCAACCAGATCGATTGCGACTCACCAGGGCAGAAGATCTCTTCTTCGCGTTTGGCTAGGCTGACCAGCGGAATGCTCCCCAGCAGGCCAAACTCTTCAAAGACCTCGACGGCAACGCCTAATTGGCCTTTACCACCATCGACAATCACCAGATCGGGCGCAATACGCCATTCTTCGGTGCTCCCGCGCGCTTTTTGGCCGGGGTCCACTTCCGCGCGTTCTTCTACCAAACGGCGAAACCGGCGGCGCAACATTTCGCGCATGCTGGCAAAATCGTCGGGCGCACCTTGGCTGCCTTTGCCGCGAATTTTGAAGCGCTTGTAGGCACTTTTCTGGGGCGCGCCTTGGGCAAAAACCACCATCGAACCCACGGTGTGATCGCCCTGAAAGGTGCTGATATCATAACATTCCATGCGATTCGGTGGATCGGCCAGACCCAAAACCGCTTGCAAATCGGCCAGGGCCTGCGTTTGTCGGTTGGTGTCTGCGGCCCAGGTGGCTTGTTGCAGGCGCAGATATTCGGCGGCGTTTTGTTGGGCCATTGCCATGAGGTCGCGCTTTGGCCCGCGCTGGGGTAGGCGCAATTCCACCTTGGCCCCGCGCTTCTGCGCCAACCACTCTTCCAATACCACCCAGTCAGTGGGCATGGCTTGTACCAGTACCATATTCGGCACAAAGGCCAGGGCGTCGTAAAATTGGGGGATAAACGCGCCAATCAACAGGCCCTGTTGGTTGACATCGGCTTGAGGAGTCTCGGTGCCCTCTAACAAAACACTTTCGCGGCCAATCAAACGGCCACGCCGCACCATAAAGACCTGGACGGCCGTATCGCCGGTCTTTTCGTCTTGGGCCACAGCAATATAGTCGGCATCTTCCAAGCGCGTGCTGACAATTTTTTGCTGCTCGGCAATCTGTTGCGCCGACTTGAGTCGATCGCGATAGAGCGCAGCCAATTCAAATTGTAGATTTTCGGCGGCACGGCCCATCTGCGTCTCGATCTGTTGCAAGACTTCATCGGTGTCGCCACTGAGGAAATCCATCAACTGTTTGATCGTAGCGCGATATTCGTCGCGCGATTGACGACCAATACAAGGGCCACCACACATTTTAATGTGATAATAGAGACAGGGCCGTTCATCCTGGCCGGTGATTGTGCGCTCACAGTCCAAATAGGGAAAAATGCGGCGCAGGGCATCGAGCGTTTGGTAGCAGGCGCGACCGCTGGTATAGGGACCAAAATAGCGCGCCCCATCCTTGAGTACCTTGCGCACCACCTCGATCTTGGGAAAATCCTGCTGCCAGTTTACTTTGATATAGGGAAATTGCTTGTCGTCTTTGAGACGAATATTATAGTAGGGCCGGTAGCGCTTGATCAGGTCATTTTCCAGAATCAGCGCGTCCAGCTCGGTCTTGGTCACCCACCAATTGATATCGGCAATTTCACCAACCAGCGCCTGAGTTTTCGGCGTATGTTGGGCCGAGACATGGAAATAGCTGCGCACGCGATTGCGCAACACCACGGCCTTGCCCACATAAATTACCTGCCCTTCGCTGTTATGCATCATATAACAACCAGGGGTGTCGGGCAGATTTTCTAGCTTTTGCGTGACTTTTTCAGGTATTTGCCGCATATAAAGATTTGTGTGCTAGGGACGATTGTTAGAAGGATATTATAGCACAAAATCGCCCATTTGTTCAACTGTTTGACGTCATAAGCCGCATCGGGCAGAATAGATAGAAGCGTATTGCTATCTATGCCATCCCCAAACCCCAATCGACAAACCAAGTGAGGAACCGCTATGAACGCAGCACCCAATCAATTTCAGTTAGGCAACGCCACGATCACGATCATCAATGTTTGTGACTCACGTTTTGACTTAACCACGTCGCTGAATGTTGACGCGGCGACGGTGGACAGCCGGTATACAGCCCACTTTGCTACGCCAGCGCGCGTGCCAGTACAGTGTATCTATATTCAGTTGCCCGAAACCACTGTTTTGGTGGACGCTGGCCTATTTGCCTTTGAGCCAGGTTCACCCTTTGCGCTTCCCAACTATCAACCGCCGCCGGATCTGTTTGCCCAGCTGGCCGACACTGGCCTTGACCCCGCGGCTGTGGAACATTTGATCATTACCCATGCCCATGGCGATCACTTCAACGCGCTTACCATTGAAGAAGCGGGTGTTCTGCGACCGGCTTTTCCCAATGCCAAGGTCCACCTCGGTCGCGCCGACTGGGAACAGGAAAGCTTGCAACAAGAACGCGCCGATCCAGCCTCGCTCATCGGGCGCACCTTTGAAGTGATCTGGCAACACGGCCTGCTCCATCTCGTCACCGGCGATCTCGATCTGGGTCATGGCCTGCGCATCTGTCACACGCCCGGTGAGACCCCCGGCCATCAAGCGCTACGGCTCGAATCGGC
>Ga0209181_10011286_pt1 | contig 11473 bp, 6 predicted proteins | sample MAT05_FD_187208 | JGI IMG/M metagenome (GOLD analysis project Ga0209181, IMG submission 187208) | Freshwater microbial communities from Lake Fryxell liftoff mats and glacier meltwater in Antarctica - MAT-05 (SPAdes) (version 2) | ecosystem: Environmental > Aquatic > Freshwater > Ice > Liftoff... | reverse complement strand
GGCGTAGCATAACCTTAGATTTTTCTGGCAGGAAATAGTTTACGGTAATCGATTCCGTAAATACGGATGGGAATGCTGAAAAGGCAGTTATTGCTTGATTTCCAGGTTCAAAAACCGAGCTACTTGCTTTACTAAAGTGCGCCACCAGGGTGTCTGCAGATGTCAAGTTCAAAAAGCCAAAAGTCGAATCCGGGTCGGCAAAAGTATGATTACTTGCGGACCAATGGTCAAATTTATAGCCCGCTGTTTCATCCGCCAAAGCCCAAAGGCTAATACCTGCATCTGAGCCCCCAAAATAAGGTTGCGTGTGGGGGAATTGATTGGCCGTGTATGTCAAGGTATTAATGTTCACCGTGCCCGCCAGCGGCGGATCTACCCTTACCACCGTCTGGTATGGGCCCGTCACGGTATAGCAATCATCCATTAACGCAGGCAAAATGTTGCAGCGATTGGTGATAAAGTCGCGCAATCTATCCACATTAGTTTTCCATTCGGTGTACGTCCCATCCCAACGTTGGGCATGGCGTGTCATCTCGGGATCTATCAAGCCTTCTATAGTGTCGAGGTAGTTGAGCATATTCTCACAGCCAAACACCGTGTACATCAGGTCGGCCTGGCGGGTCACGTAATAGCGTTCAACGGCTTGATTGGTGCGGAGTTTGTTCAGCACCTTGATATGTTGTTCGGGGTCTGAGCCACCTGTAAGCCCCTCAGGGTTGCATGGTTTGGCCGTGTATTGTGTGGAGGGAAGGCCCGTGTAATTGATGTAAAAATCGAATGTCGCGTCGTTGTCCCAGAGAATGTAGCCCCATTTTTGGTGGGTGCCCTCCGGATTCAGCCCTCTCCAGATGCCCGTATTGTAATTCAGCCAGTCAGTACAAACCGTGAATGAATTGACAATCACATAGTCAATCAAGCTTTTATAGTCGTATCGGTCATCCACATACTTGAATTTGTCAGCATTGTTCATGTTATTCCCCATTATGTATGCCCGCATAGCGTGCCAGTTGTTGATTGCTGGGTCGCCACCGTATTCTGCCCAGGTATCGCCCCAGGTCAGTACATATTCGAGGTCGTATTTCCCCTGGCCATAATAGTAATCCGTGTAATCGTGGTCATCCGGGATTTCACGCATATCATATACGCCCCAGTATTCACCATTCAGGTAGACGATACACTTTTCTGCGACGCGAACATCCAAATTTAGTTCGCCCCGTTTAGCCAAATTTTGAACGTAGGCGTCCCTAACGTGCGCACTTCCCTCATTTGCTGGTCGGTGGGCGGCAGGGTAATTGTCGTCGCCCGAAGCGCGAAGGATGATACGCTGAAATTCATCGCGTTCGGTGAGGGGGAAAAGTTTTTCCTGCAAGGCGTAGTTATAACCCATTTCGTCGCGGCTCACCCAGTCGAGGCTCCGCTGGTCGTTGGCCCAGGAATCCTGGCCATGACTGTTTAATTCACCGTAGGTGCGGGCTTTGCGCTCCTTACTTTTGTCAAAAAATTCAATGCTCCCCAAAGGCCTCAAACTTTGATCCCCATTAGCCAACTCAAGCACCCCGTCTGAGGCTACAGATACCACCGCTAACGTGTGTGCTTCGTTTACAAAATAGGTATTAAATTGAACAAAACTTGGGTAAATCAAAGGATTATTGCTAAAAGCTGCTGCCTTCAGCACCGTAGTATGCGTCAGTACAATCGGCTGGGTATACACTGGCGAATTGTTATTGGGTTCTGTTCCCGTCAACGTGTAGCGAATTACGGCATCTGGTTCGGTACTGCTTATTGCCACCGTCAATTCGCCCGTGTAGAATCCTGCTACTTGGCTCATGATCGGTCGCGCTGCATAAGTTATGGCGGTAAAGGCATTGTCATTAGAGCCACCCAAAGACGGTTCGAGTGAGATTCGCCACTCATTTGAGCCATCCGGGAAACGAGCCCATGATTGGTGGGTTTGTGTTTTTTCAACCTTAATATCTTGCAAAACCGTCCCATTGGGGTCGGCAAAAATGATGTGCTCCGCATTGTTTTTTGTCTGCGTCATCTTGAAATTCGCGTGTAGTTCCCCTTGTGGATCTTTCAAATCGCGACCGGAGCACCACACAATCAAGTAGCTATTGGCTTTGATGACTGAATTTGCAGGGAAAGGCCATTTCGTTGGCTTATTGTCGTTGTCACTGAGGTGGAATCCGGTCAAATTCACGGGGGAAGCTGATGGATTGTATAGTTCGATCCAATCCTCGGTTTCTTGATAAAAATCATAAAATTGCCTCCAATTGGCACAAGAATATTCGTTTACCACGACTTGTGCTGGGAGCAAAGTCGAACTGGAAATTGCCGTGAGGGCAAAAAAAAGGCGTAGCTTTTTTGTGTTCATGGATTTGACATGGTTGATGTGTTAATTCTATAGTAGAGACTTCATAGTTTTAAAAAACCTCTGAGGCCTAGCAGAAAATCACTGCTTTACCACCCGAGCGACCGCATTTTCCGTTTGAATAAAATAAAGTCCTGCAAGCAAGTTTTCAAGGTGTAAAACCGCTTCCGTTTCGCTGCCAAAATCTTCTGAATAGGCTACCTGCCCCAAATAATTCAATACCCTCAAGGTGCCGAGCGGGTTGTTTGACCTCAGTCGAAAAACGCCAGAGCATGGATTGGGGAAAGCACTCAAATAAGCATCCGAATAAGGTTCTGATGTATTGATTGTCAAAGAGTTAATCGCATTAAACGTAGGTGGCATAAACGTAAATCCTCCTGTTCCATTTGGATAACGACCGAAAGTAACATCGGGTAATTGCTGGCCAAAAGTGATTTCGTCAAGTACAAGAGAAGCCCCATCGGAAAGGAAAAGTGTCTCGCCTCCAGCACTGAGTTTGAAATTTGCGTGAAAGGAGCCTTGCAAATCATCGTTATCGAGCCACACGATAAGGAAGCCTTTTGCCGGAATACTCACATTGGCTGGAAAGCCCCACTTGTTGCGATTGGTATTGTCGTCAGAAAGATATAGTCCGAACAAACTGATGGGGCTATTCGTATTGTTGTACAGTTCAAGCCAATCCTCATTTTCGCCAGCCTCGTCTAGCTCTCCCGTTTCGTTGTCGGCCATAAATTCATTGATTACAACTTCACCAAGGTTAGGCAAATCAGGGGTTGCGAGATAAAATTCGTGCTCCGCGCGGGCTGGGCTAAAGGTTCCGGCTTGCGCATTTTCAGCATAAATGTAGTATTGTCCTGTAGGATCGGTGAGCACGAAGGATGCGCCAAAAATGCCGTCGCCCGCTGCGCCGTCCTGATGTTGGCCGTCGTCGAACATGGCCGTTTTCTGGAACACATTAGAGGTATCAGCCCGCCATGCAAGCGTAACCGTGGTGGCATTTTGCACCTGAGCTGTCACGGCAAAATTGTTAATTCCACTCCCGGAGATATTTGTAATACTCGGCGCAACCGGGGTAATGTTTGCGTTGGCAATCAAAAAACTGTGCCGAGCATTCATCAAATCAGCAATACCAGGAATGGTTGAAAAAGGGCCTCCACCGCCTGTGGTAATGGTACTGGTTACGTTGGTTTGGAAGTTAGCGTAACTATAAAATTTCTTAGTGTCAGCCTGCACGGCCGCATCAATTACGGCTTGGAGTTCGAGGGCTCTGTCTTTGTAAGCTGACTCGGAAGCAAAATTTTCCAGCAAGATGGTTTTCAAGTGGGCGAGGTACATTCGCTTCCAGGTTGGGTTGGCGAGCAGTTGTTTGATGAGCGGACGGTTGGAGTTGGTGGACTGCGCAAGCGGGTCCATTTGTTTCATCTGCGTGAGCGTGAGCGTCTGATTGGTGCTAAGCAGTGGAAACGCGCCGAAGCTCATGTTCAAATCCCAAACCGTGCTCAACCACCGATCATTTTTGTCGTGGTAGAGGTAATAGTTTTGAGCAAAGGCTCCGGTGTAGGAGTCGAGGTTCACTAGTACGTTGTTGAACGCGAGCATCCATAGTGCGCGGTCTACATCAAGGATATTGGCTGCGGAGTTTGGGTTATTTTTGAGGGTCTCCATGAGTTGGAGCAGCTCGGCCCAGCCGTAATCAGACTGGATATCGTATTTTGTAAAGTAAAACGCGCTATCCGCACTGGAATAAACGAGGTCGGGGTAGTTGCCGCCCGTACCCGGCCCGCCAAAGTCTTCCGGATTGCATTTAAAAAATGAGCGATTGCCGTTGGTATAAAAATGTTGCTGCAGGAACTGCTTATTGATGCTTTCTACATTTCCATACAAGCCCCAATAGGTGCCATTCATCCACACTTTGGCGTGGTTGGCGCGGGGCGCGTCCATGTATTTCCGGGCGATTTCGTAAGAAAGTGGTTCGCGCACGAAGGTCGGATCAGAGAAGCCATTGCCTAGTTTGATGTCCTTCACGCCCTTGTAATTTTGTCCTTTTTTGACAAAATTCAATTCTATATGTAAAGGATTTTTGGCGTTGTTTGCGTTATACGAACTGTTCCCTTTGTACTTTACACCAACAGAGTCAAATAGTTGGCCGTTTATTTCAACAGATTTAGCCAGGAGATAATCGCCGTTGTCGATCGCTTTGAGGGAATCAAGCTTGGTATCCCAGTTCGTTTGGAAAAACGTGAGTTTGATTTCCTGCAAGCTTGCAGGTTCGTAGAAGCTTTGGGCGAAAAGCGTATTCGCAAGGCATAGGAATGCCAAGGGAAATAGTCGATTAAGCATGGATACAGATTTGGATACTAAACTGACGGACTTTAGACTGCGGCGAATGTAAAGCCTAAGGCGGAAGTCCAGGCAAAAAAATCCGTGAATTCGCTAATATTTGCCGTAAAACTACAAGTCAACCCCGTTTCAAAAACCACAACACCGCCAACCGATATCCTTCCAAGCCCAAGCCGACAATGCTCCCGACACAATGCGCCGACAAAAAAGAATGGTGACGGAATGGCTCGCGTCGGTGTACATTGCTGATGTGGACTTCAATTACAGGCGTGGAAATGGCCGCTATAGCATCAGCTAAGGCAACTGAAGTATGGGTAAGTGCACCCGCATTGAGCACGATGCCGTCGGCACTAAAACCTGCTTCATGAAGTTTATCGAGCAATGCGCCTTCATGGTTGCTCTGGAAATATTCGAGTGCTACTTCGGGCAGGCTGTTTTTCAGAGATTCAAAAAAATCTTCGAAACTTTGATTGCCATAAATATCCGGTTCGCGCGTTCCAAGCAGGTTCAGGTTTGGGCCGTTTAAGAGGAGAATTTTCATGGGTGCAAATTTCTCTTTAATTTTGGAACTATTATGCCTCTAAATCATTGAACTGAATCGACCAACAGTCTTCTATTATGCAAAAACTATTGCTTACGCTGCTTTTTTCTGGCCTGGCCTTCAACGCCTTATTCAGCCAATCAGCTATTGTGTCTGACCCGCTTTTCATCCGCTCGGATTATGGTTATGAACTCATCGGGCGTATGCGCGATCGTATTTTGGTTTTCCGCGACCGATATGATGATTTCGTAGTGCAGGCTTTCGACACACAAATGCGCCTCAGTTGGAGCAAAAGTCTTGATGACCTCGACCGAAGAGGTATGCGCGTATTGAGCGTAGTGCCTGGTCGAAATGATTTTTCGGTGGTGTACCAGATGCGACGCCGAGGGCACACTTTTCTGCGTGTACACAAGTACGACCCAGAGGCCAACCTCATCGATAGTATGATGCTCAAGGACTATGGTGAAAGACTTTTTAATACGCCTGTCCTTGATATCGTCCGCAGCGACGATCGAAATTGTGTGGTCGTCTACAATACTGCTGACCGCGACAGAATCGAGGCCACCTGTTTCCACCTGGACAAAATGCAACTGTTGTGGGATACTGCTGCGGTGGTAGAGCCGAGCGCCGATCTTTTTGAAGACCGGCAACCCGAACTGGCACTCAGCAATGCTGGAGCATTCTTTTGGGTGACTGAAAAAAACAATCGACGAGGTAAACTTGACAAACACGAGTTCAATATTCTCCGTTTTGATGCATCGGGGGTCCGAACGAATCATGTGCCGCTTGGAGGGTACCTGACTGTCAATTTCAAATTTATTTTTGACAATCAAAACAACCGCCTCAGCGCAGCAGGACTTTGGGCAGAAAAAGGTCGGGAGCGCGCAAATGGAGCGTTTTATTTCAGCACTACTCCGGGTTCAGACTTGGCGCAAGTGCTCCGTTATGAACCCTTTGATGAGAAATTTATGTCCATTCTTCGGCAAAAAGATGTTGGAGAAGATTCGCGAGGAGTTTCAGATGCAGAATTGCGCGAATTGCTTTTGCGACAAGATGGCGGCATCATCCTGGTTGCCGAACGGTATCACGAAGTACAACGGGGTGCCGCAGCCGGCCGTGGATTTTTCCGGGATGGAATGCGGATGATTGTAGACTATTACTACGACGATGTTTTTGTTGTAGGATTTCAGCCCGACGGCCAGGCACAATGGAAAACCGCTTTGCACAAAAAACAGTACTCACAAGACGACGAGGGCACTTTTTCCTCCTATTTCCTCATGCGCAACGCAGAACGGATGCGCTTCTTTTTCAACGATGAAATCAAGTATGAAAACACCTGTAGCGAGTATGTAATCAATCCAATTGGCGTATTTGACCGCAACAGCTTGCTCAATACTTTGAACCAAAATCTTCGCCTGCGTTTTAGAGACTCTTTGCAAATAAATGCCTCGGAATGCCTCGTGCCATCAGAGTTTCGGGGCAGGTTGAGGTTGGTGCTACTTCGGTTTTGACCTGACGTTTTGTCGCGCTCACACCTTTCTAATCTGCCAAAGCCTGCAATTTTTCGGGCTGGCAGGTTGTTTGCCATGAAGGATAATGGTCGTAATTGGACAAATTTGTTGTCAATTTGACACAAACCCATTTTTCCCACCCTATTTCCCAGCTTTATTTCCCATGTTTGCGTCATTGAAAAACGCGGCGTTTTCAACCCCTCTTCCCCCACTCGTATCTATCCGTATGTTTGATAACTATTTAATGTCGCAACAGTCAGACGATGAGCCTGACTTCGTGCCTCTTTTCTCGCTTGAAGAAGACGACGAAAAAGCGGGTGAGGTGTTCCCGGACACCGTGCCGCTTCTTCCGTTAAAAAATACTGTGCTGTTCCCCGGAATCGTCACACCCATCACTGTGGGTCGCGACAAAAGTATCCGTGCTGTTCAACGGGCTTACGAAGGCGATCGGTATATTGGTGTGCTTTCTCAAAAGGATCTCAAAATTGAATCGCCCTCTGCCCGCGACCTTTATCGGGTGGGTACCGTGGCGCGTATTTTGAAACTCCTCAAAATGCCCGATGGCTCCACAACGGCTATTCTGCAAGGCCGCAAGCGTTTTCACCTCGACGATCTGATGCACGACGACCCTTACATGGTCGGCCAAATCAGCACGCTCGAATACGATCCGCCTAAAAACAAACTCGAATTTCGCGCCATGATCAGCAGCGTTCGCGATGCTGCACGCCAAATCATAGAGCTCTCGCCACAAATCCCTTCAGAGGCCGTTGTGATGTTGAAAAACATCAATAACGATAATTTTTTGCTCAATTTCATTGCTTCCAACCTGGGTATCCCGGTCAACCACAAGCAGGAAATTCTGGAGATCAACAACCTCAAAGACAAGGCCAGTGCCATTCTCCAACACATGGATTCGGAACTGCAACTCCTTGAACTGAAAGATCAGATTGAGTCGAAAGTGCGGGTCGACATCGAAAAGCAACAACGCGATTATTACCTCAACCAGCAACTCAAAACAATTCAGGAAGAGCTCGGCAACAACCCGCAAGAGGAGGAAATAGATGCCTTGGTTCGACGTGCCAAGAAGAAGAAATGGCCAAAGCCAGTAGACGAAGCTTTCTACCGGGAAGTGAATAAAATGCGTCGAGTGAATCCTCAGATTGCTGAATATGCTATTGGGATAACTTATCTTGAAACCCTGCTGGAACTACCCTGGCAAGAATATACGAAAGACCAGTTTGATCTAAAAAAGGTGCAATTTGTACTGGATCGCGACCACTACGGGCTAACCAAGGTGAAAGATCGCATCATGGAACATTTGGCCGTTTTGAAACTCAAAGGAGATATGAAGGCGCCGATCCTTTGCTTGGTAGGCCCTCCTGGGGTAGGCAAAACCTCTCTGGGCGCCAGCATTGCCCGCGCATTGAAGCGCAAATACATCCGCATGAGCCTCGGTGGCCTGCATGATGAAGCTGAAATTCGCGGACACCGCAAAACCTATATCGGGGCATTACCGGGCAGGATCGTTCAGTCTTTGAAAAAAGCCAAAGCGGGTAACCCTGTTTTCATTCTGGACGAAATTGATAAAGTAGGCAAAGATTTTCGGGGCGACCCATCTTCTGCGCTTTTAGAAGTGCTTGACCCGGAGCAAAATACATCGTTTTACGACAACTACCTGGAGCTTGAGTTTGACCTCTCGAAAGTCTTATTCATCGCCACCGCCAATACACTTAGCACCATCCAGCCAGCTTTGCTTGACCGAATGGAAATCATCGATATAGCGGGCTATTCTCAAGAAGAAAAGGTGGAGATTGCCCGGCGGCACCTGGTACCCTCGGAGCGAAAAGGTCACGGCCTCAAGCCTGGACAGATTAAGATCAATGAAAAAACCTTGGTCAAAATAGTGCAGAGCTACACCGCAGAGAGCGGGGTCCGGAACCTTTCTCGCGAGATTGGCTCCGTTATGCGCTCTATTGCTAAAAAAGTAGCGATGGAAGAGGCGTATGACCCGACCGTGAAGCCGGAGCATTTGAGTGCCATACTTGGCCCTACCAAGTACGATTCTGAAGTGTACAAGGAGAAACAGTCTTCTGGCGTAGCCATAGGTCTCGCCTGGACTTCGGTGGGCGGCGAGATTTTGTTTATCGAAGTCAGCCTCAACAAGGGCAGTGGTCGCCTACAGCTAACCGGTAATCTCGGTGATGTGATGAAAGAAAGTGCTACTACTGCGCTGAGCTACATCCGGGCCCACGCCGAGCAGCTGGGTATTGAGAACGAAGCGTTTGAAAAGAATGACATCCATATCCACATCCCGGAAGGTGCTATTCCAAAAGATGGGCCTTCGGCAGGGGTAACGATGCTTACCGCCATCACTTCGGCCTTTACGAACAAACCGCTCAAGCCTTTTTTAGCTATGACCGGCGAAATAACCCTGCGTGGCAAAGTGCTTCCAGTGGGCGGGATTAAGGAAAAGATGCTTGCCGCCAAACGCGCCGGCCTCCGCGAAGTTATCCTTTGCAAGGACAACAAAAAACACGTAGAGGAAATCGAGCAGGAGTACATCAAAGGGCTGAGCTTCCATTACGTAGACCGTATGTTTGAGGTGCTGGAAATTGCGATTGGGCTTGAAAAAAAGCCAACCGGTAGTGGAAATGGGGTTACCAAGGTGAAGCGGGTGAAAGCGGAAGCATAAATCTGTCTGGATCTTTTAAATCAAAAACGGCGCAATGGGAGGAATCCTGTTGCGCCGTTTTTTCAGGCCGATGTGCTTCTTAGAGAGCTTAGGGGCCTGTTTGTAGGGTCAAGGGTTTTGCATTACTTTTGCGTTTAGGTTTAATAGGTTCGGATATTTACGAGTTAACGGTAATACAATTGCGACATTACAAACCATAAACGAAAGTGCTGAAACAGATCTGTTTTTATTATCTTTGACACATACAAAATCAATGACAAATTACGTAAACTACATAAACGAAACGCTCAAGCCGAGAATAACCGAACAAAAGGTTGTTCTTGACTTGTTTGCGGGTTGTGGTGGTTTGTCATTAGGCTTCGAAGCAGCGGGTTATAAGACTATTGGCTACGAGATGGATAAAGCAGCCTCCGATACTTATAACAAAAATCTTATTGGCGACTGCTTCCCAACAAAACTTGACCTTGACTTTGAATATCCACAAGCAGACATTGTAATTGGCGGACCACCTTGCCAACCTTTTAGTGTTGGAGGTAACCAAAAAGGTATGGAAGATGCCAGGGACGGTTTTCCTATTTTTATAGACGCAGTTAAGAAGTTACAGCCGAAAGTTTTTATGTTTGAAAATGTTCGAGGACTTTTATATACGAACAAATGGTATTTCGATTTAGTGCTGACAGAACTTCGAAAATTTGGTTATATGATAGACTTCAAATTGCTCAATGCAGTGAATTTTGGTGTTCCTCAAAACAGAGAAAGGCTTTTTGTTTTCGGGCATCGAGCAAAATTAAATTTTCCAAAACCTAATTACCATAAAGTAACAGTTGGAAAAGCTATAGGCGACACAATGTTTACTACTCCGCCCGAAAGTAAATTTTTTACCGCATCAATGGACACTTATGTTGCTAAATATGAAAAGGCATCATCGTGTATCAATCCAAGAGACTTGTATGCCGACAAACCAGCAAGAACGTTGACTTGTAGAAATCTTGCAGGTGCAACAGGTGATATGCAACGAGTAAGATTAAAAGATGGAAAAAGAAGAAGGCTTTTACATAGTGAAGCTGCTAGACTACAAAGTTTTCCAGACTGGTATGAGTTTGTCGGTAACGAAACACAAAGATTTAATCAAATAGGAAATGCTGTCCCTCCCCTTCTAGCATATCAAATGGCATTAGCATTGAAAGAATGTTTTCAAATGGAAGAGCTTTACTCAGCAGAAGAAATTATAGAAAACAATTTACAGCCTAATCAAGTGCTGACACTTTTTTAATATGAAGAATTACATACCCAAAAGCACTAAATCAAAGGCTGTTCAAAAAATCATAAATGAAGCACTCGACATTTTGGAGAGCGTTGGTATTCCTATGACAAAAACCGAAAGAGGTTTTGAAAGAATGGCTGTTTGCTTTCTTGCTGTTGCTGGTGTAACAAAAGACTGGAGCGATGCGAAAGAAAACGCAAATCTTAAATCACGTGACATAATAAACCTTGTAAACAAAAACTTCGAAGAGAAAATCTCATCAGGCTCTTATGACGATATTAGAAGAAAAGATTTAAAACTTCTTGTGCTTGCCGACATTGTTGTAAACAGCGGCGTAAACAAAGGTTCTGCCACAAATGATCCAACAAGAGGTTACGCATTGCATCCAGATTTTAAACATCTAATAGTAACATACAAAAGATCCAACTGGACAAAGAATTTAAAGTCATTCAATAAAAACAAACCATCACTTACTGACATTCTTTCACGTAAAAGAGACCTTGAAAAAATCCCTGTAAAACTTCCGAACGGCAAACCAATTGAACTATCACTTGGCGAACATAATGTTTTACAAAAAGCAATTATTGAAGAATTTCTTCCTCGTTTCGGAGGTGACTGTTCTGTGCATTATATTAGACTTGTTGCGGTGGGTGGCTTTGGCGGGTAAAAAGTCCTTTTTCCGAATGCCTTCGTTAAATTTTTCGCCGAATGTGCCCGATTTCGACTGCAAAATTTGCCTAGGCATTCGAAAAAA
>Ga0209181_10011283_pt1 | contig 11474 bp, 10 predicted proteins | sample MAT05_FD_187208 | JGI IMG/M metagenome (GOLD analysis project Ga0209181, IMG submission 187208) | Freshwater microbial communities from Lake Fryxell liftoff mats and glacier meltwater in Antarctica - MAT-05 (SPAdes) (version 2) | ecosystem: Environmental > Aquatic > Freshwater > Ice > Liftoff... | reverse complement strand
GTTTCGTTTCGTGTCGTGTCGCTGTGCGCTTGCAACATTGCTGAATTTCTTAATTCACCTTTATTCAAGGTAAAAAACAAACGCTATTACAAAGCAAAATTTTCAAACATTTCAATCTGTACAATGATGCGGCTAACTTTGTTAAAGTTCACATTAAATTTTCATAGATTATGGATCACACGCTTAAATGTTGGTGACGTTTTTAAATCCAATATCCAATTTACCCAAAACATGCGTAGACAATTCTTGATAAGATAAGCTCCAATTGTCAATATTTTTAGAAAATAAATAAACCATTTGATCTTTTGCGCAATCTTATTTTTAAGACACTCTTCTTATATCTCCAGGTTTAGATGAAGTTATGTAAAATGAGTCAAAAATAAACACCATATTTCAATTTATATTGCGCGGTAAAAATGGTAATATTGACTTTAACGATGCATAATATACCTACTAATTTTCTCCTTTAAGGAAGCTTTTCATACGAATAAATTAGTCATTCATGACTGTAAATCTGTAATTTATATAACTTAATAGATTCTTTTTGTAATGCGCGTTTCGGTTGCATGTATCAATTTTGTACAGTCGTAAATCATTGAAAAAAATGATAGCGAAAAGGAGAAAAAAAACAATGAAAAACAATATGAATACAAAACAAACAAATCGATTTTCTGCGAAAAAAACAGGCTTTGGTAAGCTTTTTTTAAAGCGTGGATTGGCTTCTTTGCTGATGCTAACTACATTGCTCGTTTGGCAATGTAAAAAAGACAATTACAAGGGTGAAATCGTAGGACTTTGCCCTAAGGTAATATCTACCAACCCTGCCAATTTAGAACAGAATGTGGTTGTTAACAAACGCGTGTCTGCAACCTTTAATGAGGCAATGGATCCTGCTACAATTAACGGTTCCTCCTTTATTTTAGAAGAAGGCCCTAACCGAATTACTGGAACGGTTACCTATTCTGGCGTAACTGCAACCTTTACACCGGCAAAAGAATTGGCAATAAATACATTGTATACGGGAACCATAACTACCGCGGCTCGCAATCCTTTAAAAACTGCAATTGAGCAAAATTATGTTTGGACTTTTAGGACAGGGATAATTGCAGATACCATTAAACCTATTGTTATTTCTACAGATCCTCAAAACAATGAAAAAGATGTGGTACTGAACAAAATTATTTCAGCTACTTTTAGTGAAATCATGGATCCTGTAACCATTAACAACTCCACATTCTTACTAAACGAAGGCGCAAATGCAATAGCAGGCGTAGTAAACTACAGCGGTGTTTCTGCAACATTTGCACCCAGTGCTCAATTGACTGCAAATACGCTGTATACTGGTACTATTAAAACAGGTGCGAAAGATGCATCTGGAAATGCAATTGCTGCGGATTATATCTGGAGTTTTACAACGGGTTCAGCATTGGATACCATTCGTCCAACGGTAATTAGTACTATTCCAACCGACAACGCAGTAAATGTTCCTTTAAACAACTCCATAACGGCCACATTTAGCGAAGCTATGGATCCTACATCTATTACTGCAGCTTCTTTTATTGTCAATGATGGCATTAACCCAATAGCTGGTATTGTAAGTTACAACGGTATAACAGCCACTTTTAAGCCAACATCCAACCTTGTTTCAGGAAAAACTTATTTGGCAACCATTACCACGGTTGCAAAAGACCTAGCTGGAAATACGATGTTGAATAATTATTTTTGGAATTTTAGCACAGGAAATGCACCTATAGTTATTTCTACAGATCCCGCTAATTTCGCCATGAACGTGCCGCTAAATAAGGTTATAAAAGCCACTTTTAGCAAACCAATGGATCCATTAACAATAAACAATACAACCTTTACATTAAAAGAAGGTTCAAATATTATAAGTGGTGCTGTTACGTATACAGGTATTGTAGCTAGCTTTAAACCTACTTTGGCTTTAAGTGCAGGCAAAACTTACACAGCAACCATTACCACCGGCGCCAAAGACCTTTCTGGTGTTTCTATTGTAAGCAATTATATATGGACATTTACCACAGCAATAAATCCAATAGTGGTTTCAACAGACCCTGCAAACAATGCAATTGGTGTTCCACTGAACAAAGTAATTACAGCTTCTTTTAGTGACATCATGAATCCTACTACAATTTCAAATTCTACATTTCTTTTAAAACAAGGAGCAAATGTAATTTCGGGAACTGTAACTTATACTGGGGTTACTGCAAGTTTTAATCCAAGCAGTAATTTATTACCGGGCACAGTTTATACGGCCACTATTACCACAGGTGCGAAAAATCTTTTGGGCAACAGCCTTGCTAGCGATTATGTATGGTCTTTCACTACCGCGAATGCCCCTACTGTAATTCTTACAGATCCATTGAACAATGCAACCAATGTAAAAGTAAACAAAATAATTTCGGCAACGTTTAGTGTTCAAATGGATGCGAATACCATCACTACCAGTACATTTTTATTGAAAGAAGGTGCAAATAGCATTACTGGTGTTGTGAATTATTCTGGAACTAAGGCAACTTTTACGCCTTCTGCCAATTTATTACCCAACACTAAATACACAGCAACCATTACAACAGGCGCTAAAGATTTAGCTGGCACGCCCCTTGGTTCGGATTATGTTTGGTCGTTTACCACCACTGGACCATCAGGCCCAGGTTTGGTAGATCTTGATTGTGTGGCTGATTATGTGGTGATTGCTGGATCGACTGTAACAAACACAGGTGCAACAATTGTGGACGGCGATTTGGGATTAAGCCCAGGTAGCGCAGTATCTGGTTTTCCTCCTGGAACTGTAATTAACGGTTCATTGCGTATCAATGATTCTAAAACAAATGCGGCGAAATTATGTTTAACTACTGCTTACAACGATGCAGCTGGAAGAACTACGGATGTAATTGTAGTTTCAGATGGTCAGCTAGGTGGTAAAACATTTGCTCCAGGTTTGTACAAGTCTGCTCCAGGTTCATTTGCCATTACAGGCTCTGACTTTACAGTGGATGCAAAAGGCAACGCTGATGCAGTTTGGATTTTCCAAATGCCTTCCTCTACCTTAACTGTCGGTAATGGATTAAAAGTTACGCTGCTTAATGGTGCGCAAGCAAAAAACATCTTTTGGCAAGTAGGTACATCTGCTACCATAGGTACAACTGCAGAAATGAAAGGCAATATTTTGGCTGACCAATCTATTACACTAAACACGGGTGCTGTATTATTAGGCAGAGCACTTACCCGCATTGCAGCAGTAACATTAGACAACAACGCAGTTACCAAGCCATAAACCCTCACAAATTAATAAAATAAAATGAAAACATATTATAAAAATACAATTGGAAAAAAGTCAAACACTTTCCAAAGTAACATTAAAAAAAGCATGTTTGCCTTGGCAATAATGTTATTGAACATCTTTACTTACACTGCAAATGCACAAGAAGTAACACGCCAATTGCCTAAATTTTGGCTTGGTGTATCGTCGGCCGCAAATTTTAATTTTTACAGCGGCACTTCGCAGCGTTTAAATGCCGATGTTATAGCGCCTACTGCTTTTCACAAAGGAAATGGTTTGGCTCCTTTTGCATCCATTTTGGCTGAATATAGACCAAACCCTGTTTTGGGATTTATGCTAAACGTGGGTTACGACGGACGTGGATCTTCCTTTAAGGATGTAATTGCACCTTGCAATTGTCCTTCGAGCCTCAAAACCAACTTGAGCTATATAACCATAGAACCAGGGATACGCTTATCTCCTTTCTCAAATGGTTTTCACCTATTTTTAGCCGGAAGAATAGCATTGTTGCATAGCAATAGTTTTTATTATACCCAAAAACAAACACCAAAAACAGATTACAATTCTGTTCAAGGTACATTTAGTGAAACCAACAAAACAATTTTTTCTGGTTCTGTAGGAATGGGTTATGATATTCCGCTTTCATCTCCTGCAGATAGAACGCAATCTCTGTTAACTCCATTTATATCCTATCATCCTTATTTTGGGCAAGCGCCACGCAAAATTGAAAGTTGGTCTATACAAACTTTGCGCGCAGGTATTGCGTTGAAATTTGGCAGAGGACCTGCAGTAGCCATACTAGAAAATCCTATTAAAAAGGATGAAGAAGTAAAAGTGGTAGTGCCTGTGGTTGGCGCCAGCCATGATATTGTATTTGCTGTAAGAGCTCCCTTGCTGGTTCCGGCAAAACGTAAAATAAGTGAATCTTTTCCATTGAGAAATTATGTATTTTTTAATGACGGATCGTCGGATATACCGAACCGATACGTAAAATTGAACACCAAGCAAGGCACAGAATTTAGAGAAGCCCAATTGCAAGAATTTGAGCCGAAGGACCTTTCTGGACGATCTAACAGACAGATGAATGTTTACCATAACATTCTAAATATTTTGGGAGATAGAATGCGCACCAACCCGAGTGCAAATATTACTTTAATTGGAGCATCAGCCGGTAACGGCCCAGAACTAGGTAAAGAATACGCTGAGTCTATTAAATTATACCTTGTAAATACTTTTGGCATCGCTGCCAATAGAATTACCACAATGGGCAGAAATCAACCAATTATTCCATCTGAGCATTCCGAATCTCAATCGGAGATCGAACTTTTACGTGAAGGCGATCGCAGGGTTGATATTGTTAGCAATTCTAGCGATTTAATGGTACCATTGCATATCAAAGCCGTGCTTACAGACCCAATGGACGCCAGAATCATTTTCAAAGCAGATGCTATAAAAGGCGAAACCCTACAATCTTGGACAGTAAAAATAAAAGATGAAAAAGGTGTTGTGCACAATTATGGTCCTTATACTAAGCCCTTGGAAAGTATATCTGCGAAAGAAATACTTGGGGATAAATCTTCTGGCAATTATAATGTTACTTTGATTGGCAAAACCAACGAAAATGTAGAAGTTAGAAAAGACACCACACTGCACCTTGAAAGGGTTGAAGCTCCAGAAGCAGAATCTTTGAGGTACAGCATCTTGTTTGATTTTAACAAAGGAGAAACTGTGGCCACCTATGAAACTTTCATCAAAGAATCTATCGTACCTTTGGTAACCAACAACAGCACCGTTATTATTCATGGCCATACAGATGTTATCGGTTCGGAGGAATATAACATGAAATTGTCATTGGAACGTGCAAATGATGCTTTGGATTTATTGAAAACTGCCATAAACAGAGCAGGTAAAACAGGCGTAAAGTATGAACTTTATGGATTTGGTGAAGACAACAAAACAGCACCCTTCGACAATTCATTGCCCGAAGAACGCTTCTACAACCGAACCGTAATTATTGATGTTATTCCAGCAAAATAACACTTTAACAGCAAGTTAAAGCGCAATTTATAATCATTTGAAAGTGCCGTTCTGGATTAATTTCAGGGCGGCATTTTTGCTTTTAATAAATACCAAATCCCATCCTGATCTTTTTATTTAAATCAAAATCTTGTTACCGCAGATTGCCTATTTAGGAATTCTAGTTGCTGAACTAGCTGTGAATTTTGTAATATATTTTTTATTCCATGTAATTCAAACCAATGGAGAAATGGCCAAATTTGTATATCAATAAAATATAAATAATTTATGAAAAAAACAACAAATACAATCAAACCAAAAAACACCAGAAGCTTCTTAAGATATGGTTATGTGGCAGTCATAGCCATACTCCTAAGTTTAGAAACCCAAAGTTGCAGTAAATACAAAGATGGCCCCTTGTTGAGCATTCGGTCTCGCAGCGAAAGGGTTGCGAACAACTGGAAGGTGGGGGAAGCGATAGACAATGGTAAGGATGTAACAGCCGATTATACGAGGTATGAACTTTCTCTTACAAAAGGAGGAAGTGCCGCGCTAACCGCTAAATACAAATTTGGTGGCGCAGATTTTGATTACACAACCTCAGGAACTTGGAAATTTGTAAGTGACGACCAACAAATATCCCTGGATGTAGATAACAAAAATGCATCTGGGATTTATGATATTTTAAAATTACAAGAAAACAACATGTGGGTCAAAAAAATTGACAATTCCGTAGAATTGCATTTGATCCCTATGTAATTTAAATGGGAAACAATCAATTCAATACTATTTCAAATAAAACACCAAATATTTATTTTAGAAAGATTAAAACGAATATGTGATACATGTAACTTATTGTTCCTAAGTTGTAATATTTTATGGCTCAATTATTCGCAACTTTGAAGTCTTAAATATTCACGGACAAAGTACCCAAATCGATTCTAAAAACCCAAATATTACTCATTAAAATGAAAAATAAAAAAATCAATAAAAAAAGAAACCGCCTCGTGGCATTTTTGTTAAAAGTAACAAATCTAAAAATTGGTGCAATGACAGAAAATACAAGAATATTTAATTTCCAACCAAATCAAATGAATAAAATGTTTTTCGGTATGATTTTTCTATTCTGTTCAATAGGTTCTATTGTTGCACAAAATGACAATATCGATTATCGCAATAAATTTAGCTTAGGCGGAAAGATTGGAACCAATCTATCCAATGTATACGATGCCCAGGATCAGACATTTCATGCCGACTCTAAATTTGGTTTGGTTGCTGGAGGATTTTTATCTATACCACTGGGTAACTTTTTTGGGGTGCAGCCAGAAGTGTTGTTTTCACAAAAAGGATTCAAGGCAACTGGCAATTTGCTTGGCAGCGGTTACACGCTTACAAGAACCACCACCTTCATAGATATTCCCTTAATGTTTACAATAAAACCCATTGGAATGGTAACCATAATGGCTGGACCGCAATTTTCTTACCTCATAAAACAACGCGACGTTATTTCCAACAGCACCAATTCTTATGCACAAGAAAAAGAATTTCAAAATGAAAATGTGAGAAAAAATATACTGTGCTTTATTGGCGGTGCAGATATCAATTTAAAGCAGCTTGTTATAGGCGTAAGGGCAGGTTGGGATTTACAAAACAACAACGGGAATGGCACTTCAAGCACGCCACGTTATAAGAATGTATGGTACCAGGCCACACTTGGATTCAGAATTTAAAGCCAAAAAACAATAATATAAACAATATGAGCAATACAGTAAAAATTATCGGAGCATTGGTAGTAGGCAGTCTAATTGGCGGTGCACTAGGTCTTCTTTTTGCACCTGAAAAAGGAAAAGTTACAAGAGAAAATTTCGCTAACAAAGCAAAAGGCTTGGCAAGCGATATTGGTCAAAAAATGCAAGCAAATAGATCCTCCAATGAGTTTCATGAAGATGAGCCAGCAATCAAAAAAGAAATTATCGCAAATCAAGGCAAACACGTTTTGGTGCATGGTTTTGAAGACAAAGGAAAGAAATAAAATGAGAAAATATATTATCGCGGCGGTCTTGATTTTAAGCATGTTGCCTTTAAGATTATTTGCACAAGGTTACGGTGGCAATTTAAATATAGGTGCTGGTCTAGGTTATCGCGGATATTTAGGTCGTCCATTATCTGGTGTAATGCTAAATTACGAATTTAATGCCGCCCCCAAATTCACCTTGGCTCCATTTGTTGGGCTGTATACATACAATCACCAATATTATTGGGGCAATAAAAACTATCCATACCGCTACTACAATTACAGAGAAACGGCCGTACCTCTTGGAATAAAAGGATCTTACTATTTTGACAACTTGGTGCAAGCAGGGCCAAAATGGGATTTTTATGCAGGTGCTTCTATAGGATTTGTATTCAGAACCATAACTTGGGATAACGGGTATTATGGAGATGTGAATGCCGTGCGAGAATCGAGTCCATTGTTTCTTGCAGGTCATTTGGGAACAAGATTTCACATTAACCCTAAAGTTGGAATTTACTTGGATTTATCCAGTGCCATTTCTACCCTCGGTTTCTCATTTAAAATTTAAACAAACTAAACACAATATAATGGAAAATTCAAACGAAACAGTAAAAGTAATTGGTGCCTTATTGGTAGGTGCCTTGGTTGGCGGAACATTAGGCGTATTGTTCGCACCGGACAAAGGCAGCAACACCCGCAGCAAATTGGTTAAGGGCGCAAAAAACCTTGCCGATGATTTTGGTAACAGATTGAAAGAAGAAGCGCAAGCGCTTCGTCAAAAAGCGGAAGAGCTTGAAAATCTTGCCGAGGAAAAATTAGCAGAGCTAAAAAGTACCTTGAAAGAGAAATCAACAGAAATGAAATCTTCATGATTAATAAGGGACTCAAAAATATTTGTTTTTGAGTCCCTTATTTCATTGAATAAAAATCAAGACAAAAAATATGGAAAAACAAAACCAGATTCAACCGAGTATAGATAATTTAATGGAAAACATTAAGCAATATGCCGAAATACAATTTAAAATTTATGAACTTGAAGCGGTACAGAAATCTGCCGTTATTGGGTCGGGAATGGTAGTCTCAATTATCAAAGGAATCTCTCTTCTCCTTTTTATCATTTTTGGGAGCATTGCTGCCGCATATCAAATTATTTCTGTCACCCACAATGCCGCACTGGCCTTCGCATGCGTAGCCGCTTTCCATTTACTCGCTACCTTGGTTATCCTATTTTTGGGATCTAAACCCATTAGAAATAAAATTCAAAACAATATTATTATTAATTTGACAACAAAGGACCATGCATAACATTGAAATTAAAGATTTGAAAAGTATAAAAGCACAAATCATTGAATTAAAAATTTTAAGAGAAATTCAGGAAGAAAAAATTTCCGAAAGTTTCAAATTGTTTAAAAGTACTTTGACCCCATCCAATGTGATTAAAAATGGTTTCAAAGACCTGATTGAAAGTCCCAAAATTAGCGTTTTGCTTACAAAATTTGCCTTAAACACTGGAGCCAATTTAATTATAGACCAAGTGTTAGGTAAGAATAGAAGTGTTAAAGGTTTTATAAATTCGGTAATCGTAGAGAATATTTCTACCGGAATCATTGCACAGAATGCACCGGCAATATTAAAAAATATTGTTTCCTTTTTTCAACGGAAAAAAGAGAATTTAGAACAAAAATAAGAATTTATTCGCTTTATTTTTATCCTAAAATATTCGTAAACTGGCATGAAAAAATAGCTGTCTTGCGAACCCAATGTTTTGTTTTGATCTCAAAAGCATTTTTAACCCAAACTATTTCAACTTAAATAAAACCTTGCCTACCGCATACTTAAACCTTAAATTCACTGGTGGTATGGAAAGTTATTTTGGGATTATTCTCTTGCGCCATTCTTAAAATATAGGCAGTATCGGCCAGAAAAACAGGTTGACCATCCTTATCCATAGCAATATTGTTTTGCCTAAACTTCATAAATTCTTGGATCGCTGCTTCGTCTCCACTCATCCAACAAGCTTTGTGAATATTGCGCGCCTCAAAACGGCATTTTGCATTGTATTCATGTTCTAAACGGTATTGCAAAACTTCAAACTGCAACTCTCCTACTGTTCCCACAAATCTTCTGCTTCCAGGTTCTTGCAAAAACAAACTTGCCAGGCCTTCATCGGTAAGTTGCTGAATTCCTTTTTCAAGTTGTTTGCTCTTCATAGGATCTAAATTTATCAATTCGCGAAACAATTCCGGTGAAAAACTTGGAATGCCCTTAAACTGCAAATTTTCTCCTTCTGTTAGCGTGTCGCCAATTTTAAAATTTCCTGTATCGTAAAGCCCTACTACATCTCCAGGATAGGCATCGTCGATAACTTCCTTCGATTGTGCCAAAAAAGTATATGGATTGGCAAATCGAACTTGCTTTTCTAAACGCACATGTTTATAGCCTTTGTTTCGTTCAAACTTTCCGCTACAAATACGTAAAAATGCAATTCTATCTCTGTGTTTTGGGTCTAAGTTGGCGTGTATTTTAAAAATAAAACCCGTAAATTTTTGTTCATACGGATCTACTTCCCTTGCTTGGGTCGGTCTTGGCAAAGGTGTAGGCGCAATGGTAATAAAAGTATCTAACAATTCTTGAATTCCAAAGTTGTTCAGAGCTGAACCAAAAAAAACGGGCGCTACCTCTGATTTCATATAACTTTCTACATCCAATTCGCCATATACGCCCTCTATTAATTCCGCATCTTCTCTTAATTTTTCTGCATTTTTTTTACCCACCAAATTATCCAATCTTGGATCATTTAAACCCTCCATTTTTACAGTATCGTTGGTTATTTTGGATTTATTGCTCTCAAACAAATTTAAACTTTGGTTATGCAGCAAATAAACACCTTTAAAATCGCTGCCCATATTTATGGGCCAACTTAGAGGATGAACATGAATATTCAATTTCTCTTCCAATTCATCCAGCAAATCAAAAGGGTCTTTGCCGTCTCGGTCCATTTTATTGATAAAAACAATTACGGGCGTATTACGCATTCGACAAACTTCCATAAGCCTTTCTGTTTGCTCCTCTACGCCTTTTACACAGTCAATCACAAGTATTACGCTGTCTACAGCCGTCAAGGTTCTATAGGTGTCTTCCGCAAAATCTTTATGCCCAGGGGTATCCAAAATGTTAACCAACATGCCATGGTATTCAAAAGTCATAACCGAAGTTGCTACAGAAATACCACGTTGCTTTTCAATTTCCATAAAGTCACTGGCCGCTGTCTTTTTTATTTTATTGCTTTTTACAGCACCTGCAGTTTGAATTTGCCCGCCAAATAGCAGAAACTTTTCTGTAAGTGTAGTTTTCCCCGCATCAGGGTGACTAATAATAGCAAAGGTTTTGCGTTTTTCTATTTCTTTTTCGAAGGCCATGAATCGGTCCGCGAAATTAAGCATAGAATTCCAACTTTCAACTACACTGAGTAAATGACTTATATCAATCTATTTAGATATTTTTTTGAAGCAACAATTTACTCGGACTTGATGAATTTTATCTGTTCAATTTTATCGTTTAAATGCATTTTAGCTACATAAGCTCCAGCAGGCAAATCTGCAACGCTTTCTTGCGCATCGGCATCGTAGATTGTCTTTAGCTTCTTACCATCCAAAGAATATACTTCAATATTTGCTCCATTTTGTGCTGAATAAATGTTGTTATTGGCTACCCAATAATTTAATTTTCCTAATACCAATTTGGATGTATTTGCTGTCGTAAAATTAAAAATATACATTTGTCCATTTGCCGGAAAACCCGTCAGGGTGTCTTCATTGGCACTTGTGTAAGCGCTGGTCGTTGGATTTGCCGGATTCCCTTTGACAACAAGTCCATCTTCACTGCCACTTCCATCATCAAACGAACAATTTACAATAGGGCCAAGGGGAAAATCAGATCTAAAATGTGCAATAAGCGACGGCCCGAATCTCAATTCAATTTTGTGTGGATTTTCATAAATCCAAAGTTGTATATTTCCGCTGTCCGTAAGCGTTTTAGCCCTGTTATAATCGCCTTTAAAGCCAAAATTGCGCCATTGTATTTTCACAATTCGATTGCCTGCACCGCCTATTTTTAAAACACTTACGGGGCTTTTTGGGC
>Ga0209181_10011276_pt1 | contig 11477 bp, 11 predicted proteins | sample MAT05_FD_187208 | JGI IMG/M metagenome (GOLD analysis project Ga0209181, IMG submission 187208) | Freshwater microbial communities from Lake Fryxell liftoff mats and glacier meltwater in Antarctica - MAT-05 (SPAdes) (version 2) | ecosystem: Environmental > Aquatic > Freshwater > Ice > Liftoff... | reverse complement strand
ACGCTTCGTCCGGAGAAACCCGAAGAGCGCGCGCACCCGGTTCAGGCGCTTCATGATCAGCTCTTCCCTTTTCGTCAGCTCGATTCGCGGCTTCCAGCGTTCCATGAATGCACCTCGCGAAGAACACGAGATCATGCCGCGCACGTCTTGTCGATCCTGTTGTGCAAGTGATCGAAATCATTGATACATCAACATGATCGGCGCTCTAGCGAGCGATACACGTAGAATGCTCGGTAATTGGGATGAAAGACAGAGTTGGCTATGCAGTCATTCAAGTCAGTTTCTGCGCGATCTCGATCTGCGGCGGTTGTGGGTGGATTGGCGGAGATCAGCGCGCAGCGATCCTGCAAGGTCCTCCAGTCACAACCCACAATGAACGGCGCCACGAGCCCGCCGTACTCCATTAGAACCGTGCTAACGCGGCTGTACTCCGTTTCAAAATCGTCCATTGGTTCCAACATTACCACGGCGTGGCCATGCAACGAAGCCGCTCGGCTGTCGCGCTCGGCGCCAGCGCAGGGCGCCGAGCACGGCGGGCGGCAAGCTCGGGCGCATAGGAAGGAACCTCGAGGCCGATCGTAAGGCCCACGACGAGCCCAGACACCGCACCTCGGCCGCAACCTTTCGGCGCTCGTCCAAGTCGCCGCCGGCCTCGGGTGACGTGGCAGACCGTGTACAGCTAAATCGCCCAATCGATGCGGACGGTGATCCCGGCGTGCTCCGGGATCGAGCGAGGCGCGGGCGGCGCTCGCGGATGAGCAAGGCCGAACAGCGGTTTCTGATTCGTCGGCAGCCACCCCCCGGGCACGGGCCCCGAGGCACGGGCCACGCCGTGATCGGCGTGCTCACCTCGGGCCCCACGGTGCCCGTGGGCCCCGAGGTGACCCTGGGGCCCACGGTGCCTGTGGGCACCGTGGTCACCACGGTGCCCACAGCATGGCCGTGTCATTTGGGCAGCAATCATTGACGCACTGCGAATTCCAATAATTATTGGACAAGCTCGATCGGCCCCGTTGTGGTGCGTGACGCCCTCGGCTTAGTGCGCCTGCTCCGGGCACCGCGGGCCTACCGACGGCGACGCGCCGGTCGACGACTCGCGGTCGCGCGGCGTGCGGCTGCGTCCTGGGTTCTACCCGAGGATGCTTCCGGTGGCGGCAAGGGGGAGATGATCATAACGCCGGTAGCGGGTTCCACCCCTTCGCCAGCCTCGTCCTCGTCGCCGGCCTCATCCTCATCCTCGGTGCTCTGCACGATGAAGCGGTTCTCCTCGTCAGTCGCAGCGATGACGCGAGGGTGCTCCCCCTCGTTGTTCAGGTGGACGTACCCAGGCTCGCCGCCCTCGGATGCCGGGACCTCGAACCCTATCTGTTCCCAGTGCGTCGCCTCGTCGCGCGAGCTGACGGCCATCACCAGCACCTTGCAGCCGGCCGCGAGCGTCGCGTTCAGACGTTGGACGACCGCGAATTCGATGTTGCGGCCGTGCCAGGCGGGATCGATCGTCAGCTCCTGGATGTAGCCGAGGTCGACCCCAGCGGCGCTCCCGAACTCGTCCTTGAACCACTCTTCCTCCTCGTCGAAGTACAGGGAGTAAAGAGCCTCCAGATCGCCGCTCTCCGCGTCCAACACCTCCCACAGGAGGGTATCGTCGCTGTCGACAAGGGCGCCCACGTGGATGATCGCGAGCTTGGCGTGCCCAATCGGCTCGCCCTTTTCGTCGCCCTCGCCCTGGTCATCGCCGCCAGCTCCGTCGTCGTCGACCAGGGCGTCGCCCTCGATCAGGACGTCGAACCACGTGATGAACCCGCCGTCCGTGGAGGGCTCGTCGACAGCGATGCGTGTGGAGACCGACAGGTGGAGCATGGAGGGGGAGTACCGTGCCCGCGTCGCCGTCGTCAACGTCTTGTCCCCCACCCCCGTCCGCGTCGAGCCTGACCACGGCATCGCCAGTGCGCCGTCATCGGGCGAGGCCCTCCACCTCGCCCGCGACGTTCATCCCGCAGGGCTGCGTGTGGACCGCGTGGTCCATCGTTGTCCATCGTTGACATTTGTAACCGATTGGGCGACGATGTTGTCCATGGGAAAATCTTCGCTGCTCATCGGAGGTCGTCGCCGCGCGCTGTCCTCCGGAGCTCATCACCGACGAAGCGGGGCCGCACGATGTCGCGGTCAAGGTCTACCTCGTGAGGCCACGGGAGAACGACGTTCGAGGAGGAGTCCGCGGACAACGGCACGCTTCCTGCGAAGGAACCTACACGGTGGAGGCCCCCTACGCGCGTAGCGCCATTCGCGGATAGCCTCGCGTTCGCCGACGGTTGCTGATGCGCGGAGCAGCGCGCCAGCGTGGGTAGCATGGTGTCCACGCTATCCATGGTTCCCCGGGGCACCATGGTGTTCCGCGTACCGTGGCCGCGCACTTTTTCACGCACTACGCACGCTATAAAGATCCCCCAGCACGGGTATCGACGAGCGCGCGGTGACGCCTCCGCGCAAATCCGATCGCCCTCGTGCGCGAAGAATCCGAGCTACTTACCGCGCTCACCCTCCTCTGCCGCCTCGCGTTACACTGTGCTTACCATCGGCGATTGCTTGAACGCATGGATGCCATCACAGCGTTGTAGGTGTGGGACGCTGAACACTAGCGCAGCGGGGCAAGAGGGTCTTTGAATAGCGAACCCAATGACTCTCACTCTCTGCCAGTGATCAGGTGATCCACGCCCGCGATATTTTTCCCAAAGGCCCCGATGTCAAGCGCCTGACAGACAGGGATCAAGCGATCCAATGCCCAAGCCATTTTCCTGAAAACCTCAATGTCAAGCGCATGACATGTATCAAATGTGCGACGGGCACAACTATTGCGATGGCCGATTCGAACAGTCGATCAGCGTATAGGCGATCTCTGTCGAGATGGAGGGGGGTTGAGTCCTACGGCTCCAAGAGCAATGGTGCGCTCTTTCTAGGATTTCTACACCTGCGGCGCCTTCCGCTGCACTTGGAGATCAACAGAGCAGTGCTGGGGGAAGAAGGGCGCTGTGAAACGCATCGATGGATTCTTAATCTTTTTAGTCACACTGTTGTTCGGGTGCCCCCACGCCCATGCCGATCCAATCGTCGAGCTCTCGGGGGGAACTGGCTTCGGAGCGCTCGTCGTCGGCGTCACCTCGGGCCGGTTCGCGATCAGCCCGAGCGCGAGCTTCAGTGTGCGCGGCGAGCGCGGGTTCTTCGTCGCCCGTGACACGGCCTCGTTCCTCGGCGCGACCGGCGGACGGTTCGGGATCAACAACGAGACCACCCTCGGCGGCGGTCTCCTCTGGGAGCGCGTGAACCTGAGCGCCGGCCTCTCGCTCGCGGCGTACTCGCTCCCTCTCTGCGGCGTACGGCTCTGCGGTCAGGTGAGCGGCCTGGCCCCAGGCGCGAGCCTGCGACTCGACCTCTTCGGCCCGTACCTCTCGGGAGCCCTCGGCGTGGCGATCGACTGCTCCGGCACGTGGATCACGGGCAACGCGGCCTCCGTCTGGAGCGGCGTCTCGGTGCGCTGCTCGGCGGGCCCCCTCCTTCGCTTCACCTCGCATCCTTAACCGACCTGAAAGGCTCCTCCATGCGGTTAATTTTTGGCTCGATCGCGGCTCCCCTGCTGGTACTGCTCGGGATCGCATGCAACACGGTCAGCCCAGACGCGTGCTGGATCAACACGTCGGGCGGCTTCGGCGGCTCCGGGACGATTCCGATCGGCGCCGGCGTCGGCGCTACCTCCGGCGACTACGCCGATCCGTCCCGTGGTCCGCTCGATTACCGCGACCGCGAGGCCCCCAACCCCTGCATTATGCCGGCGACCCCATGCAACGGGAAGTGCCTCGATGCCTACGAGGTTTCCGCCATCGCTTGCGGCAAGATCGAGAACGAAGCGCAGCGCAAGACGTGCTCGGATGGCGCGTACGCGGCTTACAAGAGCTGCGCGCAAAACTGCCAGCAGATCGACATCAGCGATTGCAGGGAACGCTGCAAGAAGCAGTGCGACAAGATCCACGATCGATGTCACGCGGACTGCAACAAGAATGATCCAACTTCCAGTTGTCACGCGCAGTGCAACAACGAATACGGGGCATGCCTCAAAGAGTGTGACAAGGATTGTAAGGGGAACTGATGCTTGAGCTAATCACGAAATTCGCGCCTGCGGACGGGAGCGCGCCCAGGACCATCACGCTCCGGATCAGCGACGTACGCCGGGATCCGGATGGCGCCACGTGGTCTGTCGCCGTCGATGTGCTTGGGTTCAAGCACGATGACAGCGTGCGCCTGAAGCAGGTGGATTGGGCGCACGCAATCCGGGACGCAGCGCAATTCGTCGCCAGGATGGTAACGGACAAGGTGGAGCTGGCGGGCGGGGGAACGCTCGATCCGCCCATTCACCCTCCCGAGTGACCAGGGAACCGAAATCGGAAGGCGCTCAGGGTACGGCTGCGCGGTGTCTGGGTTCCGGTAAGCGAGCTTCGCCCCGAGGCCGCGCCGACATCGGGCAACGAGCTCGCCGCCCGCGCTGGGGGGCGTCGACCACCCCCCGGCGCGCTTGGTGCGTTAGCGCTGCAACGTGTTCTTTGGCGCCGGCTCTAGGAGCTCACTCCTCTTCCGAGCGCTTCCAGTAGCGCTCAGGGCACTCCAGCATTCGGCGGGTGATCTGGTAGTGCATCGTCTCCTCGAGCGCCACGCGTTGCAGCCTCCCGTCGTCGAAGCCGACGATCACCGCGCCTGGGTAGGTGAGCAGGATGGGCGAGTGCGTGGCGATGATGAGCTGCGTCCGGCCTCGTTCGACCCGCTCGCGCAGCAGATAGAGCAGCGCGAGCTGCCGCTGGGGCGAGAGCGCGGCCTCGGGCTCGTCAAGGAGGTAGAGCCCGTCTTCGACACGGTGTTTGAAGACCTCGAGGAACGCCTCGCCGTGGGAGCGGTGATGGAGCGACTCGCCGCCATAGCGCGCGAAGCGAGGCCCGGTCCGACCCTCCAGCGCGGTGGCGAAGTTGACGAGCGTCTCGGCGCGAAAGAAGAAGCCGTCGCGCGGGCGATGGCGAAAGCGCGGCCTCAGCGCGTGGGAGAGCTGGGACGGGGGCTCGGCGGCCTTCATGTCGAGGACGTCGTCGCGACCGCCGCCGCCGAGGCTGAACCCGCAGAGCTCGGCGGTGGCTTCGAGCAGCGTCGACTTGCCCGTGCCGTTCTCCCCCACGAAGAACGTCACCGGGCGGTCGAGATCGAGATCGAGGCCGCGGACAAAAGGGAGGTTGTAGGGAAAGTGGTCCTCCGCGGGGAGGCGCTCCGGGACGCTATAGACGCCTTGGAGATACATCTTGCCGTCGAAGGGGCTCGGTTTGGCAATGGGACGCTTGGGCATGGGCTGTGCGGGAGGTCGCTTCCGTAGCGGGCGAGCTCCCTGGTGTCGAGGTGTCGCGTGCTCGTCGAGGTGGAGCTCATTGAGGCCGCGCTCGTCGAGGGGGCGCTCGTTGTCGAGGCCGCTCGTCACTCTGTTCAGGGAGCGTCGACACCACCATCCCGCCGGGCGCCGCGCGAGTCGAGGAGTGCTCGTCGAGGCCAAGCTCGTGACGTCGCCGCGGGCGAGCTCCTCGAGCTGCGCACCGTCGCGGCGGCCGAGCTGTGACGCTGCGAGGCACGCTGCGGGGGGGACGCGCGCAAGGTAGGATAAAGTAAGACAATTCGTCGCGCGTCGGCAGTCGAGCCCTGGCCGAAGACATCTTGCAGGAGGCGTTCGTGCGCGGCATCGGCCGCATCGAGACGCTCCGGAGCGACGAATCTGCGGTGGCCTGGTTCTACCGGACGCTGCGCAACGCCGTCACCGACCACCACCGTCGCCATGACGTCGCCGAGCGCGCGCTGGCCGCCTTCGCGGAGGAGCTTGAGAAGCACGCGGATCCGGAGGACGAGATCCGCGGAGCAGTCTGCACCTGCTTAATGCTTCCGGGGGAAGTGCGTCTGCCTGATGTGAGCTGAGAAAGAGACGGCTCGCTGAAAGGACACTTCTCATGAATACTGTGCTGAGCGTCGAGGGGATGACCTGCCACTCGTGCATTCGTCACGTGGAGAGCGCGCTGCGCGACCTCGAGGGCGTCCACGGAGTCGAGGTTCACCTCCGTGAGGGCAAGGCGATCGTCGAGCATGAAGGGGAGGAGCCCTCCGCCGCGGCGATGGTCGAGGCGCTTCGAGCAGCCGGATACGCGGCGGCGCCCAACGCTGCGGCGGGGCCAGCCGCTCCCGCCCCTTCCGCGGCCGGCGCTGGAGTTCAGCGTGGATGCTGCTCGTCCGACCGGCCGCGGAAGCAATTGTAACCATATCGGACACATCTTCGGAGGAAAGAGCCGACGACACCGCCCAGGAGATCCGATAGGCTCGCACCAGACTTTTGCTTTGGAGGTCCTCATGTCGAAGCTTGCCTCGATTTCGTTGGTCGTCGGTTCGATCGCCTTCGTCTGGACCGGCTGCAGCTCGGAGCCCGGAACGACCAGCAGCTCGGCCGGTACGGGCGCGAGCAGCAGCGGGAGCAACACCACCAGCGGGGGCCTCACGACCAGCGGGAGCCCCACGACCGGAGGGAGCACCACCACCGGAACGGCGTCGAGCGGCTCCGGAGGGGCCGGGGGCGGCGCCGTTGCGATTCCGATCTTCGAGACCGACATCGTGCCGATCTTCACCACGTCGTGCGGCGCCGGTAACAATTCCTGCCACTCCGAGGTCGCCTACGCGGCGACCCAGAACCAGAGCTGCCGGGGCTGGCTCTCGCTCAAGAATGCTGCGATCGGATCGCAAATCTACGGCGGCCCGGAGGACGGGAAGCCCACCGGCTGCCCGGACATGCCGCTCTATGAGCGTCTCCTCCAGCTCGGCGCCTGGGAAGAGTGCGGCGGCGTGGTCAAGAAGTACATCGTGCCGTGCGATGTCGAGGCGAGCTACCTCTTCGACAAGATCAACGGCGGACCTTACTGCGGCCCGTCGCCCTCCAATCCGATGCCCTCGGACAAGCCGCTCAACCCCGTCGCGAAAGAGACCATCCGCGCCTGGATCCTGGCCGGCGCGCCGCGCAAGGACGGCTCGGGCGTCAAGTGCGGAGGCACAGGCACAGGCACAGGCGGCGGCGACGCGGGCACCGGGCAGCCTCCCCAGGCCAAGATCAATCACCCGGGCGACATGGAGATGCGCGCCGCCAACGTGGCGATCCCCTTCGTCGGCGTCGGGACCGATCCCGAGGACGGGAATCTCACCGGGGCCTCGCTGGTGTGGACGAGCAACCTGTCGGGCCAGATCGGCACCGGGACGATGTTCAACGCGCCGCTGACGGCAGGAACGCACGTCATCACGCTCACCGTCACCGACGCGGACAAGAACACCGCGACGTCCTCGCTCACGCTCTTCATCAAGTAGCCGCCGTGCGGATCTCCACGCTCGCCGCGCTCGCTTGCCTCGCCGTGGCCTGTGCTGCACCGGAGCCGAGCCCGCCGGCGAGCGTGGGCCGCTCGATCGATCTCGCGCCGCTCCACGATCAGAATCCTGATCCAGACATCGTCGAAGTGACGCTGGTCGCGTCGCCGGCCCGCGTGGAGATCCTGACCGGCCAGCCTGCGGAGGTCTGGGCCTATCGGGATGGCTCGATCCCCGACGCGGCGCCCCGCATCCCGGGTCCGCTGATCGAGGCCAAGCAGGGCGATACAGTGATCGTTCACCTCCGGAACGAGCTCGACGAGGGTACGACCGCCCATTTTCACGGTGTCCGCCTCCCGGAGGCGATGGACGGAGCGCACGAGATCATCTTTCCCGGCGCCACCTTCGAGTACAGCTTCGTCGCCAAGGACGCGGGGACGTTCTGGTATCACCCGCACTTCCACGCCGATCTCCAGATCGAGCGGGGCCTCTACGGGCCGATGATCATCCGTGAGGACGCGCGCCCCGCCTCGCCCTCGGAGCGGATCCTCGTCCTCGACGACGTCAAGCTCACGTCAAACGGCGCGCTCGCAGGCGAGTGGACCGCCATGGATATCGCCCACGGTCGCCACGGCAATGTGCTCCTCGTCAACGGTGTCCCAGCAGCCGTGGAAGCGTCGCCGGGAGCGCCTTCCCCCAGCGCAGTCGCGAGACCGCTCGTGCGAACCACAGCCGGCTCCCGGGAGCGCTGGCACCTCGTCAATACCGCCAATGGTCGCTTCTTCCACCTCACCGTGCCGGGCCACCCCTTCACGGTGATTGGCTGGGACGGCGGGCTCCTTCCAGATCCCTATCTCGCCGACACGCTGCTGATCGCCCCCGGCGAGCGCTATGACGTCCTCTTGCCCGTGCCGAGCTCTCCTGGCGAGAGGCTCTTGCTCCGGGCGTTACCGTATGATCGCGGCGATGGCGTCGAGGACGCGAGCGAGCGCGCGCTGCTCGACATCGAGGTGGGAAGAGGCGTGCCGTTCGATGCAGCGCCGGGACATGCAGGGACGATCGCGGCCCTCCCGGTGGACACCGCGACCGTGACGCGATCCTTCACGCTCGACGAGGACCTGGCCAGCAAGTATGGCCCTCTGTTCTTCATCAACGATGAAATCTGGCCCTTCAACAACCCGATCGACGCCCACCTCGGCGATATCGAGGTCTGGGAGGTAAAGAACGTCATGGGCGGCGATCACCCCTTCCACCTCCATGGCATGTTCTTCCAGGTGCTGAGCCGCGCCAACGTCGCTGAGCCGCGGCTCGGCTGGAAGGACACCCTCCTCGTCGGCCGCAGCTCCTCGGTCCGGTTCGCGGTGCGCTACGATGCGCTCGGCATGTGGATGTACCACTGCCAGATCCCCGAGCACGCCGAGCGCGGTATGATGGGCGAGGTCATGGTAACGGCGCCTTAGCGCTCCAACGCTGCGTCAGAGCTGGGCCCGGCGCAGCCGCAGCGCATTGCCGATGACGCACACCGAGCTCACCGTCATCGCGGCGCTCGCGATCATCGGGTTCAGGAGCAAGCCCATGATCGGGTAGAGAACGCCTGCCGCGACGGGGACGCCAAGTACATTGTAGATGAAGGCGAAGAACAGATTCTGCCGGATGTTCCGCATCGTCGCCCGGCTGAGCCGGCGGGCGCGGACGATCCCGCGGAGATCGCCTTTCACCAGGGTCAGGTCGGCGCTCTCGATCGCCACGTCGGTTCCCGTTCCCATGGCGACGCCGACGTTTGCCTGCGCGAGCGCAGGCGCGTCGTTGATGCCGTCGCCGGCCATGGCCACGATTCGCCCCTCGGCCTGGAGGCGTTTCACGACCGCGGCCTTCTGATCGGGCAGAACTTCGGCCTCGACCTGGTCGAGCCCGAGCGTCTTCGCCACCGCCTCCGCCGTGGTGCGGCTGTCGCCGGTGAGCATGATCAGGCGAAGTCCCTCGGCGCGGAGGAGCCGAATCGCTTCGGGGGTGGACTCCCGGATCGGATCGGCGACGCCGAGGAGGCCGGCCGGTTTGTCGTCGACGGCGACGAGCATCACTGTCTGCCCTTCGAGACGAAGCTTCTCGGCGCGCTCCACGAGGTCCTGGGGCGCGATGCCCAGCTCCTCGAACAGCTTCGCGTTGCCGAGGGCGACCTTTCGCCCGTCCACGGTCCCAACGACGCCCTTGCCGGTGATCGATCGGAACTCTTCGGCTGCTGAGAGCGCCAGGCTGCGCGCCTCGGCTCCGGCGACGATCGCGCTCGCCAGCGGGTGCTCGCTGCCTCGCTCCAGGCTCGCGGCGAGACGCAGGATCTCTTCCGCCGGAAGCTCACCGGCGGTCGCGATCGAGACGAGCTTGGGCTTGCCCTCGGTGAGCGTCCCGGTCTTGTCGAACACCAGCGTATCGACCTTCTCGAAGGTCTCGAGCGCCTGCGCGTTCTTGATCAAGATCCCCGCGGACGCCCCGCGCCCGATGCCCACCATGATCGACATCGGCGTGGCGAGCCCGAGCGCGCAGGGGCACGCGATGATCAGCACCGCCACCGCGTTCACGAGCGCATACGCCAGGCGCGGCTCCGGCCCGATCAACGCCCACACCACGAAGGTCACCACCGAGACGGCGAGCACGATCGGGACGAAGTAGCCGGCGACGACGTCAGCGAGGCGCTGAATGGGCGCGCGGCTCCGCTGCGCCTCCGCCACCATCTGCACGATGCGGGCGAGCAGGGTGTCTCCGCCGACCTTCTCCGCTCGGATGATCAGGCTGCCAGTCCCGTTGACTGTGCCGCCCACCACGCGATCCCCGGGCCCCTTTTCGACGGGGATGGGCTCTCCCGTGATCATCGACTCGTCGACCCAGCTCGTCCCTTCGAGCACGATGCCATCGACGGGGACCTTCTCTCCCGGGCGCACGCGCAATCGATCGCCGACCTGCACCTCCGCCAGCGGGACGTCCTGCTCCTTTCCAGCGTCATCGAGCCGGCGCGCGGTCTTCGGAGCGAGGCCGAGCAGCGCCTTCAACGCGCTGCTCGTCCGGCTGCGCGCACGGAGCTCGAGCACCTGGCCGAGGAGGACCAGCGTGGTGATCACGCTCGCTGCCTCGAAATAGACCGGAACCTCTCCGCCGTGCCGGAACGCGTGCGGGAGTAACCCCGGCGCGAGGGTCGCGACGACGCTGTAGCCGTACGCGGCGCCCGTTCCGATGGCGATGAGCGTGAACATGTTGAGGTGGCGGCTCTTGATGGACGCCCAGCCACGCTCGAAGAAGGGCAGTCCGGCCCAGAGGACCACGGGCGTCGAGAGCGCGAGCTCGATCCACGGGAGCCAGCGCCCGAGCAGCTGCTGGACGGGATGCCCCGGGATGACCTCGGACATCCCGAGAATGAAGACGACCAGGCTCAGCGGAAGGCTGATCCAGAATCGCCGTGACATGTCCGCGAGCTCGTGATTCGGCCCCTCGTCGAGCGAGGCGATCCGAGGCTCCAGCGCCATCCCGCAAAGGGGGCACGTCCCGGGGCCCTTTTGCACGATCTCCGGGTGCATCGGGCACGTGTAGAGCGCCTCCGCATCGGCCGGCGGCGGGGGCGCCGGTGGCTCGACCGGCGGGCGGACGTAGCGATCCGGGTCCGCGCGGAACTTTTCCAGACAGCGGGGATTGCAGAAAAAGTAGGTCTCGCCGCCGTGCTCCAGCCGGTGCTTGGCGGTTGCGGGCGAAACCATCATCCCGCAGACAGGATCCTTCACTTTGTCCAGGCTCGTGCCGGATTCGTGCTCATGGCTCATATGGATTTCCCTGCCGACGATCGAGGACGCGCTTTCTTACAGGTCGAGAGCGCTTTGTTGCCAGCGGCAACATGGACGCAACTATAGCGCGCGGGCGCGTCGCGCGCTCACCGTGAGCTTCTTTGGAGGAGGCTTTGGATTGATTGGAATGCTCTTCGGAGTGGTCGCGATGATCAAGAAATCCAGGTCTCCGACCTGATTTCGACCGCTCTCAATTCTTGGATCCGTCCAGCGTCCGACGCTCCTCGCGAAAGTCGT
>Ga0209181_10011275_pt1 | contig 11478 bp, 7 predicted proteins | sample MAT05_FD_187208 | JGI IMG/M metagenome (GOLD analysis project Ga0209181, IMG submission 187208) | Freshwater microbial communities from Lake Fryxell liftoff mats and glacier meltwater in Antarctica - MAT-05 (SPAdes) (version 2) | ecosystem: Environmental > Aquatic > Freshwater > Ice > Liftoff... | reverse complement strand
GCAAGGCAGCCAGGGCGTCGTCGTGGCTGCAGCATTCACTCCGGATAGCCAGAACGTTCTGACAGCCTCTTCGGAAGGACACTTCAGATTGTTTGCCTCGGATACGGGTTTGCTTCGCGCGGAAGGCACGCTGCCGCCCAACTCCAGGAGCGTGCGTACCATTGCGCTCTCGACAAATGGTGACTTCGCGGCACTCGGCAGCGAAGATGGTCGGCTGTACCTGGTCGCCGTCGACACACTGGAGGTGCTGCTCGATGCCCGGCTCGCAACACAAGGTGTGTTGGACCTGCGATTCGATCTGCATTCGCAGACGTTGGCAGCTTTGTTAGACGACGGGTCGATCGTGCGCTATGCCTGCCTGCTGTGCGCGCCGGCGGACAAGCTGATGACCGTTGCAGCCGCCCGCCTCGACGGCTCGCCAGGCGGGCGACAATTTATGAGGACGCGTCCATGACCAGCGACATCCCTTCGGGCGCAACCAGCAACTTGGCTGCGGCCGCCGCTGCGGCTTCAGGTCGTGTCGACGTTTTCCTGTGTCACAACTCCCAAGACAAGCCGGTTGTGCGACAGGTCGCCGAAGGCCTGGAGTTGGAATTTGGCCTGCCGCACTTCCTGGACGCTTACGCGATACCCGCGGGCGAAGCCTTCCTGCCGTGGATTGACCGTGCCTTGACCACCTCCAGCGGCTGCGCCATCTTCCTGGGGGGTAACGGCTGGGGCGAGACACACTTCTGGGAGGCGGAACGTGCGCTCGACCGCTACCGCGTTGATCCAAACTTTCGCGTCATCCCAGTCGCGTTGCCCGGCATCCGCGACGAAGACATGAAGCGACTGGGATCGGGCACGCTCTTCCAACAAGTTAACTGGGCCGACTTCCGCAACGGCCCTGTAGACCCCGACGCGATAGGCAAGCTGCGCGCTGCCATGCTGGGCCAGCCGCTTCCGCTGGATCGAGGGCCGGCACGGCTGACGCCTTACATCGTGCGCCGGGACGCCGGACGCTGGGAAGAGTCGCGCCGCAAGAATCGCAGCATCCTCTACCGCGGACGTCAGCTCGATGAGGCCCATGCGCTGCGCACCGCGCAACCCGATCTCGTGAACGGCAATGCGATCGTCGCCTTCCTGACCGAGTCTGCCGCAGTGCAGACTCAACGGCTGCGTCGGGTGGCCGTACTTTCCATGGCTGCAGCAGCAGCCATTGGCGTACTGGCCGTGCAGTCCGAGCGCGCGGGACGCCTGGCTCTGGCTCGCTTCATTGCCGCCGAAGCCCGCCAAGCGCCCAGCCCCGACACTGGTCTGCTGTTGGCCGTGCAGGCAACCGCCATCTCCGACACCCCGGAAGCGCACGGTGCCCTACTTGAGCGCCTGGACGCGCAACCGTACCTGCGTCACATGCTGCGCGTGTGCAGCGAAGCCGTGCTAAGCCTGGCCTTCGATCCAGCGGGCGCGCTGCTCTACGTCGGGTGCGCCGACGGGACGATCAGCCGCATGGACCTGCGCGACATGAGCCGCCAGTCGGTCGGACCGGGTTTCGCAGCCAGCGTGCTGGCGATGGACGTTGATGGCGGCACGGGTGAACTGTGGGTGGGCACCCAGGACGGACAGGTCCACGTGCTCGGATCGAATGGAGGGCTTCAGCAGGCGGGTGCTGGCGGGCCAAATCGCCTACCCATCATCGCGCTGCAGGTCGACCCCCAGGGAGAGCGGGTCGCGGTCGGCGACTACGACTACCGCCTGACGGTATTCGACCGGGCGAGCCGAACCGTGCTGTGGACGCGCAGCTTAAAGGCCCAGCGCGTGACGGCTGTCTCCTTTTCTGCGGACGGCAAATGGCTCGCCGCGGCCAGCAGTGAAGGTGGCGTCGATGTGTTCGATGCGATCACAGGCATACCCCTCCGGAGCATGAGCACAGCACGGACTGGAAATCCGCGTGCCGTGCAGTTCGCGCGTAACGGCGACGTGCGGGCCGTCGACGACGGCAACACCTTCTGGGTCTACGCCGATGGCCAGTCATCCGGAAAGGCGCAACGCATGCAGGGCAGCGGCCTCTCGGTGGCTGCAATCGGCCCACGGCTGGAAAGGGGACCGGTTCAACGGCTGGACCTGATCTTGCGCGGGTTCGGCTCCGGCGACGTTGCATTCACACCGGTGCAGGGCGGCAGCGAGGAGCCGACCTTTGTGCGCGCGCATGCCCGCACCGTTCATGCCGTAGCCCTGGCGCACGACGGCCGGCTGGCAGCCAGCGGCGCGGGCGACGGTACGGTGGCGCTGTGGGACCTGCAGCAGCGATCGCTGTTGTTCGCGCCCGCGTCCACCCCAGGTGGCGAGTTCATGGCGCTGACCTACGACGCCGAGAAGCGTCCGGTTGCTGTTACCACCGCTGATGACGCCGCACTGCTGGCGGCATGGACACCGGCTGGCTGGTCGGTGCTGGCTGATCTGATGGCGCTCACGTCCAAGATGGCAGGCCCGAAAGCGGTGGCCAGCGCCGCGCCAGCCCCTGATGCCGAAGGCTTCGAGCCTCTGCCCGAGACGGTGGTGACCGCGGCCGCGTTCTCGAACAACGCATTTCATCTGGCCTGGGCGACGCGAGCTGGCGCGCTGTTGTGGGCCGCATCGCCGTTGCCCGGTGCGCCGCGCGTCCTGCGCAACCATGGGCCGGCTATCGACGCGCTGGCCCTCAGCGAATCCGGTCGCTACCTCTATATCGTTGAGGGCAGCAAGTCGCTGATACTGTTCGATATGTCCGCGCCCTTGTCGCCCGGGCGCCGCCACGCCCTGCCCGCCCCGCTGCGCACGATGCTGGTGGGGAGAGATGGCACCACCGTACTGGCCGCCTTGGACGACGATACTCTGCGGCGCATCGATTTCAGTGCTGCCAATCCACGCGAGACCTCGAACGTCAAGCTGGCTGGCACCGCCGGTCGCATGGCCCGCAATCCGAACAGTGACCTGCTGGTGGTTGCGGGCGCGGGATCCAGTGCCGGCATCGACGTGGGCGTGATCGATGGGCCGGCCTATCGGCGGCTGCACAGCCGGCGCCTGGGAGGAGCGGTCAGTACCATTGGCATGGCCCGGTCGGCCGGACTCATTGTCGTCGGCGATCTCGACGGACGCCTGCACATGTGGGACATCGACACGCTCGTGCCGATGGCCAGTCTGCAGGTGACCGGCGACGCACTGACTTTACTGGCCTTAGCGGCAGACGGAAGCGAGTTGGCCGTGGCAAGCCTTGCTGGTGACGTGTTTCGGTTGCCACTGGACCGGCAGCGTTGGCAAGCCGATGCCTGCCGCGTTGTAAGGCGAGAGTTATCCCTGGCCGAGTGGGTGGCCTTGGTGCCGGGCAGCGAGCCGCGCCCAGCTTGCAGCGAACTGGCGCAACGCCAGCGTTGACGGAAATGGAGCCCCGGCTGGATAAGACAAGGCGGGTCTTCCTGTGCCACAACAGCCTTGACAAGGCACGGATCGAGTCGCTGGCGCTGGCCTTGCTGAAAGCCGGCGCGGTGCGGACTTGGCTCGATACGTGGGAAATCCGTGGCGGCGACGACTGGGAGGCGCACATCCGCCGGGAATTCACGGAGAGCTGGTCGTGCATCGTCTTGATCGGACCACATGGCTTCGGGCCATTTCAACGGTTCGAGGTCCATTGGGCAGTCCAGCGCAGCCAGCTCGATCCGGACTACCGCGTTCTGCCCGTCATATTGCCGGGGACTGGTGCTGACGCGATGAACGAACTATCTCGTGTCATGGCCGGCACGCAGTGGATCAGCCTGCAAGGCGGCTGGGACACCGCAGCCGCACTGAACCCGCTGCTCAAGGCTCTGCGCGGCGAACGCCCAGGACCGCCGGCATTTGCCATCAGCGTGGCAGTTGCCGCTGAACACTGGGACACGGGCGGGCGACGTGACCGCAGTACCTTGTTGCGCGGCAGCGCGCTCGACACGGCGCGCACTCTGCTGGTAGACCCGGACACCTTCGACGGACTGTCGCTGGCGTTCATCGCGGCCAGCGCCGCCGATCAGCAACGCCGGAACAGACGGACGATCGTCGCCCTCTCGACGACGGCTGTCATTCTGGTCGTGATTGCGGGGTGGGCCAACGTCCAGCGACTTACCGCTGAAACGGCACAGGCCGCCGAGGCTAAAGCACGCGAGGGCGAATCTAAACAACGTGCCGAGGCCGAACGTCAACGCGACGCTGCCCGTGCCGCCGAGAGCGCCGAACGCACCGCACGCAAAGAAGAGCTGCAACAGCGCAGCATTGCAGAGCAGCGGCGTCGCGAGGCCGAAGCACAGAGAGAGCTTGCCAATCAGCGCCGCGACGTTGCAGAAAGTCGCGCTTGGGCGGCGGAGGCACGGCGGCTGGCCCCTGTGGAAATGATCGCTGCGCTGGCGCTCGGTGCCGATGCGTACGAACGCAGTCCAACGACCGAAGCCTGGACCGCGCTTCTTGAAGGCCTGAATCGCGCACGGCACGTAAAGCGGGTCCACCGTTGCGAGAAGGGTCACAAGGCAACCGGTGCGGTCTTGTCGCCTGGGCGTGGCTCGGTCTTGGCCTACTCGTGCATGGGGAGCATCGCCACGGCGCTGAATGTGGTGGCCGACAATGGTTTGGTAATACACACGCAGAATGTCGCGGGCGATGCTCGCCACTTTGTGCTGCTGGACGAGCATCGTCTCGTTGTTACGTCGCCGAGTGGCCTCACTCTGGTTGAACTGGACCGCTTCCCGGCAAGGGTGAGCGTCATCAGCGACGCTGCGGTCACCACGATCGCGAACGCGCCGTCGTTGGCCGGCTTCTTCACGAGCACGGCCGCGGGAGAAGTACGCCTGTGGCGGCAAGGTGTGGAAGGCAGTTCGCGGTGGGCCGGGAGTCTGGTGCGCCCTGCCAACAATCGCTACGTCGTGGAGCTTCTCTGGCGAGACGACCAACTTCTCGAGGTTCACGAGCCGGGCGGCGAGATCACCCTGAGCCGTCCTGATGGACGGCTGGTCCATGCCGCCCCACGGCTGAGGCCGAGTGAGCAGGGCAGCATCTCCGGCAGGCCCTGCTCGGACGCCTTCCCGCGACCCAGCATGCGCTACTTTGCGATCGCGGCGACACCTGCCGGCCAGGCCTTCGGATACGCGACGGAAAGCAACGACGTGGTCGTGGCGCAGCTCAGCGCCCAGGGGTGCTTCGATGTCATGACCATGCCGGGCCACACGCACAACCTCCTGCGGCTGGTGCTTAGCGACGACGGCCGGCGGGCCGCTTCAGCAGGTGCCCTGGTCGACGCCGACGACGGCCATGGCGTCGTGCTGTGGGATCTGGAACAGGCGCACCCGATGGCGGGCGCAACACAAGCCGCCGTGCCTTCGACGGCGCGGCCCCATGGCGATGTCAGGATGTCTGGGACGGGCGGTGCCTCCCCTCCATCCGACTGCAAGGTCAACACGGCGGGGGGTGCCGGCGCCCAGATCTACGAACGATCAGGGACTCTGGTGATCGACGACCGTCGTCTCGGCTCGATCTACAAGCTCCAGATGCCGCCTGAAGCCGGTAGTTGTGCGGGGCTGGCCTACGGCCGGGCCGGCCGAGTCGCGGTGCGCGTGGCCTCGGGGTACGAGCCCATGTTGGTGTTTCGTCCTGCTGCTTTTGGCCAAGGCGGATACGGGAAGGAAGCCTGGCTCAACCCGCTGAAGGCTCCGTCCGGCTTGCGCACGACCCTGCGCCAGCCGCATCTCAGCGATGACGGACGCTTGCTCGCAGCCATCAGCAACGAATCCGAAATCGGCTTGTTCGACGTTACCGAGCGACGCCTAGTCGGCACTTTGCCGCCGAGCGATGTGCGGGCGATGAGCTTGTCTCCCGATGGCTTGACCCTGCACACCGTTGGCAATGCCGGCTCATGGTCGTGGAACCTCGATCCGCGAGCGATGGCGCGGCGCGCTCGAGAGTTGTCGGCGGCAGCACCGTCAGCACGCGCGGCGGCTGCATCGACCCCCGGCACATTGCCGGCGCTCGCACGCAAGCTTTGACATCGGCTTGCCTGCAACGCAAACTCGAGACTATGGACCCGATGCGGCTCACCATCGTTTTCGACCCCGCCTGCGCCGCCGGGCCAGCTTGGGTATCGATGCTGGGCCGGGCCTTCTCCACCCTGGGTATGCAGCGAGATGATCTGAGCTTCAGTGTTCCGGTACAGCAGCGCAGTGCGCCGTGGCGCGGGCCGCAGGTCGATCTCGCAGACCCTCTGCATCCGCGCCGCCTGGATTTGGCAGCGGCATCGTGCAACTGTGTGTTGGTGCTCGTGGATACGGTCATGGTCCGCTTCCACCAGGCTCGATGGGCGGGGTACATCGACCACATTCGCCGGCAGATGACGCAGCGCCCGGGCCGCGATCTCATCGTGCCTGTCTTGTTGCAAGGTCAAGCGCCAGTCTTTGCGCAGAGCCTTCAGGTCATGCGTCCCAGCGTGCCCGATCTGCCGGCCGATGTCAGGGCGCGCACACGGTTCTTCGTACAGTTGCTCAATGCCTTGCTCGTCCACCGGCACACCGGGGGCGACCGGAACGCGCACGTGCCCGGGCACGGCATCTTCGTCTCGCATGCCAAGCGGGACGGGGAAGACACGGCCAGACGTATCGTCGAAGTCATTACCGATGTCATGGAGAGCCTCGGACCGCGGTGCTTCTTCGACAAAGGCAGCCTGCTGCCTGGAGACGACTACCCCGAGCGCTTCGAACAGGCCATCTCGCGCGGCAGCCTGCTGGCTGTTGTGACCGACGCGTACCACACCCGCCCCTGGTGCCGCTGGGAAGTGCTGACCGCCAAACGCCTGGGCCGACCGGTTGTGGCCGCTGATCTCACGGCGGGTCGCATCGAAAGAACTTATCCTTATTTGGGTAATGTGCCTTCGGTGCGGGTCAGCATGCCGGCCGAGCCCGATGCGGCCATACCTGACCACGCGGTCGAATTGATCACCGCAGCGCTGTTGGCCGAGGCGTTGCGCGACGAACTGTGGCGCGAGCGGGCCAGCGCCGGGCTTGCCGGACGAAACGTCCATCTGCTTCTGCGGCCCCCGGAATTGGCTGACATTGTCGAGTTGGTGGCCACGCATTCGGGCCGGGACATGCCGACGCTCGTCTACCCAGACCCGCCATTGGGCGCAGAGGAGATGCACCTGTTGCAGCGGGCCTTCCCCAAGGTAGTCATGGCCACGCTCACGCAGGCGGGTAGCCTGTGATCAGCAATCGGCCCATCGCTCCGCCCGTCGGACAGCGCCTGGCTGGGCGCAAGGTGGCGGTGTCGATATCCCTGGCCGACGACCAGGATCGCATGGGGTTCGCACCCGATCACATGGACCACGTGCTGCAGTCGGTATTGGTGCCGCTGGTGAGCGAGGGAGCTGTCATTGCGTATGGCGGTCGCATCGAGCACGACCACAACTACACGCTCATCATTTCGGATCAGCTTGGTGAAGCATACCGGCGCATGGAGCAGCGACCTGGGCACAGGCCGTTTGTGCACTTTCTGGCGCGGCACCGTTTTGCGTCGGAGTCGACGCCGCCTGCGCGGCTACTGACGCACCTTCAGGCGCTGGCTCCTTACGGTGAACTTTGGGTCACCGGTCGGGATGGCGTGCTCGGAGCCTTTGCGGCGGACGACCGGCAGCAGTCGACGGTGGCGGCCTGCCGAAGTCAGGGCTTTCCAGACGGCGCGGCGATCGAACAAACGGACGGCGCCGAGGCGCTGTCGGCAGGTCAGGTGTATCGCGAGATTGCCGCGCAGGCCGCACCCGGGGCCAATGAAAGCTTTACGCACATGCGCATGCAGATGGCACAAGCCTGCGACGCACGGGTGCAGGTGGGCGGGCGCAGCAGCGGCTTCTCCGGGCCGATTTCGGGCTTGTGCGAAGAGGCGTTGCTGACCATTGCGGCGCGGCGCATGCTGCTGGTGCTGGGCGGGTTCGGTGGCGCCAGTAGGGACATAGCCATTGCGCTCGGACTGCTCGACCCGCAAGAAGCCGTGCCGCCGCAGGCCGCGCCTGACCGCGGTCGCTATGAGGCGGGGCTGGAGCAGTTGCGCGCCGTGCGCTCAGAGTTTGAATCAATGTATGCAGCGGAGACGATGCAAGGCCTGCGTGAGCTGGCCGGCACGGAGAGCCTGGTCGATGCGGCGCAGGGATTGAGTCGCTTGTTGGTTGAGGGATTGAGGTGACGTGTGTGGGACTTTGGTCAGAAGTAAGGGGTCAGCAAGAACCGTGAACGCTTAACGCAACGACCGAGCAGTTGTAATCCGCCCGGAGCGTTAATGTGACTCCAACCTTTGAGTAGATGGAGATCATGAGGCAGTCGAACCAGTTCTCACCATGTCCGTAAGCGCGCTGTGCGCCTGGTGAAGGAGCACCTGGGCGTAAGGCCGTCGATGGGAACGGTGGGCGACGCCTACGACGACGCCATGACCGAAAGCGCGATAGGGGCAAGCCAAATTGTTTTGACGCTCTCATCTGAACAGCGCTTGCGCCGCCACAAAGCTGGACAATCGCCGCGTACTAGGCAATCGCTTGGCGTTGCCTTGATCGTCTCCTTGGAGGTTTGACCACATGGCGAATCGCCACCACGTCTTCATCAGCCATCATCATGCCGATGACGCGCAAGTCTCGCGTTTGACGGGCATGCTGGCGCGCGCAGGCCACGAGATCCGCAACAGCTCGATCCGTGCAAAGCCGGCGAACCAACAACGCTTGGACCGCGGCTTGGTCAGCGATCGCGCGATTAAGCGTCTTCTGCGGATGAAGATGTCATGGGCATCAACGGTCGTGGTGCTGATCGGCAAGAACACCCACACGCGTCCATGGGTAGACTGGGAGATCATCAAAGCGAAGGAGCTGGGGAAGCGCATCGTCGGCGTGTATGAGCGAGGTGGGACCGAAAATGACATTCCGGCGCCGTTCAAGAGATACCACGACGCCCTGGTTGCCTGGAATTCGGACAAGATCATCGGCGCCATCCAGGGCGATTTCGACCGCTTTGAGAATCCCGACGGCACAGAGCGGTCGCCGACGGGAACTCCGCAGCGCAACAACTGCTAGAGCCTGGGCGATGCGCCTCTACGTCTACGCTGTCAGCTACGATCTTGGCTTCGCGCCGAATCCCTTTGGTGGGCTCTGCAGCCTTGCCTGCTGCAAACCCGAGATCAGGAAGCACGCGAAGCACGGTGATTGGATCATCGGCCTGACCGGTACCAAGCTGCCTCCGGCACTGCGATGCGTCTTCGCAATGGTCGTAACCCGCGACTTGACCTTCGATCAATACTGGGCCGATCCAGCCTTCGTGAGCCGCCGACCCAAGAGGAACGGCTCCGACAAGAAGCTTGTGGGAGACAACATCTACCACCGGGACGATTCCGTCGATTCGTGGGTGCAGGAGGACTCTGTACACAGCCTTGTGACGGGCATGCCATGCGCCGAAAACACGAGGCATGACACGCGAATCAATCGAGTGCTGCTGTCGGACCGGTTCATCTACTTCGGAGCCGAGGCTCCAGCCGTGCCGCTGGCGGTGCTTAGAGCAATGGACTACCGCAAGAACGCCCGTGACTACCGGGTGTTCATCGAGCCCGAAGCCAAGCCTCTGATCGCCTGGCTGGAGTCAAAGCTCGCCGTCCGGCCCAACGTGCTGATCGCAGACCCGATCAACTTCGCGTCAGGAGCAAAGCGGTTCTCCCCCCATCTCCAGAGGCTCGTCTGAGCAAGCACGCCTGACATGATGATGCCGCCGGCCGACCTCGAGCGCCTCACGGAGAAGATGAACGACGCAATCGTCCGCCTGCCAACCGCTGCACGGGTCGCGATCGTAGGATGGTGCGCCGCCGCGTTTGAACTCGCCGCGCTGCCGGTCTTCACCACCGGTGCGGCCAAGCTGGAAGGTATCTTTGCTTTGGAGCGGGGCACCAACGCGCGCGACCTGGACGAGCTTCAAAGCTGCCGCCCTGACATCGTCGTGATCGCAGAGGATGCGGGCAAGGAAGAGCTTCTAAAGGCCGTGGCCGTACGGGTTCCGGCGTCGACTAGGTTGCTCATTGGTGGCTATGCCCACTTCGATTTCCGGGACGAGGTGTTCGACCGGGTCCGCAGAGACCTATTCATTCCGTCGCTGGCGAACGGCTATCCGCACTGCCTGGTGCACATCTATCAGTGCCTCTGCAACGCCCGTCAACGCGGACTGTCGGGTGTGGTGGCGGAATTTGGGATTTTCAAGGGCGGCACGACGATGCTCATCTCACGGTTCATTGAAGAGCTTGGCGCATCCTGGAAGGTTTACGGCTTTGACACCTTCAACGGGTTTCCTGCCAGACGTAGCCCGCTGGACATGTATAACCACCCGGGTTGCGTCTTCCTCGACGTCGAACTCGTTCGGGCGGTGTTTGCCGGACGTGACGTGGAAATCGTCGAAGGTGACGTGGTGGATACAGTCCACCGGCTCGTCGATCAGGACCTTGTCCTCTCGTTCATCGACACGGACAACTTCACCTCAGCGTCTGCGATCGTTGCGGTCGTGGCCGAACGCACCCTCGTCGGCGGCGCCGTGATCTTTGACCACTGGGCCGGCCATGGCAGATACCTCGACACCATCGGCGAGCGGATCGCCGCCAGTAGGCTCGCTGAAGACCCGCGGTACTTTAACTTGCACGGCACAGGCGTCTTTCTTAGGCAAGCGTGAGCCAGGCCTCGCACGATCTAGTGCGTCGTACGGTTCCGACGACGCGCACGGAGGTTTACGATCTGTACTGGAGTTTCGCGTCCCGCCGACACGGTGCCTTCATGGCGCGTCTGGACGGCAGGTCCTGGCCATGGAGCGACGATCCGATCTTGCAGACCTTTAAGTTCTGCAACGTGTTTCGAGCGCTAGACAGGGTGTCTCAATACCTGATCAGCGAAGTCGCCTACGGGTCGGATTCGATGACAAGTCCGCTCGACCGGGTCTTCCAGTTAGTTGCATTTCGCACTTTCAGCAAGATTGGCACATGGAACGATACGTCGGCGATTCTGGGTGGCGCACCCCGTCTGGAGCATCTTCGCTCAGGCGCCTTTGCGCAAGCGCTGGACGAGGTCAGGATTAGAACGGGCGGGCTCTATACGGGCGCATTCATCCTGTGCGCCAACAAGGCGTTCGGCTTTGACGAGAAGCATCGCAACCATGCGGCGCTGTTTCGCCACATGTTCATCGACAACGCCTGCGCGGAGCGCGCTCTGGATGCAAAAAGCCTCAAGGCGTTGGTGGCGTTGCTGCAGAGCTTCCCCTTGATGGGCCCGTTCATGGCTTACCAGATAGCGATCGACCTGAACTATTCAGACCTTTTCAGCTTTGACGAGAACGACTATGTGCAGGCCGGCCCGGGCGCGCTGCGTGGGCTGCGAAAGGCGTTTGTCAGCTTGGGCGACTACTCACCCTCGGATGCCATTCAATGGATGGTCGAACGGCAAAGCGATGA
>Ga0209181_10011270_pt1 | contig 11482 bp, 16 predicted proteins | sample MAT05_FD_187208 | JGI IMG/M metagenome (GOLD analysis project Ga0209181, IMG submission 187208) | Freshwater microbial communities from Lake Fryxell liftoff mats and glacier meltwater in Antarctica - MAT-05 (SPAdes) (version 2) | ecosystem: Environmental > Aquatic > Freshwater > Ice > Liftoff... | reverse complement strand
CCTTGGTATTCATCGACCAGCGTCAACAGCCGTATTCGTCTCGCAGTTGGTTGATCCGGCTTGGTTCGTAGAAGTCGAGGTGGTCGCTGCCAAGCAGGTTAGTAACGCGCGTCAGCATGTGCCAACAGCGGCCTAACCACTCACTCAAGCGGGGCGCCAACGGCAGACCACCAGGCCCGGTCTGCCGGTACGCGGTACACTTTCGCCAGCCCGGGCCCCCGGGCCTGCCGTCTTCGCCCGCTTAGCGCGAACGTAACGCCCGGACCGGGCCATGATTCAAGATGCCTGGGTCCAACGGGCGATTGACGCGCCAATCCACAAGACTTTTCAGGCGGATGGCTGGATTCGTCGATGGTGCCAAGTGATCACCGTTGAGCATGCGTCGACACGCGCCGATGCTCCAAAATTCAGCTACGAGCAGATTGCCGCATAGCAAGTCGTTCGAGCGGGCCACTTGGACACTTCCGGTTGCATCAGCACACCTAACCAGGTGTCCGGAAATGTCTCGGAAACTCAGTCAGCTATCTCCCGATAGCCTCGCTGCTAGCCGACTTGTTTGCGCAGCCAGTCCATCAGCAGCGCTTTGCGGCTCTCTCTGGAGTACTCCGCAGCGCTGCGGGAAATGCTGGGTACACTCGCGGGACCGCCGCCGGTCAGTGCCACGATGTAGGGGTCATAGCCGGCAAAATCGACTTCCGAGTCGAGAGCGCGGCCCGCATCCCCGGGTTCTTTTGGGGCAGTCATTGTTGTTTTTCTTCTGGTTGACTGGTTGTGTTATCAGTAAGCCCGACTATAGACCTGGAAAATCGCCGCGTGGCGTAAATTGTACATAAGCTTTAGCCCGTGATCGTTAGTGAAAAGCGCGGCTTGTTGCGCTGACGCTGCAGTCCGGACTGACCTGCAAAGGAGTCCCATGGCCTGGATTAATCTCAGCCGTGCCGGTCTGAAGCCGGGGTCCTGAGCGTGCGCATTCAGCCCCGACCCGCCGACGAACTGATGGCCAAACTCCGGCGCCACTTCGCGGATGACGCGGTCATCGAGCTCGCTGGCCGCGTGGCTTTCCAGAACCCGTCGAGCAAGTTCAACAGTGCCCTCGATGTGCCACCCCAGGGCTTCTGTCGACGGCCCGACGCCTAGGCAACCCGCATGTCCGTGCTGGCAGACCTGGTTCTCGTGGTGCATGGGCTGTTCGTCGGCTTTGTCGTCGCCGGCTTCGTGCTGATTCTCCTGGGACTGTTCCGCGGCTGGGCCTGGGTCCGACAGCCCGGCTTTCGTTATGGGCATCTGGCGGCCATCGGCGTGGTCGTCCTGCAGGCCTGGTTCGGCATCGAATGCCCCCTCACGACCCTTGAGACGGCGTTCCGGGTCCGGGCCGGCGAGGCGGGCTACGGGACTTCCTTCATCCAGGACTGGCTGTATCGGCTGCTCTATTACCAGGCCGACACCCGGGTGTTTACGCTGATCTATTCCCTGTTTGGCGCCGCCGTCCTGCTCGTCTGGTGGTTTGCCCCGCCGGTGCGCCGGGGCGCGTCGGTCGATCAGCTAGACTGAGCGCTTCATGCACGAGCCCGTTACCCAGCGTCCCGGCGCCACCGAGGGGCCCGGCCCCCTGTCTCCCCTCGAGCGCACCGTGCTGTCGGCCATCCTCGAGCGCCTCGGCGGGACCGCCGGTCGCGACACCCTGCGAGCCCAGCTGACCAGTGCCTCTGTCGTCTCCCGGACCCACAGCGGCGTCGGCTTTATGACGCGCATTGCGGTGCCAGACACCCTGTTCCCCGTGGACGAGTCCTCAGTGCCCCCGCTGGGCCCCCTGTTCGCTGCGCACCCGCAACTGAACGAGCGCGCCGAGTTTCTGCTCCAGCTGCGGGGCGGAAAACTGGCTGTGCTCGAAGCCTATTGCTTCGAGGGCGGCTGGCCGGCTGACGAGGCCGAGTTCCGGGTGGTAGGCTGAGGGCTTGAGTATTCACCTGGACGGCGTTCCCGGAGGATTAAGGTCATGACGAGCTACGGCAAGATGAATCTCCTGGGCATGCTGCTGCTCCCTGTCGCGGCCTCCGTGGCGGCCCTCATCGTCTTCGGCAGCAACACGCCTACCCTGGTGACGGTCTTCGGCCTGAATCTGGTGCCCATGCTGATCAGCGGCCTGGTCTCCGCCTTGCTGTTGCGGGGGGCAAATCGCGCCGGCAAGGGGCAGGGTATCGCACTGTGGCCCACCCTGATTCCCGCGGCACTGGGCGCGATCTGGTACCTGTTCCGGGCCGTGGTGCCCGCAGAAGTGGCCCCCGGCGCGGAATACATCGCCGCCCCACAGTACCTGCTGATGGGCGTGATCCTGCTCAGTGTCGTGGCGTGGCTCGGGTGCCTGATCGCACGCCGCTTCTGACGCCGCCGCCGGCGAAGTTCACGCCCTATGCGGCTGCCCGCACGCTGCGTAATATCGTGGTCGACGGTCCGCCATTGCCATCGACGGTGCTCAGCCTCTCCCACTGGCCGAACAACCAGTCACCACCCGAAGTGCGGCGCGACACCTCCACGGCCACCGTCTTCGCCTACTTGGATACCCCGCATCTGCACCAGGACGTGGCCTGGGCGACCAGCAATCACTTTGATGAAGACGGCTTGTTTAGCATGTATGCCGTTACTGAGCCCGAACGTGCACTGGACGACCGCGAACTGCTGATTGCTGCGTCTTTTGCCGGGGACTTCGGTGTGGTCACCAACCCGGAAGGAGCTCGGCTGTGTTTCGCCGTCGAGGCGCTCACGGATCCTGAGGTTTCCCCACTGCCTGCAGAGGTCTTTGCGGAGCCTGACAGGGTGTCTGCGCTCTACACCGCGCTGCTGGAATCCCTGCCGCCGCTGCTGCGGGATCTCCGCACCGGCTGGCCCCGCTACGGTGATCTCTGGGCGCTGCAGGATGAGCACCTGACAGCCAGTCGCGCCCTCCTGGCTGATGGCGTTGTCACACTGGTGGAGTCACCCGCGCTGGACTTGGCTGTCGTCCGGATTCCCTCGTACCTTCGGCGGCGGACCGTCCGGCGCTACCTTGTGGACGAGTCCGCTGCGGTTCACCCCTTCGCCATCAACAGCGCGACCCGGTGTTCCCGGATCCTGCGGGTGCAGGGCAACCACTACGAGTTTGAGTACCGGTACGAGAGCTGGGTGCAGCTGGCGACGCGCCGCGTGGCTTTGCGCGTGCGTCTGGAGGGACTGGCTACGCGGCTGAACGAACTGGAGGGTGGCCCGGGCTGGGTTGCCGAGGATCCAACGGGTACCGCGCCCCGCCTGTATCGTCCAGACGGCACAGCGTCCACAATAGATCTCGACTCATTTCTTCTTGAGCTTGAAGCAGCGCTGACCTCGGCGCCCGTCGCCTGGGATCCCTACGACTGGCTGAAATCTGGAGGCATGGCATGACACTGGCAGGACTGCTACTGGCGGCTGGAGGGGCTTCGCGCTTCGGCTCACCGAAGGTACTGGCCCCTTACCGGGGCAAGCCCCTGGTCTGGCGCGGGGTCCGGCTGCTCGCGCCCCGCTGTCCCGCTGGCGTGCATGTCGTCGTCGGGCCTTCCGCGGCTGGAGTCCGTGCAGCCCTGGCTGGCGAAGCAGCTACTCTGGTTGAAAACCCGGACTGGGGTCGCGGCCTGTCCACTTCGCTCGTGAGCGGCGTGGCGGCTCTCCCGCCGGAGGCCGACGCGGTGCTCATTCTTCTTTGCGACCAGCCCGCTGTCACGGCGGAGGATCTCGACGCATTGATCGCAGCCTGGCAAGTCGAGCCGGAGCTGATCGCAGCGGCCGGATTCAACGAGAGGCTGGGACCACCCGTCATTATTCCCCGCGCCTTCTGGCCCCAACTGGCAGCGCTCCGGGGTGATCAGGGGGCCCGGAGCCTCCTGGAGTGGCACACGGAACGCGCCACCGTCGACATGCCCCACGCGGCGCTGGACGTCGACACGCCGGAAGATCTGGCGCGGCTCGAAGCGGCTCCGGCACAATGAGTCATGGTCGCTATCCAGGTTGAATACTTCGCCGTGCTCCGGGAGCACGTGGGCCACGCGCGGGAGCACCTGACCACCACTGCCACCACGGTAGGCCAGCTCTATGCCGAACTGGACCAGCGCTACGCCTTCCCTGAGGTTGGCCGGGTCAAGGTGGCGGTGAACGACGAGTTCCGGGACTGGACATCGCCACTGCAGGACGGGGATTTCGTCGTCTTCATACCCCCCGTGGCGGGCGGGTGAGTCACTTCGGCTTCAGCCGCGAACCCCTCACTCCGGAACGTTATCGCGCGCTGGTCGCGGATCCCGTGGCCGGTGGCTACGCCAGCTTCGAAGGCTGGGTGCGCAATCACAACGAGGGCCGCGGCGTGGTCCGCCTGGAATACGAGGGCTATGAGGCCCTGGGGATCAAAGAGGGCAACCGGGTCGTTGTCGAAGCCCTGGCTCGTTTTCCGATTGCCAGGGCGCACTGCGTCCACCGGCTTGGCGTGCTCGACATCGGCGACCTGGCGGTGTGGGTGGGAGTGACCGCCGCCCATCGGGATGCGGCCTTTGCCGCTTGCCGCTACATCATTGACGAAGTGAAGTCGCGGGTCCCGATCTGGAAGAAGGAGCACTACGCCGAAGGGGACTCCGGCTGGATCAACTGCGAGGTCCAGCCTGCTGACGCTCCCGCTGGATCAGTTCCTCCGTAACCGCAAGCAGGTCCTGCTGGTTCCGGATCTCGGGGCCGTTGGTGGTGTACTTGCCATCGACCACCAGCAGTGGGACCCCCTGCACGCGGTACTTCACGGTCAGGTCCTTGGCCCGCTTCAGCTGGCTGTCGACAGAAAAGGACCGGAAGGTCTTGTTGAAGTCAGCAGTCGACACTCCTGCCTGCTCGAAGAACTGCAGGATGTCCTTTTCTTCCGTCATCGGACGGCTCTCGACGTGGATGGCCCGGAACATCGCCGGGGTGATCTGGTCGAGCTTGCCCAGGGCTTCGGCCGTGTAATAGATCCGGGCGTGAATCTCATTGGTGGGGTTCCAAATGACCGGGATGCGCACGAAGCTCACATCCGGAGGCAGCTTCTTTACCCATTCACTGATCAGGGGCTCCAGGTTGTAGCAGTGGGAGCAGCCGTACCAGAACACCTCGGCAACCTCGATCTTTCCGGGGGAACTGCTGGTCCCCTGAGCCGTGGTGAGGGCACTGAAATGCTTGCCCTCCTCATACTGCCAGTCTGTCTTGGCTGCCGGCGAGGAGTTATCGGCGAGGACGATTTCCTTGCCTTGGGCAGAGGTGTCCGCCGACGCTGGCGCGACCTTGACGGCCGCATCAGTCCCGGCCGATTCCTCGACGGCAGCGACCACCGGCGCGGTTTCCGCAGCGGCATCTGCGGCCGGGGCGGGAGCAGCAATCGGGGCCGTCTCGGCGGTGGCGCCGGTCGAAGCGGGTGCCGGCGCCTTGCCGCACGCGGCGAGAACAGTCAAAACCGTCGCAAGCAGCAGGAATCGAAGCCGGGGCATAAATAGTTCCTCTAAATGACCACGCCGCGCGTCAGCGCAGGCCCTGAATGTAGGACGTCACGGATTTGATATCGTCATCGGTGAGCTGGGCTGAGACGTTACGCATCATCTGCGTGTCGCCGTCGGTCGAGCGCTCCTTGGCCCGATAAGCCTTGAGCTGGGCGGCGGCGTAGTTGGCGTGCTGACCGGCGATGCTGGGCCAACCGGCCGCCGGATTGCCCCGACCCGTGGGGCCGTGGCAAGCAAGGCAGGCCGGTACACCGGTGTCCTGGTTGCCGCCGCGGTACAAACGCTCGCCGGCCGTTGCCAGGGCCGGGTCGGCCACGCTGGGTGCCGGTTGCTGCGCAGAGAAGTACGCGGCGAGGTCCTGGATGTCCTCGTCCGAGAGCGGCATGGCCATGCCACTCATCAGGACGTTCTGCCGGGCGCCGCTCTTGAAGGAGTTCAGAGACTTGATCAGGTAGCTCTCGTGCTGGCCGGCGATGGATGGCCACTCGGGATTGAGGCTGTTGCCGTCCATCCCGTGACAGGCGGAGCAGGTCACCGACTTCGCCTTGCCGGACTCTGCCGAACCGGCAGCCAGCGCGGAACCGGACAGCAGCACGCCAGCCATGAGGAGCGGCAGGAAGGCAGAAAACGGGCGGTTTGTTGAAGGTTTCAGAGCATCCATAACGCTTGTTCTGTAAGGGAAATGTGCCGGGAGCCCCGTGCTAGACTCCGACCGCGCGGAATTGTACACCAGCGTCCCAGCCGAGCCACCCAGATGTCCCTGTATCCCGAGGCGCGCTTTGTCATCAGTGCGGCCAGCGCGACCCAGTTCCTGCCGGACGCGGGTGCCGAGGTGGCCTTCGCGGGGCGTTCCAACGCCGGCAAGTCCAGCGCCATCAACACCATCCTGAACCGCCGGGATTTCGCGCGAACCAGCAAGACCCCCGGCCGCACCCAGCTCATCAACTTCTTTGCCCTGGCCGAGGGCCAGCGGCTGGTGGACTTGCCGGGCTACGGCTACGCCCGGGTTTCAAAGGAGATGCGCGAAGGCTGGCGGGAACTGCTGGGCGACTATTTCGCTGGCCGGGAATCCCTCGCCGGCCTGATGGTGGTGGTGGACAGCCGCCGTGGCCTGCTCGAATTCGACCTGCAGATGCTGGACTGGGGGCGGGCGCTGGACTGCCAGCTTCATGTGCTGCTTACCAAAGCGGACAAGCTGTCGCGGCAGGCAGCGGCAGCCGCGCTTAGTGCAGCGCAGCGAGAACTGGAGGATCTGCGGGTTAGCGTGCAGCTGTTCTCGGCGACGTCGAAGGTGGGCTTGGATCAGGCCCGGACCGCGCTCGCGGCGATGCTCGCGAGCCTTCCGCCTCCGTAGGACCGCCCGTAGGAGCGCCGACCGACGCGATCAATAGCGATCGCGCCTAAAGGCGCTCCGACGGGCGCTCCTACTGTTAATGCGCCTCGTCCCAGTTGGCGCCGTGCCCGGCGTCCACTTTCAGTGGCACCCGCAGATCCACCGCGTTCGCCATCAGCCGGGTGACGTTCTGCTGAACAGCGGCCAGCGCGTGGGTGGGGACCTCCAGTACCAGTTCGTCGTGGACCTGCATGATGATCTCGGCGCCGGTGTCGCTCTGCCGGAGCCAGGCATCCACGGTGATCATGGCCTTCTTGATGATGTCCGCTGCAGTGCCCTGCATGGGCGCATTGATGGCGCTGCGCTCCGCGTACTGCCGCCTGGACTGCTGTCGGGCCTGAATATCCGGCAGGTAGAGTCGGCGCCCGAAGACCGTCTCCACGTAGCCCTGCTCCCGGGCCTGGACCCGGGTCCGATCCATGTAGGCCTTCACGCCGGGATAGCGGGCGAAGTACAGCTCCACGTATTTCTGGGCTTCCTCCCGCGCGATGCCCAGCTGGCGCGCCAGACCGAAGGCGGACATGCCATAGATCAGACCAAAATTGATGGCCTTCGCGGAGCGGCGTTGATCCGTGGTCACCTCCGCCAGCGGGACGCCGAAGACCTCGGCGGCCGTCGCCTGGTGCACGTCCCGGTCCTCGGCAAAGGCCTTCAGCAGGCCCGCATCTTCCGACAGGTGGGCCATGATTCTCAGTTCGATCTGGGAGTAGTCCGCGGCGAGCAGGGTGCAACCCGGCTTCGGGATAAAGGCCTGGCGGATCCGCCGGCCTTCCGCCGTGCGGATCGGAATGTTCTGCAGGTTCGGGTCTGAGGATGAGAGCCGGCCAGTGGCCGCCACGGCCTGGTGATAGGACGTGTGGATCCGCCCGGTGCGCGCGCAGACCTGCTCCGGCAGCTTGTCCGTGTAGGTGGACTTGAGCTTGCTCAGGGAGCGGTAGTCGAGAATCAGCTGGGGCAGCCGGTGCTGATCCGCCAGCTCCGCCAGTGCATCTTCGTTGGTCGATGGCTGCTTGGTGGGCGTGTACTGGGTTACCGGCAGCTTGAGTTCGTTGAAGAGGACTTCCTGAAGCTGCTTTGGCGAACTGATATTGAAGGGATGCCCAGCCGCCACATGCACCTCCTTCTCCAGCGCGGCCATCTTTGCGGCGAATTCGCCGGACATGGCCCGCAGCAACCGCGTGTCCACCAGCACCCCGGTTTCCTCCATGCGGATGAGCACCGGGACCAGCGGCTGTTCGATGGTGTCGTAGAGCTGCGTGAGCCCTGGCAGGGCTTCGAGCTTCGGCCACAGCGCATGGTGCAGTCGCAGGGTGATGTCTGCATCCTCAGCGGCGTACTCGGCCGCTTTCTCTACCGACACCTGGTCGAAAGTGATCTGCTTGGCCCCCTTGCCGGCCACGTCCTCGAAATGAATGGTGTCGAGCCCGAGGTACTTTCGCGCCACAGAGTCCATGTCGTGCCGGGTGGCGGTGCTGTCGAGCACGTAGGATTCCAGCATCGAGTCGTAGCGCATGCCCGCCAGGCGAATACCGTAGTTAGCCAGGACGTGGGCGTCGTACTTCAGGTGGTGTCCCGCCTTCTGCGACTCCGAACTCTCGAGCCAGGGCTTGAGACGCGCCAGCACCGCGGCCCGGTCCAGTTGTTCCGGCGCGCCCACGTAGCGATGCGCCACCGGCAGGTAGGCCGCCCTGCCTTCTGCCAGGCCAAAAGAGAGCCCAACGATTTCCGCCTCCATGTAGTTGAGGCTGGTGGTCTCGGTATCAAAGGCCACGAGTTCGGCGTTCTCGATCAGGATCAGCCAGGCAGCGAACTGCTCGGCGGTGAAGATCGTCTCGTAGTGGCGGGTGACGGGGTCAGCAAGCCGGGTGGGTGGGGCTGGAACCTCGTCTTCCGCTGCGGCCGGTACTTCCGCCGCTACTCCCGCAGTTTCTTCCGCTACCTTCAGCAGGCTGCGGATTTCCAGCAGCTCTGCCAGTCGCTTGAGCGCTGCGACGTCGGGCGGCGCTGGCACCAGATCCCCGGGCTTCAGTTTCAGGGGCACGTTGACGTGGATCGTGGCGAGCTGTTTCGACAGCGGGATCTGCTTGAGGCTATCCCGCAGCTTCTCGCCCACTTTGCCCTTGATCTCGTCGGCCCTGGCCACGATCTCGTCCAGGCTGCCGTACTCCGTCAGCCACTTCGCCGCCGTCTTCGGGCCCACACTGGGCACGCCGGGAATGTTGTCGGACGTGTCGCCGACCAGTGTGAGGTAGTCGATGATCCGTTCGGGGGGCACGCCGAACTTTGCCAGTACGCCGTCGGCATCCAGCTCCCGGTTGCTGATGCCATCGAAGAGATGGATGCGCTCATTGACCAGCTGGGCCATGTCCTTGTCGCTCGTGGCGATCAGCGTGTCAAACCCCGCTGCTGCCGCCTGCAGTGCCAGTGTGCCGATGACATCGTCGGCTTCGACGCCCGGTTCCCGCAGCATCGGCAAGCCGAGTGCCCGCACCATCTCCAGCAGAGGCTCGATCTGGGACTGCAGGTCATCCGGCATCGCGACCCGGGTGGCCTTGTATTCCGCGTACAGCGCATCCCGGAACGTGGGGCCCGGGGCGTCCATGACCACCGCGATAAGATCCGGCTGTCGCGTCCGCTGGATCTGCCGAAGCATATTGAGGAACCCGAAGATCGCGCCGGTTGGCTGGCCCTTCGAGGTGGTCAGTGGCGGGAGCGCGTGGAACGCGCGGTACATATAGGAGTAGCCGTCGATGAGGACGAGCCGGCGGGGCGTGGCCATGTCAGCGGCAGGCTTTCATTGGCATTTCACAGTGACTGCGCCGGATCGGGGGTGGCGGGGATCGTCTTGCGCTCGCCCTTGTCGCTATTGGCGGTATCGTCGGTCGCGGGTGCGGTGGTGGCTGCCGGAGCCCCCGCCGGGGGTTGCTCGTAGAGTGGACCCTTGAGGCCGCAGGCGGGGAGGAGGAGAAAAAGCAGAGGCGCCAGTCTGTGCATGAGGAGATTATACGGTCCGGGGAACCTGGAGTTGGCGACTTGAGCACAGTGCAGACCACGAGGCTGGAATCGCCCACCGCTGTGGATCTGGCCCGGTCGCTGGCCGCTGGCCGCTGGCGTGATACTCGTCGCGAGGGACTCTGAAGAAGGAACGCTGCTTGGCGAGATCCACGCCTACGGTCCCGAGCCTCGCGCCTTCTCCCAAGTACTCAGTGACCTCACCATCGCCGTTCACCCCGCCGCGCAAGGCCGGGCAATCGATCTGTACCGCAGTGCAGGAAATGTGGTCAATGGCACATATTTGGAGGTTGGTCTCATACTCTAACAGTGCATATCATTTAAGATATGTGGCAAGTACTTGAGCATCGACGGGCCGCAGGCCTCCTCAGAAGACTGCCGCTGGAAGTGCTTAAGCGTTATGAGAAGTGGAAGGATATCGTCACTATCTCGGGCCCCGTCGGGCTGAGGGCGGTCAAGGGATTCCATGATGGGGCGCTCCGAGGCGTCTGGACCGGACACCGATCATCCAGGCTGGGTGATCAGTATCGCGTGATTTATCGCATTGACGCCGACACGGTCGTGGTTAAGGTGCTTCGAGTTTCACCGCACGACTACAGGAGAAAATGAGCATGGCCACATACAAGCCGGCCCGCAAACGAATCGAGGTTTCCCCCGGCGAGTCCGTGCGCGTCCTGCGTGAGCTACAGGAGTTAAGCCAGAATGAGCTGGCGCGGCTCACGGGTATTCCCCAGTCCACAATTTCCGCCATCGAGAACGAGCGGGTGCGTCTCGGCGTCGAGCGAGCCAAAGTCCTCGCACGCGCCCTGAAGTGTCACCCTGCCGTTCTTGTGTTTCCCGGATGGGATATGACCGCTGAGGCTGCGGCATAGCGCACGCCCGTCAATCCCACTCTCCCGCGGCACGTCACGAACCGCGTTTAAGCTCCGCTCCCACCCGCTGATACGCCTCCCGGAAGCTTAAGCCTTCCTTCAGCACCAGGGCGTTCGCCCGCTCAGCGGCGTGGATTGAATCATCCAGGCGAATGTTCCCGGGCAGAAACTTCAGGCCGCGAATCAGGTGCGCCATCACCTGGGCCGAATCCCCGGCGAGGTCGATGGCGCGGAACAGCGGGGCCTTCATCCGCTGGAGATCCCGCTGATAACCGGAACCCAGCTTGGCCGGCAGGCCGAGGATTTCCAGAAGCGCCGCCTGGAGTGTCGGCACGGCACCCCGCACCAGCTCGAGCACGTCCGGGTTGCGCTTCTGGGGCATGATCGAGGAGCCCGTCGTCATGGCGTCGGGCAGGGCAATGAAACGGAACTCCTGGGTGTAAAAGAGCAGCAGGTCTGCGGCCATACGCCCCAGGTCCTGGGTGAGCAGGGCCAGCTCAAAGACGAGGCCAGCCTCGCCCTTGCCCCTGGAAATCTGCACGGCAGTGACCGGTTCCTGCACGGAGTCGAAGCCCAGCGTGCGCCGCGTCGCCTCCCGGTCGATAGGCAGGCCCGGCACGCCATAGCCCGCCGCACTGCCGAGCGGGCTCTTGCCCAGCCGCCGGCGACTGGCAGCAATGCCCTCCGCGTCG
>Ga0209181_10011267_pt1 | contig 11485 bp, 13 predicted proteins | sample MAT05_FD_187208 | JGI IMG/M metagenome (GOLD analysis project Ga0209181, IMG submission 187208) | Freshwater microbial communities from Lake Fryxell liftoff mats and glacier meltwater in Antarctica - MAT-05 (SPAdes) (version 2) | ecosystem: Environmental > Aquatic > Freshwater > Ice > Liftoff... | reverse complement strand
AACTTCAGTTGCTCGTCGCGCGGCAGCGCGCGGGCGGCGTCGAGGACTTCGGGGTACGACATCGGTTCTCCCTCGGGCGTCAGCCGCGGTAGCGGGCGCGGTCGGTCTGCTCGCGCAACTCCTCGTGAATCTTAAACAGGATGATCGCCTCCTCGCAGAGCAGCCGCAGAAACAGCGGGCCGAATACAAGCGCGCCCAGGCCGTAGAGGAACTGGTAGACGTTGAACGTCGAGCGGGTCGTCGCGGCCGCCTTCGACTTCGACTTCGCCTTCGTCGCCGGCGGCTCGTCGTCGTCCGCGGCGTCCGCGGTCGCCGACGGCCGGCTGCTCACGCTCCCGGCCATCTCCATCAATCCCATCCCCACGCAGGCGATGGTGCCGACCCAAAAGAAAATCTGATCAGAACCGGCGTGAGCATTAGGCGGAACGTCAGGAAGTCAGCGACCGGGCTGCCCGACGCGGGCCGGCGGCGCCGCGGCGAGGGCGGGTCGTGGTCCTCCAGGTCCATCACCGGCGGCGGGGGGAGGGGGCGGTGCCGGCGGCGGAGGCAGTGGCGGCGGGGGTTGGTAGGTGTAAACGGCCGCGCTGGCGGGGTAGGCGGGGGCCGCGGGGGGAGCGACCATCTCGGCCTGGAGACCGGTCGGTGTGACCAGGAGCCGACCGCCGCACTGCTTGCAGCCGATCTTGCGCCCGAGGTGCTCGGGCTGAACCAGATACAATTTCCCGCACACCGGGCAGGGGTAGTTCATGGCGGTCCGTAGGTGGGGGCGAGTGGGCGCTACAGGATTCGAACCTGTGACCACTCCCGTGTAAGGGGAGTGCTCTACCGCTGAGCTAAGCGCCCCGGGTCAGTCGTCGGGGAGGGTCCGGGCCAGGCTGCGGAGCGTCTTCAGGGCGTTCAGCGCCCGCCGGACTGCCAGCAGGTGCGCCGCCCGCTCCGGCGCGTCGTCGGACAGCGCCTCGACCCGCGCGTACCCGTCCGCGATGCGGGCCTCGAACACGGCCGTTCGTTCTGCGATCTCCGCGCGGACGGCGGCGTGCTGGTCGGCGTCCTCGACCCGTTCGCGGAGGTCCATCACCTCCGCGAGGAACGCCGGCTCGACGCCCTTCACCTGGCTCGCCGGCGGGCCGCCGAGTAGCACCAACAGGTAGTCGGCGCGGGCGAACGGCTCCCGCAGCGTGTTGTACGCCTCGTTCACCGCGGCCGACAGTTCGGTGCTCGCGGCCAACTCGCCGGCGGCCCCGGCGGCGTGGTAGTCCGGGTGGACCGCCCGCGAGTGCGCCAGGTACGCCCGCTCCAGCGCGGCCGCGTCAACGACGAACCGCCTCGGCAGGCCGAGGCGGGCGAAGTGGTCCGGTGGCGTCATTCGTCATTCGTCCCTCGTCATTCGGGGGCGTGACCCGGGCGGACGACCCGCCCGAATGACGAGGGACGAATGACGAATGACGACCCTACATCGAGTACGAGCTGCCACACCCGCAGGTGGACTTGGCGGTCGGGTTGTTCACGGTGAAGCCGCGCTTGTTCAGGTCGTCGTGGAAGTCCACGACCGCCCCGTCCAGGTACAGCATCGACCGCTTGTCCACCACCACCTCGATGCCGTGGAACTCGAACTTGTGGTCGGTCTTCTCGTCGTACTTCGGGTCGAGGTCGAGCTTATTCTGGAACCCGCTGCACCCGCCGCCCTGGACGCGGACGCGCAGGTACAGCGTGCTCCCGGGCTCGGCCGACCCGGACGCGGCCACGTCGGCGACGTGCCGCCGCACCTCCTCGGCCGCCCTCTCCGTCACCGTCAGCGGGGCGGCCAGCGGGGCCGGGGTGGTGCCGGCCCGGCCGAGCCCGATCGTTTCCGTCGCGGTCGCCATGAGCGTATCCCTTTCGTGGAAGGAGTCCGGGGTTCGAGAGCGCGACTGCCGGCGGCGGTTCGCGTTTCGGGTCAGCCGACGGCCGCGGGCTCGCGCGTCGTCGCGGCGTCCAGCTTCGTCTGGTAGTTCTGGATCGCCGCCTTGATGGCGTCCTCGGCGAGGACCGAGCAGTGGACCTTCACCGGCGGCAGGGCCAGCTCCTCGACGATCTGGGTGTTCTTGATGTCGAGCGCCTCGTCCACCGTCTTCCCCTTGAGCCACTCGGTGGCGAGGGAGCTGGAGGCGATGGCCGACCCGCACCCGAACGTCTTGAACCGCGCGTCCTCGATCACCCCGGTGAGCGGGTTGACCTTGATCTGCAGCTTCATCACGTCGCCGCACTCGGGGGCGCCGACGAGGCCGGTGCCGACCGTCTCGTCCTTGGCGTCGAAGCTGCCGACGTTCCGCGGGTTGTTGTAGTGTTCGAGTACCTTATCGCTGTACGGCATGGCTGCCTCCTGGGGTCGTTGGTCGGGCGGTCTCGATCGCGGTCGTGTCAGTCCATCCGGTCGGCGTAGGGGTCGTCGCGGGGCGTCGTCGCGGGGGCCGCGGGCGGCGGGGCGGTGATCGTTACCTCGCCGCCGAGGCGGAGGATTTCGCTGTCGATCACGGCCCGCGCCCGCCTGTCCTCCGCGTGGCCCGCGGGCCACGCGGAGGACGGCGAGGGCTTCGGCGGTCCGGTTCTGATGAGCCAGGCGCGTCGCCCGCCGGAGTGCCTGTTGCAAGTCGTAGTCCAACCCGTCGGCGTGGTTCTGGGAGTAATACTCCTCCGAGAACGGCGTCCCAACGGCCTCCCCGTCACGCACGGCCGGCACCAGATACCCCAGCGCCCCGCGTACGATCCGGGGCGAGAACACGATCAGCACGAACAGGGCGATCGCTCCCGCCAGGTAGTACACGTCGCCGTCCATCACCGGCCCTCTCACAGATCGTTCGCCGATCAGTGCGCCGCCCACTCGATCGTCTTCAGGTCCACGCCCTGCTGGGCGAGCTCGAACAGCGGCGACATCTCGCGCAGCCGGTTCACCTCGCGGGTCACCAGATCTACCACGAAATCGACCTCCGCCTCGGTGTTGAACCGGCCCAGGCCGAAGCGGATGCTGCTGTGCGCCAGCTCGTCGCCGACGCCCAGCGCCCGCAGCACGTAGCTCGGTTCCAGGCTCGCGCTCGTGCACGCCGACCCGCTCGACACGGCCACGTCCTTGATCCCCATCATCAGCCCCTCGCCCTCGACGTAGGCGAAGCTGATGTTCGCGTTCCCCGGTAGCCGCTCCGTCGGGTGGCCGTTCAGGTAGCTCTCGGGGAGCTGGTCCATGATCCCCTTCCGCAGCCGTTCCCGCAACGCGAACGTGCGGGCCGTCTCCTCCGGCATCTCGCGGCGGGCCAGGGCGCAGGCGGCCCCCAGGCCGACGATCATGGGCACCGGCAGCGTACCAGAGCGCATCCCGCGCTCGTGCCCACCGCCGTCGATCATCGGCTCCAGCCGGACGCGCGGACCCTTCTTGCGGACGTACAACGCCCCGATCCCCTTCGGCCCGTAAATCTTGTGGGCCGTCAGGCTCAGGAGGTCGATCCCCATCGCCTCCACGTCCAGCGGAATTTTGCCGACCGCCTGCACCGCGTCCGTGTGGAACAGGACGCCGCGCTCCTTGCACACCTTGCCGATGGCGCCGACCGGCTGAACGCTGCCGATCTCGTTGTTCGCGGCCATCACCGACACGAGGATGGTCTTGTCGGTCAGCGCTTCCTTCACCTGCTCGGCGTGGACCTGGCCGAACTTGTCCACGGGGAGGTACGTCACCTGGAAGCCGTCGCGCTCGAGCCGCTTGCAGGTGTCGAGCACGGCCTTGTGCTCGGTCGCCTGCGTGACGACGTGGTTCCCCTTCTTCTTGTACATCGCCGCAACACCCTTGATCGCCAGGTTGTTGCTCTCCGTCGCGCCGCTGGTGAAGATCACTTCCTTCGGCGACGCGCCGATGACGCCGGCGATCTGGTCGCGGCTCTCCTCGACGGCGCTCTCGGCCTCCCACCCGTAGGCGTGGTTGCGGCTGGCGGCGTTGCCGAACTTCTCGGTGAAGTACGGCAGCATGGCCTCGACCACGCGCGGGTCACACCGCGTCGTCGAGTTGTTGTCCATGTAGATCGGGAGCGTCGACATCGGTCGCATCCTATGGGTGATTCAGGCCGGGGAGCCGAGCGGCCGGGCGCTCCCGCAGCAACCGCCGGACAGCACCGGCAGCGCGGGGTAGGCGGTCGGCTTCGGCGTCGCCGGGTCGAACAGCTCGGCCAGCGTCACCCCGCGGAGGACGCCGACGAGCCGGTTGTGAACCTCGGCCATCGGGCCGTGGATCGTGCAAACGTCGGTCAGGGCGCAGGCGTCGCCACTGTGGTGCTGCGACGGGTTACACGCCGTTAGACGGAACCCGTCCTCGACGGTTTCGAGGAGTTCGGCGAGGCTGATCGTGTTCGCCGGCCGGGCCAGGGAGTAGCCCCCTTTTACGCCACGGTGGCTCGTCACAAACCCTTTCTGGCACAGCTCTTTGAGAATATTTGCCACGAACGGGCGGCTGAGGTGGAACGTCTCGGCGATGCTGCGGGCGTTGCCGCCGACCGGCTTCCCGTACAGGTAGGAGAGAATCAGGAGGGCGTAGTCCGCTTTGCGGCTCAGGAGCGTCATAGCTCGCCCTCCTGGTGGTGGAGTCGGGGAAACAGCAGCACGCTACTCCTATTTGTACGCAGGCGATCGCCCCCGGACAAGTGCGATTTCCGCGGCGCCACTCGAAAGCCCGGGGACGGCCGTCCCCCGGCTTTGCCCCAGACAGTGTTTACACCAACGGCGGTAGTAGCTACAGTCCCCGCGCCCAACCCCACCACCGGGCGAGCATGGACGCACCCCTCCGCATCAGCCTCGTCCTCCCCGCCTTCAACGAAGCCGCGGTCATCGGCCGCGCCGTCGCCGAGGCCGAAGCCACGCTCGCCGGCCGCTTCGCCGCCTTCGAGATCATCGTCGTCGATGACGGCAGCACCGACGGCACCGCGGACGAAGTTCAGCGCCAACTGCCAACCTCGCCGCACACTCGGCTGCTGCGCCACGGCACGAACCGCGGCTACGGAGCCGCCCTCCGCACCGGCTTCGAGGCGGCCCGTTTTCCGCTCGTCGCCTTCACCGACGCCGACTGCCAGTTCGACCTGTCGGAACTGGCCGACCTCGCCGCGCTGGCCGCCGACCACGACATCGTCGCCGGCTACCGTGCCGACCGAAAAGACCCGTGGCGGCGGCGCTTCCTGTCGCGCGGCTACAACTTGTTGACCCGCACCCTGCTCGGCACCTGCGTCCGCGACGTGGACTGCGCCCTCAAGGTGTTCCGCCGTGCGGCGCTGGCGCAGTTGTTCCCCGAGAGCCGCGGCTTCTTCGTGAACACGGAGATGCTGACGCGCGCCGGCCGGCTCGGCCTCACGGTGACGGAACGGCCGGTGACGCACCGCCCGCGGGCCGGCGGTGACAGCAAGGTGTCACTGTGGGAAGTGCCGCGGACGTTCCGCACACTGGTCGGCTTCTGGTGGAACGAAGTGGTATGGGCGGCGCGGCCGGTCGCGGCCGTCACCCAGGCCCGGGTGACAGTGAGCGAACCAGCGCCAGCGCGTCGTCCCGCGTCCGAGCCTGTCCGTCCAGCTGCGCCTCGCGGACGGCGTCGAGAAGCCGCTTGAACTCCGGCCCGGGCCTCATCCCCAGCGCCTTCAGGTCGTTGCCGGTGAGGAGCGGCGGCGGGTCGAGTTCCGCGCGCGGCGTGTCCCGCAGCACCCGCTCGCAGAACTCGACGTGTCCTACGTCGTTCCGGGCGGCGAGCGCGACGGCCCGGTGCAGCGCCAACAATTCATCGATGCCGGGGTGAACGAGGATAGGGTGGAGCTGGCTCGGCCGCATCGATGGCGCGGCGGTCAAGTTCGCGTGCCGCTCCACGAGCCACACGACACGCGACTTTTCAGCGTTCGAGAGCCGCAGGCGCTCAGCGATAGCCTCACTAGCATTCGCGCCAACGCGGTGGAGCAGAGCAGCGAAACCCAGCGGGAAGGACGCTGTGCCGGGTAGCAACGCAACTACTTCGGGGAGTTCGCCCCAGATGCCCGCCCTCAGTTCTGGCACGACCTCAGGGAAAAGCGTCTCGATCAGCCCGAATGCGCGCAGCAGCCATACGCCGCGACCGCGGTTCGGGTGCGCCAGCAACTTCCGCAACTCGTCCGCGATGCGCTCGGCCGACACCACTGTGATCTGCGGCCCCGTCGCCCGCGCCGCGGCCTGCGTGCCGGGGTCGATTGAAAGTTCAAATCGCGCCGCGATCCGCGCCGCACGCAGCACCCGCAGCTTGTCCTCGGCGAACCGCGCCGCCGGGTCGCCAATCGCGCGTAGCACCTTCGCGTCCAGGTCGGCGCGGCCGCCGACGTAGTCGTGCAACTCCCCCGCGATCGGGTCGAAGAACATGCCGTTGATGGTGAAGTCGCGCCGGGCCGCGTCCTCCTCGGGCGACGAGAACACGACCGAATCCGGCCGTCGGCCGTCGGAATACGCGCCGTCGGAGCGGAACGTCGCCACCTCGACCGTCAGGTGCTCGCCGGTCGCCCCGCGCGGTCCGACCACCTCGATGACGCCGAACGCCGCCCCGACCGCGAGGCTGCGGCGGAACAGCTTCTGCACCTGCTCCGGCCGGGCGTCGGTGGCTGTCGTAGTCGTTGGGCGTGAGGCCGAGGAGTTCGTCGCGCACGCAGCCGCCGGCCCACAGGGCGCGGAACCCCGCGGCCTGCAAGGTGCGGACGCACTCGACGGCGAACTCGCGCTCGGTCATGGGGCGCCGCCGGGAAAAAAGCGACCCCACCGGTTGTACCCTTCCGGTGGGGTCTGGTTCCGTGCGGGAATCGATCCCGCGCGGCGTGCCGCCTCAGGGGAGTGTTCACGGTCTCCGGTCGCCGGCGCTGAGCCTGAATCCCTGCGCTCTACCGTTGAGCTACCCCCGCGTGGGTTGGGCGAAGAGCGGGGGACGGGAGATGAGCCCGTAACCTCAGGGTGGGGTCGCCGGTCGGTCGATTGAACACCTCGGCACGTGGTGCTGAACCTGGCGTGGCAGTCTGAATCTGAGTACGGGGCCGTGCCTCTACCGTTGGGCTACCCCGCCGGGGTTGGGAGTGGCGGGGGCGGGACTCGAACCCGCACTGTCGGCGCCGCGCGGTCAACCGAAGCCTGAGCCTCAGCCTGCACGCCTGTGCGGAGTCATGATGCGGCCGGCGGCCGAAAGGTTCAAGGGAAAGCGCAGTGGCTCGGTGCCCAGAGCCCCGAAGGGGCGACAGGTAATAGCCCAGGGCGTAAGCCCTGGGAAGCCTGTGGCGGAGTTCGTGGGCGTGACCCCCTTCAGACACCGTCTACGCGACCCAGGGCTTACGCCCAGGGCTATTACCTGCCGCCCCTTCGGGGCTCAACAGCCGAACCATTACTCCCCGAACACGAACCCGAAGATCGGCTCGGCCGCCTTCTGCCGCTCGACCTCCAGCAGGTTGGCCTGCTCCTTCGCCGCCTTGATCGCGTCCTGCAGCTTGTGGATCCGGGCCAGGATGCCGTTCTTCCGGTCCGTCGGCAGGCACCCGCTGTACACGATCTGCGTCCACGTCCCGACCGGCACGTCCTTCGTGAACAGCTCGGTCTGCGCCGGGTGCTCCTTCGTGGCGTCGTACTTCACGATGACCGTCGGCTCCTTCGACGTGCGCACCGAGTCCGTGGCCCGGCTCCGCAGCAGGCCGGTGTTCGGGTCGTGCGCCCACTCCTCGGAGGGGTCCGGCGTCGGCAGCTTCGACACGAACGTTTCGAGGTCGTTCACTTGCTTGTCGAGGAACAGCAGCGTCGTGACCGGGACCGCGGCGAGCACGACCTTGCCGTCGACGACGATGTCGGCGCGGGCGCTCTGGTTGCCGGTGTCCTGCGTGTACACCAGGTTCCACAGCTCGGTCCACTTGTCGCGGGCCTGGCGGATGAGGTCGTCGGCGCGCTGCTGGACGCGCTGGCTCTCGGCCGGCAGCTTCTGCCCGTTCGCCTCGTCGAGCGGCCGGTAGGTGCGCTCACGGCCGACGAACAGGGCGTCCTTCTGGACGAGCTTGTACAGTTCGCCGACGGCCTTCTCGGCCTCGTTCTTCCGGGCCGAGAGCACGGCGTTGATCTGGTTCAGCTTGGGCACGGGCGATCCTCCGGGCGTGGTATTGCGGATTGTACCGGGACGGACGCCGGCCGGGTCGCCGGGGTTCACGCCGTGCGGGCGAACGCGACCAGCTGCGGGTAGAACTCGCGGAAGTCGGCCACGAGTTCGCCGTCGGCCGCGCCGAGGACGGGCATGGCGTCGCGGAGCCGGACGGCTCGCGTCGGCATCCGCGCCGCGATCCGCGCCGACACGCGGTCGAGCGTGTCGGCGATGCCGTCGGTGGTGCCGTAGCGCACGAGCCGGTCGTCGGCCGCGAAGTGATGCGCGAAGCGCTGCGCTTCCGCCGGCAGCCCCGGGGCGGCGTCGCGGAACAGGGCGTAGCAGCGGTCGGCGAAGTCGCGGAGGGGTTCGGTGGCGTAGTCGACCCAGGTGCGGGCGAGGAGGTGGTCGTAGTACACGTCCACGACGATGCCGCTGAACCACCCGAGGCCGTTTGAAACGCGGCGGATGCTCCGCTGCACGACCGGGTGACGGTCGGTGAAGCCATCCACGAGTCGGTGGAGGCGCACGCCGTCGCGCACGTCGGCGGGGAGGGCGGCGATTTCGGCGGGCTTGAGGAGGTCGGCGAGGACGCCGCCGAGCATGCGCCCGCGGGCGGGGGCGGCGAGGTGGAGGTGGGCCAGGAAGTTCACGCGGGCATTGTACCCGCGTCAGGCCAGCGCCGGCTCGAAGAAGAGACTCGACCCGCCGATCGCACCTCCGCCCCGGGCGATGCGCGAGTCGAGCTTGTGGACCGGTTTCCCCGTGTGCTTCTTCTGAATGTCCGGGCCGTGAATCTTGACGAACTCGCGGCCGTCAGCTGCGGCCGCCGTAAGGATGGCGTCGCGGACCGCCGGGATGCTCACTCCGCCCCCGGTCAGGACAAGCTCGTTCGTGCCACCGGTGCCGATCGCCGTCAAGAATTGGCGGACCTCCGCCCCCACTGCCGCGGCGAACTGCGATAGTTGGTCACGGACCGCATCCCCCTCCGTACCGGGCGCCCCGACAGTCCCGATGACGCCGGATCGAACCGGCTTACCCTCGGTGTAAAGTGTGACGCGGAACCCGTCGAGTTCGTCGGCCGACCGTTTCGAGAGCCACGCGGCCTTCTCCGGTGGGAGGACCGAGAGCACCCGCTTGTCGAGGTCCGACACCCCGAGCGGTACGGAGTGTTGTTGGGCGTCGAACGCCCGCTCCGGGTCGGCGTCGAGTAGCCCGTCCTGACGGAGGGTGAGGACCGCAAAGTCTGTCGTATAGCCTCCGACATCGACCACGATGGCGCGGTAGGGGGCGTAGTACTTGGCGTTCGCCCCGACGGTGATGACCGGACCCTTGTTGAACATGGACCCCAGGTCCACCTTGTTCTTCTTCGTCGCGTTCAGGCCGTTGGTCAGCACCCCGACGGTGTTCGCCACCGGCTCGCTCACCACCGGGTTTTCCGGGTGCAGCGACCACCCGGCCTTCACCAGGGCCGTCGTCAGGAACTTGCACCCGGGGTGTGTCGTGACGTTCGACCCGTGGGCGAATGCCGGGACCGAGACGCGAGTAGGGATATCGGCGTACTTGACCCCGGCGTGCGGTAACCGCTCGCACTCCTTGAGCACCTCCTGCCGGAGCCAGGTGAAGTAGTACACCGCCAGCGACGCGGCGAACTGTTGCCGCTGCGCGTCCCGGGTGACGGGCTGAACACCGGCCCCCGCGAGAAGTTCGCGGGCGGACGACACGAGTTGCCGTAGGTGTCCGATTTGGGTCGCCGTCACCCCGTGCCGGGCCGCGAGTTTGGCGAGCTCGTCGGTTCGCAGGAAGGCCTCGACCGAGTTCGCACCCGGTTCGTCACCCGACGGGGTCAGGAATAGCCACTGCTTCCAGTTCGCGTGGATCTCAATCCCATTCGCCGGCGCGCGCCCTGCGGCTTTCTTGCCGTACTCGACCACCGGCTTCGGGCCGGATCGGTCGATCACCACGACGCTGTGGTAGCAAAAGTCCGTGGTGTCGATGCCGTGGTCGTTAACGAGCACGGTGGTCGCCGTAGGATGGCGACGTAGGCCCACCTTCGTGAACCCACTGCCGAAATCGATGCAAAACGTCTGCTCGGCCATGTCTCACCTCACCGGGCGACCTTCGCCTTCAGGATCACGTGCTGCCGGTCGTCGTCCTCGTCGATTACCCACCCCGGGCGGACGACCCGGACCGGCGTGCCGGTCGAAACTCCTTCGTCGGCGTCGTAAAACTCGCCGTCGAACCGGGCCGTCTCGCCGGGGGTCCCGATCTGCCGGACGCCGCGGACGTTGCCAATGCCGGCCTCCATGAACGCGACCGCGTCGTCGCGCTTTGCGTCGATCGCTTCCCGCCACTGCGCCGCCAAGCGGCGAATCACTTCCCGCCGGAAGCCCTTCTCCTCGGGCGTGTCCGGGGTGAGTAGGGCGGCCTGCATGTCCGGCTTCTGCGGCAAGGGTTCTCGGGTATGCAGGGCGATGGTAGGTAGGTCCGCGGCCGATCCGCCTTCGATATCGTACTCCTGCCGCAGGGCGGCGAGGCGGGAAACGCCGATCCGGCGCAGCGCCGCAAGAATCTCCACGATCGCCGCTTCTTCGGCCCGATCACGCTCACGCCGGGCGACGGTGGCCGCGAGTCGGGCCGTGTTCTCCCCTTCCAGCGCCGCTTCCGTCTCCTGAACCAGCGGGAGGAGTTCCGGCGCCGCGGCCCGAGTTCGACTCACGACGCCGCGGATGAAAGCCAGTCGGGCTGCGGTGGCGAGGACCGCGGCGACCTGCTTCGCCAGCGGCCCGACCCGCTCGTCGGGCAGGTGCGGCAGCACCCGGGTAAAGCCGGCTTCCGTCAGCCGGACGCTCTCGGCCTTCGCCTTGCCCTCGACGGCCACGAGCGGAACGGCAGCGTCCTGGATGCGGTCCAGCGCCTCCTTGTTCGCCCCGGTCTTGCCCGCGAACAGGACGGGGTGGTCGCCCCGGCCGACGAGCCGCCGCGGTCCGTCCGCGGTCGCCAGGGTCAACAGGGCGTTCGTAACCAGCGCGTCTACGGCGGTCGGGTCGGGCTTCTTCGCCACGTCGTCATCCTCGGTTGGTGAGTGTATCGCAGCTGCGAAAGCCCGGGAACGGCCGGCCCCGGGCTCCGCGCTTATAGCACGCCCTTGGTCGATGGCACGCCAGCCCCCCGTGGGTCCGGCTCCACCGCCGCCCGCAGCGCCCGCGCGCACGCCTTGAAGATCGTCTCGACGACGTGGTGCGTGTTCCGGCCGTGGTGCAGCACCACGTGCAGCGTCAGCAGCCCCGCGGACGACACCGCCCGCCAGAACTCCTCCGCGAGCTGCGACGAGAACGTTCCCAGCAGTTCCGTCGGCACGTC
>Ga0209181_10011265_pt1 | contig 11487 bp, 11 predicted proteins | sample MAT05_FD_187208 | JGI IMG/M metagenome (GOLD analysis project Ga0209181, IMG submission 187208) | Freshwater microbial communities from Lake Fryxell liftoff mats and glacier meltwater in Antarctica - MAT-05 (SPAdes) (version 2) | ecosystem: Environmental > Aquatic > Freshwater > Ice > Liftoff... | reverse complement strand
AGGACGCCGGCCCAGTCGGGCGTGCCGATCATGACCAGCGAGATGTCTTTCGGCCAGCGTACGCCACGGTCCTGAAAATGCAGCAGGGCGCCCATGGCGGTGTCGTGATGGCCGAGCACGGCGGCGCTCGCCGATGAAGCCAGTAGCTTGGCCGCCATCCGCGTTCCGGCGGCTTGTGAGAGTTCGTCGACAAACACCAGCTCACGCCCGGCGCTCACGCCGTACTCGCGCAACGCCGCGCGATAGCCGTCGACGCGCTCGCGCACGTTCGGAATCGGCGAGTCCCAGCCGGAGAAGGCGATATCGCGATGGCCGGCGGCGAGCAACTCGCGCGTCGCGAGGTAACCCGACTGGAAGTTGTCGTGGCCGACGAAATTGTGCAGCGCGAACGAATCGGGCAAGGATCGTTCGAGAATCACGAAGGGAATGCGGTGCTGCAGCAACAGCCCGATATTGTCTTCCTTCGACAGCGCCGGGCAGACGATGCAGCCGTCGATGCGCTGCGACACCAGGCGTTCGAGAATCATGCGCTCTTGCTGCGGGTCCTCATCGCTGTTGCAGAGCGTGACGACATAGCCTTCCTGGCGGGCCAGAGAAACGATATCGACGCACATGCGGGTGAAAAAGGTATTGGCGAACTGAGCGACGACGACGGCGAGGATGCCGCGGCGCTTGCCCCTGATGCTGCTCGCCGCGGCATTCTTGACGTAGCCGGTGTCGGCAGCGGCCTGCAGAACGCGTTCGCGCAGTTCCGGGCGCAGATAGCGCTGGCTATTGCTCAAAACATAGGAGACGGTGGCGATCGACGTTCCGGCCTGGTTGGCGACGTCCTTGATCGTAACTGATTTCCGCGCTTTTGACATACTCGTCATGGTCCTGAACCACCACTCATGGAAACGTTTACATAGAGTACAAAAACGCGCCCGAGTTTGTCAATGAATAGTCGCGGTGGCGCTGCCGATGTGCGGCGTTACCAGCACATTGGGCAGCTGCAGTAGCGGATGATTGGCCGGGAGCGGCTTCGGGGTCGGTCACATTGAGCGCCGCGTAGCCCAGTTGTCCGCTGCGCAGGGCAGCGCACAGCGCGTCGGTGTCGACCAGCCCGCCACGCGCCGAATTGACGAAGTACGCACCCGGCTTCATCCGTGCGAACTGAGCCGCGCCGAACATGCCTCGCCGCTCCGCAGAGAACGGCAGCATGACGACGACGAAATCAGCGTTCGCCAGCAACTCGTTGAAGGGAAGATAGCGGACGTTCAGCGAGCCGTCGTCTTCGCGGCGATTGCGCTTGCGATACACCACCTGCATGCCGCTGGCTTGCGCGCGCTTGGCGACGGCGGCGCCGATGCGGCCCATGCCGACGACGCCGAGCGTCTTGCCGTACAGCGCGACACCGAAAGGCATCTCGCCGTTGGCCCAGTTTCCCGAGCGGACCCAATCCCAGCCTTCGTGAATGCGTCGCGCGGCGGACAGAACGATTCCGAACGCCAGGTCAGCGACCGCTTCGACGAGCACGCCGGGCGTGTTGCTGAACGGAATTTTCCACTGGCTGCAAACACCGAGGTCGGCGTTTTCGTAGCCGGTCGCCGCTTGCGCGATCACGCGCAGTTTCGGCGCCTGCGCCAACAATTTGGGATCGATCCTGACGCCGTGCCCGTTGACCTACAGGCCGTCGGCGTCTGCAACCCATTCATAAAGCTGCTCACGTGGCATCACTTCGCTGTGCTCCCAGATCCTGACTTCGCAGGTCTCGTCGAGCATTTCGTGCGCCGCCGGCCGCATGTTTGCCGGAGCGATCACCTTGAATTTATTCACAAACAATTCGCCAAAATTTACTGGCCCCCTGCTTCGTCACCCCGTTGTTAGCGGTTTCGGCCAGGCGTGTCATGATGCGCCATCAATACCCGCCTGAGCCAGTCGCGCGCTGTTCTTCCGACGTCGCTGTTGTACGTACGCGGCGATCACTGAAAAAAGCGTCAGCGTCAGGATCAGCATGGCAATCGGTCGCGTATAGAAAATGCTGTAGTCGCCCTGCGACAGCAGCAGGCTGCGGCGAAACTCGCTTTCGACCATCGGCCCGAGAATCAGCCCGAGCACGATCGGCGATACCGGAAACCTGAACTTTTCCAGCAGATAGCCGATGACGCCGAAAAGCATCATGACCCACAGATCGAACATGTTGTTGTTGATGGCGTAGGAGCCGACGATGCACAACACAAAAATGATCGGGGTAAGGATCGGCTTCGGCACGTTGACCACGCGGGCGAGGTACTTGATCGCGAATAGACCGAACAGGAGGAAAATGACGTTGGCCATGATCATGCCGGCGAAGACCGCGTAAACAATGTCGGCATGATCCTTGAACAGCATGGGCCCGGGACGCAAACCTTGCAGCATCAACGCACCGAGAAAGATCGCGGTGACCGCGTCACCCGGAATGCCGAGCGTCATCAGCGGAATGAGCGCGCCGCCGGTGGCGCCGTTGTTCGCCGATTCAGGCGCCGCAACCCCTTCGAGCACGCCGGTGCCGAATTTATCGCCGTCCTTCGAACTGCGCTTGGCTTCTCCATACGAGATGAAGGCGGCAATATCGCCGCCGGTCGCCGGGACGATACCGACGAGTGTTCCGATCGCTGACCCTTTGAGAATGGCTCTCGCGCAGCCCCGCAACTCGGCAAGGGTCGGCAGGACGCCCGACAGGTTGACCTCGACATGAGGCGACTTGAGCATCGACTCGGTGGTGCGCAAAACCTCGGCCACGGCAAACAATCCGATCAATACCGGGATGAACGATACCCCGTTCAGCAAGTTCACCGAGCCCAGGGTATACCGCATGGCGCCGTTTATCGCGTCGATGCCGACCATCCCCAGCACCAGCCCCAGACACGCACTGAGCAGCCCGCGCAGAACGTATTCGCCGGAAATGCTGGCGACGATGCTCAGGCCCAGCAAACCCATGGCAAAGTACTCGGGCGAAGTGAAAGAAAGCGCAACGCGCGCCAGTTGCGGCGCAATAAACGTCAGACACAGCGCGCTGAATAAGCCACCGCAAAACGAGGCGATCGCCGAGATGCCGAGCGCTTTGCCGGCGAGGCCCTTTTTCGTCAGCGCGTAACCGTCGAACACCGTTGCCGCCGCGGCGGGGGTACCTGGCGTGTTGATCAGGATCGCCGAAATCGAACCACCGTAAATGGCGCCGCAATAGATCCCGCACAACATCACCAGTCCGGTCGTCGCCGGCATGCTGAAAGTCAGCGGCGTCAACAGCGCCACGCCCATGGTCGCCGTCAGCCCCGGCAGCGCGCCGATGACGATGCCTCCCAACGTTCCGGCAATCAGAATCGCCAGAACTCCCGGCTGGAGAACGGTCACGAATCCCTGCAGTATCAGTTCCATGATCGGCGACCCTCAGAAGTCCCATGCCGGCAAGGGCACGTCGAGCAAGTAGGCGAAGACGAAATAGACCGCGCCCGTGGTGCCGAGCGAAGCGACGATCTTCGTCCAGAAGCTGCCTTTTTCCATGACGTACATCATGATCAGCAGGTAGATCGGCGTCGACAGCAGAAAACCGACGTAAGCCAATTGCGCCATGTACATGCAGGTAAGGACTGCGGCGCGGAGGGTACGGGAATAGTTAAAGCGTTGCCAGTCGAACGCCGGAAAATCCTTGATCGACGCGTTCTCGACGAGCATCAGGGCGGTCAGAATAACAATGACCACGGCGATCGCCCGCGGGAAAACCATCGATCCCGGCGGAAACGACGAAGAGCCTATCCATAAGGCAATCGCTAGAACTAAGAGCAGGATTCCTGCGATCACGCTACCTTGCTTCGTTGTCATGTCGCCCCTCTCAGCTCCAAAGGAAGGCGGGCCATCAGGCCCGCCTTCTCCTGCTACTTATACTGCTGTCGCCGGAGCGAAATCGCCTACTTGGCCCTCAGGCCGAGCTTGTCGACCAGACGCTTGTAAGTGGCGAACTCTTCGTCCTGGAATTTGGCGAAATCGGCCGCGGTCATGTAACCAAGCCCCAGCCCGGCTTTTTCAGCCTGATCGATAAAGACCGGGTTTTCCATTGCCTTCTTGAAGCCGTCGTGCAGGATCTTCTTGACGTCTTCGGGCGTACCCTTGGGAACGCCAAGACCACGCCACGTGCCGATCACGATATCCACACCCTGTTCCCTGAAGGTCGGTACGTCGGGATACGCCTTTTCCCGCTTCTCGGACATGACGCCGAGCATTCTCAGTTTGCCGGCCAAAACCTGTGAGCCCACTTCAGCCGGGCTGAACGCGGCCGCTTCGACGGCACCACTGAGCAGCGCGGTTACCCCGGGCGCCGCGCCACTATAAGGAATCTGGATGAACTTCAGGCCGAGCTTGTCTTCCATTTGCGCTGCCGCAAGTTGCCAGATGCTGCCCGGGCCGGAATTGGCAACGCGCAGCTTGCCGGGATTGGCTTTGGCGTAGTCGATGAACTCCTTCAGCGTCTTCCATGGCGCGTCCGCCTGCACGGTGATCGCGGCGGGGTCCATATTGAGGCGCATGATCGGATCGAACAACTTGTGATCAGTCTTCGCGAGCCCCAAATGCGGCACGATGACAATTTCGGCGAAGAACATGGTCGTTGTGTAGCCATCCGGCTTGGCGGTCTGTCCGGCCGTAAAGCCGACCACCCCGCTGCCGCCCGGTTTGTTGACGATAACGACAGGTTGCCCAAAGACATCCTTGGCCGAATTGGCCAACGCCCGCGCGAGCATGTCTGTGCCACCGCCGGCCGACGCGGGGACGATGATTTCGATCGGTTTCTTCGGGAAATCGGCTGCCTGGGCAGTTCCCAAGCCAGTAGCGGTCATTAGCGTCAGAGCGGCGCCCATTACAAACGTCATTTTCTTCATGATTGATTTCTCCACCTAGGAATAACAAAAAAAAAGGACTTTGCTTCTGAAACCCATTTAGTCTTCCTTGACCTCCTGCTCGCCGACGTAATTGCAGTCGCTGTTTGAACGTCTTGGTCCCGCGACAAATCCTGCTTCGTCGGGCGCTCCGTGCGAAAACGGCAAGGATAGGAATATCAATGTTTCATTCCGAAATATCGCGGGGGTGAGATTGGAGTATCGCGGAGGTGCGATTCTTAGTCAATCCGGATTTATATCAGGTTATAACCTCGCCCTACAGGCCTGTTTGCCTGGCCTCAGGGCATCTGCGAGGCGGAAGTTTTCCGCGCAGAGCCTCAGTCACGAGTCGCCCGCGATGAGCGACGTGTGTTCATCCGTTGCCTTGCCAAGCGATTCACGGATCAAGCTCGCCTGGCACGCCAAGTTGAGCGAAGCCCTGGTCGTAAGATTCTTAAACCCCGGAGTGCCCCATCGCCTTTCTGACGGCTTGTTCAGTCTCCATCATTCTGCTGACTCGGGATTCGGGGGCTGCGACGTACGGTTTTTGGCAGGTGTGCCGGACGCATGCTGCCCTTTAATGTATGCCCGGGCATGCGGTCGTCGTCAGGCCAAAACGTGCCGCGCCGGCCTTACTTGCTGATACTTTCGTTGCGCCCGGAAAAGCGGTCGCTCATGCGAAATGCCGCGTCGCCAAAGTCGCCCGTTGGATTCTCGCGGCAGTAGCGGTCGACAAAGTTTTCGATCGTTCCGCTCGACATCGCGGAAACCTGCTGGCTCTGGCGCGCATAGTTGTGGCCGGTGAGCAGGCCGCGGATCCAGGCGACGTGCTGCTTGCGCTGGTCGGTATCGTCATTCGCTGCGGCCCACGCGCTACACGACATATCGTCGAAGCCGACGATCTTTACCGGCGCTGCCAGGACCGACGAGCAGAACAGCGCGGTGACGAGCAGTGACAAGAGAGGCATTTTTTTTGGCGACATCAAAACTCCCGGGCAGAAAAGCCCGCCCGACGGGCGGCGTGATGCGCCGATTCTCGCCTTTATGGGCGGTGACGTCCAGAAAGACGAACTGGCCGGGTCAACACAGTACAATTCGGTCTGCCATTTACCGCGCACAGCGCGAAGCGAAAATCGATGACAGGCCATCTCTATATCGTCGCAGCGCCGTCCGGCGCTGGCAAAACGACGCTGGTTCGGCTCTTGATCGAGACCGACGCGGGAATCCGCGTGTCGATCTCGAGCACGACGCGCGAGCCGCGGCCGGGCGAGGTCGATGGTCGGGAATATCATTTTGTCGAAGTCGCCGATTTCATGGCAATGGTCGACCGCGGCGAGTTCGTCGAATGGGCCGAAGTGCACGGCAACTATTACGGAACGTCGAAACACTGGGTAGAACTGGAACTTGCCGCCGGACGCGACGTGTTGCTCGAGATCGACTGGCAAGGCGCGCAGCAGGTGCGAAAGTCTTTTCCCAAGGCAATTGGCATATTCATCCTGCCGCCCTCGCTGACCGCGCTCGAAGCGCGCTTGTCGTGCCGCGGCACCGACTCGGCGGCGACGATCGCCCGGCGGATTGCCGCAGCGCGCGACGAGATGCGCCATGTCGATGAATTTGACTATGTTATTATCAACGATGATTTGCAGCAGGCGCTGGGCAACCTCAAGGCGGTCGTTGGCGCCTCGCGGCTTCAGTACATCAGCCAGCGACAGCGGCACGCCGCGCTGTTCGCAACACTTATTTCAGGAAAAAACCATGGCCCGAGTTACCGTAGATGATTGCATGCACATTATCCCGAACCGCTTTCAGATGACGTTGGCGGCGACTTATCGGGCGCGCCAGATCACCGCCGGTGCGACGCCGTTGGTCGACGCCGACCGCGACAAGCCGACTGTGATCGCCTTGCGCGAACTGGCGCTTGGCCTGTACGGTATTGAAGTGCTCAACCGCGGTCACGCCTGAATCGAGCAGGCTGCGTGGTGAACAACCATGGATACCGACGCCCGGGCCGGCGTTTCTGTCGACAATCCTGCCGAATCCAGGCTTGAACTGACGCCGGACGACACCGCCTACCACAACGAAGATCCGGCTTACCGGGTGTTCGTCGATACCCTGAGCTACCTCGAACCCGAGGAAATAGCGCTCGTCATCAAGGCTTACCGTTTCAGTGAACGTGCCCACCAGGGCCAGCTACGCCTTTCTGGCGAACCGTATATCACTCACCCGCTGGCCGTCGCCGGCGCGCTTGCCGAGTGGAGAATGGACGTACAGGCGGTGATCGCCGCGCTCTTGCATGACGTGATGGAAGACACGGCGGTATCGAAGGCCGATATCACGGCGCATTTCGGCAAACAGGTCGCCGAACTCGTAGATGGGCTTTCCAAACTCGAGAAAATCGAGTTTCAATCCTACCAAGACGCGCAGGCCGACAACTTTCGCAAAATGCTGATGGCCATGGCGCGTGACCTGCGCATCGTGCTCATCAAGCTCGCCGATCGCCTCCATAACCTGCAAACGATGGCCCCGTTGCGCGCCGAGAAGCGCCGGCGCATCGCCCGCGAAACGCTCGAGATCTACGCCCCGATCGCCACCCGGCTCGGCCTTAACAATATCTCGCGGCAGCTTGAGGATCTCTCGTTCGAGCACATCCATCCGATGCGCTTTCGCGTCCTCACGCGCGCCGTCAAGGCGGTCCGTGGCAACCGCCGCGAGCTGCTGACAAAAATCCTCGACGGCATCCGCGGCAAACTCGCGCAAGCCCATATCGAAGCGGGCGTTTTCGGCCGCGAAAAAAGTCTGTTCTCGATCTATCACAAGATGGTCGAAAAGCGGCTCTCGTTCTCGCAGGTGCTGGATATCTACGGCTTTCGTATCATTGTCCGCGACGTACCAACCTGTTATCTGACACTCGGCGCGCTGCACGCGCTCTATAAGCCGGTGCCGGGAAAGTTCAAGGATTACATCGCGATACCGAAGGGCAACGGCTATCAGTCGCTGCACACGACGCTGATCGGCCCCTACGGAACGCCGGTTGAAATCCAGATCCGCACCCAGGGCATGCATCACCTCGCCGAAGAAGGTATCGCCTCGCACTGGATTTACAAGGACAGCGAGCAAAGCGGCGCCGACCTCCAGGTGAAGACGCACAAGTGGTTGCAATCACTGCTCGAGCTGCAGAGCGCGGCCGGCGATTCGTCGGAGTTTCTCGAGCACGTCAAGGTTGACCTCTTTCCCGACGAGGTGTACGTGTTTACGCCTAAGGGAAAGATCCTCGCGCTGCCGCGCGGCGCGACGGTCATCGACTTCGCCTACGCCGTGCACACCGACATCGGCCATCGTTGCGTCGCCGCACGCATCGACCACGAACTGATCCCGCTCTCGGCGGAGCTTGCCAACGGCAACCAGGTCGAGATCATCACCGCGCCGCACGCCAATCCGAATCCGGCCTGGCTGGCGTATGTCAAGACCGGTCGCGCGCGCAGCAAGATCCGGCAGTTCGTCAAAGCCATGCAGCAGGACGGTTCGAGCGTGCTCGGCGAGCAGATGCTCAACCACGAATTGCAGGCGCTCGGCGTCGTTCCCGCCGAAATCCCGGCGGCGGTCTGGGAGCGCGTGATCGCGCTCTCCGGCAAGAAATCCCGGCGCGAAGTTTTTTCCGACATCGGCCTCGGTCGCAGTCTGGCCGCCGTCCTTGCGCGTCGGCTGGTCGCCCACGACGACGTCTTCCAGAACGCGCCGAGCGTCGCCATGCCGCTCGTCATCCGTGGCACGGAGGGCATGGCCATTCTGCTCGCGCCGTGTTGCCAGCCGATCCCTGGCGATCCGATCGTCGGTCTCCTGCGCCAGGGCCAGGGTTTGCGCATCCACACCCAGGCTTGTAATGCGGCGCGCAAACTGCGCATCGGCGAGCCGCAGAACTGGATCCGCGTCGAGTGGGAGCCCGATCCGGGACAGGTTTTCGAGGTGCGCATCATGATCACGGCAAAGAACGTGGCGGGCGTTCTCGGACGCATCGCGACCGGCTTGTCGCTGGCCGGCGTCAATATCGAACACGTGAGCATGGACAGGGGAAAACCAGGTTTGTGCACCGAGTTGCACTTTCTCATCCAGGTGTCCGGACGCGCGCATCTGGCTAGCGTGATACGCAGTCTGCGCCGTATCTCCGACGTCGTCCGCATCGTTCGCGAACAGGAGTAGTTTTGAAAGTTTTGATTCTCGGCGCCGGCGTTGTCGGCGTCAGCAGTGCGTGGTATCTAGCCAAAGCGGGTCATGAAGTCGTCGTCGTCGATCGCCAGTGTGCTGCCGGGCTTGAAACAAGTTTTGCCAACGGCGGCCAGATTTCCGTTTCGCATGCTGAGCCATGGTCCAACCCGCACGCGCCGCTGCGCGCGCTCTCCTGGATGGGGCGCGAAGACGCCCCGCTGCTCTTCCGTCTGCGCTGGGACCCGGCGCTTTTTGACTGGAGCCTGCGCTTTCTGCGCGAATGCACGCCGGCGCGCACGCGCGCCAATATGCGCGACATCGTCGCCCTGGCGCTCTACAGCCGCGCTCAGCTCAAGTCCTTGCGCGAGGAAACGGCGATCGAGTACGACCACCTCGAACGCGGCATCCTGCACGTCTATACCGACGAGAAAGAGTACGCCGCAGCACTCGCGGCGGCGAGCGTCATGCGCGAATTCGGCTGCGACCGGCGCCCGGTGGACGCCGATACCTGCGTGACGATCGAGCCGGCGCTCAGCGCGGCGCGCCACCGGCTGGTCGGCGGTGACTACACCGCCGACGACGAATCGGGCGACGCGCAGCACTTCACGCGCAATCTGGCCGCCCTGTGCGCCGCGCGTGGCGTCGCTTTCCGTTATGCAACGACGGCGCTTCGCCTGAACACCGCCGATGGGCGGATCGCCAGCGTCGAAATAAGTGGCCCAGCGGGCAGCGCCGAGTTGACCGCCGACGCCTACGTCGTCGCGCTCGGCAGCTACACGCCGCTGCTCTTGCGTCCGCTCGGCTTTCGCCTGCCCGTCTACCCCGCCAAGGGTTATTCGGCGACGGTCGCGCTCGGCAAGTCGAGCGTCGCGCCGAGCGTGGCGATGACCGACGACGGGCACAAGATCGTTTTCTCGCGGCTCGGCGAACGCCTCCGTGTTGCCGGGACGGCCGAGTTCAACGGCTACAACACCGAACTCAACAGCGTTCGCTGCGCCGCGTTGATGCAGCGCACGCACGAGCTTTTCCCCGAATTGCGGCCGTCCGGCGAACCCGAATTCTGGTGTGGGCTGCGCCCATCGACGCCGTCTAATGTTCCCTTTGTCGGACGCGCGCGCCTGCCCAATCTCTACCTCAATACCGGACATGGAACGCTCGGCTGGACGATGGCCTGCGGCGCCGGAGTGGCGCTCGCCGACATCATCAGCGGCCGCCAGCCTGAGATCAGCCTGCGCCAGATGTGAGAAGCCGGCAACGTTGGTAAACTTTTGGCCGGTAAACTTTTGACTGGAGAAGTAATGGACGCCGTCCTCTACGAAGTGCGCGACAAAGTCGCCACCCTGACGCTCAATCGTCCGCAGTCGCTCAACGCGGTCAATCCGGCGATGATCAGCGCGCTGCTTGCGGCGAGCCGGCGGGCGGCGGTCGATACGAGCGTGCGGGCGGTCATCGTGCGCGGTGCCGGCGAGCATTTCATGGCCGGCGGCGACCTCAAGTGGTTTCGTGATCAAGCGGCCGAGTCTCCCGAACGGTGTGGCAGCCGCACCGATGAACTGATCGCCGCGGTGCAGGCGGCGGTGCAGAACTTCAAGGAAATGGACAAGCCGGTGGTCGCCGCGGTGCACGGCGCCGTGGCCGGGTTCGGCCTGTCGCTGATGCTCGCCGCCGATCTCGTCGTCGCCGCCGACAACGCTTATTTCACGCTGGCTTACAGCAAAATCGCGCTCTCGCCAGACGGTGGCGCGACCTGGTCGCTGGCCCGCCACGTCGGACTCAAGCAGGCCATGGAGATCGCCCTGCTCGGCGAGCGCTTTGACGCACCGCGCGCGCACCAACTTGGCCTCGTCAATCGAGTTGTCGCGGCGGGCGAGCTCGACGCCGAAGCGCTCAAACTCGCCACTCGTCTTGCCGCCGGTCCGGCCGCTGCCCTAGCGCGCACCAAAGCGCTGCTCAATGCCTCCGTCGATAACACGCTGCACGCCCAATTGGCTGCCGAGCGATGCGATTTTGCCGCCTGCGCGGCCGACCCCGATTTTGCCGAGGGGCTCGCGGCTTTCTTCGAGAAGCGCAAGGCAGTCTATCGGCAGAACTGAGAGCAGCGACCGCGCGCATGCTGATCGATACGCATTGTCACTTCGACGCTGGCGAATTTGCCGACGACCGCGACGTGCAGATGCTCGCCGCGCGGCAGGTCGGCGTCGCGCGGATCGTCGTTCCGGCGGTCTGCGCAGGCAACTTTGCCGACGTGCGCGCCTGCTGCGCGCGCTACCCCGAATGCTCGCCGGCCTACGGCATCCATCCGCTCTTCGTCGCCCGGGCAAGCGACGACGATCTGCTGATCGCGCGCGAATGGCTGGCGCGCGAAGCGTCGGGTCCTTTGCCGCCGGTTGCCGTC
>Ga0209181_10011261_pt1 | contig 11489 bp, 11 predicted proteins | sample MAT05_FD_187208 | JGI IMG/M metagenome (GOLD analysis project Ga0209181, IMG submission 187208) | Freshwater microbial communities from Lake Fryxell liftoff mats and glacier meltwater in Antarctica - MAT-05 (SPAdes) (version 2) | ecosystem: Environmental > Aquatic > Freshwater > Ice > Liftoff... | reverse complement strand
CCGACTTTTGGGTCGGGACGATCTGTACCAACTGAACTAGGCGCACCCAGGTGAATTTTTAAAAAAAGACCACCTTTTCCGGCGGCCTTTGGTGGGCACAGAGAGATTCGAACTCCCGACATCCTGCTTGTAAGGCAGGCGCTCTGAACCAACTGAGCTATGCGCCCTTTTTAGAAGCGGATGCAAAGATAGGGCGCATCAATTTATTCCACCAAATGTTTTTCAAAAAAATTAATCACTTTTTTTTGCTTTATCTTTGGCGTGCATCTAAACGCCACAGAATCAATGCATCTGACCGCCCCCACGATTGTCTTATTTCTTTCCCTTCTTATCCAACTCGCCTGTACCAACCCGGCGCCTTCTGTTTCTTCGACCATTGCTACCGATACCCTCGAGCCAGAAGATGTGCTTATTCTTTGGCAAAGTTACATCGATCAAGACCAGTACGACTCTGCACGCATCCTGAGTACAGGGAAGGTTTTGCCCTTCATCTCCTTTCTGGAGTCCATTACCTTCAGTACAGATTCTACTGAACCTGTATCCTTAACACTGTTGCGCAACCTTATTTGCGACATCCATGGCGACTCTGCCGTATGCCGCTACATGACCAAAGATGAAATCGGACAGGATGTGCCCGATACGGTGATGCTCCGTCGTGTGAACGGTCGCTGGCTGGTAAATAGGGTGTTCGAAAAAGGTGAAGCACCTACCGATAGTCTGCTGCAAGGCAAGGAAATGCCTTTCCCGGGCGAAAATGAAGACGAAGAATATCAGTAGTCGGTGGCCGCAGATAAGTTAAAAAAATCATAAACCACCAACCGCGATCAACATGGATGGTGATGTGTATGTTTTTAAAATATACATTCATATACTCTTTTCCACTGCCATGAAATTTCCACTTTTGTTGCTTCTTTTGTCGATTCGTTTGGCCATATTTGCTCAAACGCCTACACCTTCGTCGGTAAAACCACCCTCCCACGATCGCTGGGATGCTTTGTTGAAAAAAAATGTGCGCGAAGACGGCCGGGTGGATTACCGGGGCTTCCAGCGCGACAGCCAGGAACTCAACCGTTACCTTAAAACGCTCGAAACCACCCCACCCGATCCCAAAATCTGGTCGGCTGATGAGCAAATGGCTTATTGGATCAATGCCTACAATGCCTACACCATCCAACTGGTGATACGTCATTACCCGGTGAAAAGCATCAAAGACATCAAACACGGCGTAACATTTGTCAATACCGTTTGGGACATCAAATTCATCCGCATCGGTGGCAAATCCTACGACCTCAACAACATCGAACACGGCATACTCCGCAAGGATTTTAAAGATGCACGAATCCACGCCGCCTTAAATTGCGCCTCGGTGTCGTGCCCTCCCCTGAGCCGACAAGCCTACACCGCCGCCAAACTCGACAAACAACTCGACGCCGTCATGCGCAGCTTCGTGAACGACCCAGTACGCAACCGCATCACCGCAGGCAAAGCCGAAGTTTCGGAAATATTCAAATGGTTCGATGGCGATTTTACGCGCGACGCCAGCTCTGTGAAAGCATTCATTAACCGGTACGCCAAAACGCCCATTGGCGATAAAACTCCGCTGAATTACATGTCGTACGATTGGAAATTGAACGAGTAGGCAGCAGGGCGGCCAGGTTCGGTGGTACACACAGGCGTGTAGTCGCCGGGGTGAGAAAATAAAATACCCCAACCGCCGCCGACATATTCGTAAAAATCAATCTCCCCAACCGCAGTTTGGGCCTTTAAATTGGGGGCGATGTCAACCAATAGTAAACGCATTTGGGATATTTTTTGGAAAGGTTAATGTCGATGATCGGCATTTACAATGATACACTTTACATCGAAAGCTTACAACGTTCAACACCCGATTCAGCACGCCAAACCCAAAAATTGAGTTTTATTCATACAAGTCAGGCATGGTTTTGTGAAATTTATATTAAATTTTTATGAAAACAGGATCATCATTTCAAGGATACTAAATCACAAAAAACTGATTTTTAGTTTTTTACAAATAAAATATGCTTTACTGCCCTGCCTAAAAAAAGAAAACCTGTCCTTTTTCGGATTCCCTTACCAACGCACTTTTGTACCATCAGATCTTTTCAACAGGCGCCTATACCCTCCGTAATTATTTTATACGGCCTATAGGGTAGAAGTCGCCTCCCGCTGATTAGGTTTAGAATAATTTCAGGCTCAATTTCTGTGCTACCCGGGGCCCGTAAGGCGCCCCGGTTTTTTTACCTGGATTTTAATGGGATTGGTGTATTGGGATGATTGGATTGGGATTTTAGGTTCCACGCTTTGCTGGGATGACAGAACTTTTTTCAGAATAACTCAGTTTCATCAGGTTAATAATCAAATCGCTGTACCGGGAGATGCTAACGCTTCCCGGTATTTTTTTTACCTGAATACATAATCCACACCCGTCACCTGGGTAAGCAAGGTTGCTGGCGCATCAAGTGCCACGGCATTGCCCTCAGGCAGGGGCGACACGGGCGAATGTTTGTCTAAATAGTCTTTCAACACCATGTGCAGGGAATAGGGCATGTTTTTGGCTTCCTTTACATCGGTCATACGACAAAGCGTGGTGGGCGGATCGCCGTCGCGTTCGCAAGCTGCCACGGTGTACAGGCGTTCTTTGTCGAGCGGCGCACCGTTTATGGTCACTTTTTGCACCCTTTTGCCTTGTTCGCCAAAAGCATTGAATTCCACGTGCATGCCTTTGAATTTCACTACCCATCCGCCGAAACGTTTGGAAGCGTCTTTGGCAAACACGTTGTTCAGTTCTTTTTCGAGCCAGGTGAGCAACTGGGCGCCCGTAGCCTTACCTGTTCGCACGGGGGAATCCACGGGAAGCATGTCGAACAAAAAGCTTTCGGTAATGGGAATGTTGCCCGTGGCGTCGCGGGTACTGCACGGCGGACAAAACCTGAATCCGTTGGACAGCGCGATTTCCACACCTGTTTTCCACGACATGGCATCGATGATGAGGGTATCTATCGTGTTTTCAATCACAAAATAGCGGTACAACGGCACTTTACTGTAACCGATCACCTTTTCAATTTCGGCTTTGTACGGTGCTTCAGTTTCTTCCACAGTTTTTGCCATGGACTTGTTCGCTTTGTATCGATCAGGATCCACTTCCATCAGTTCGTACGTGTGGCCGGTCACCTTGCCGTCTTTCACGTCGATGTCGAGCCTGCCCACAAACGAGCCAAAAGCGCCCGGCTCCACCACTTTGGTGTACTTACACTGTATAGGTGTACGTACGCGTTCGTGGGTGTCGCCGCCAAAAATATAGTCCACGCCTTCACATTCGGGCAGGTTGCCGAGGGCTATTTGTTGCGATAGTCCCAGGTGCGATAGGATGATCACCATGTCGCACTGTTCCTGTTCGCGCAAAACCTGCACGTAATGGGCCAGGTTTTCTTCCGGTTTGGTGTAAATGATGCCTTTGGAATAGTTGGGCGATTGTCGCAGAGGCACCAGCGGATCGGTGTAGCCCAGGAAACCAATTTTAACGCCCAGCCTGGTCCAGGTTTGGTACGGCTGGAAAATGAGTTCGCCTTTTTTACCCTCGCCTAAGTCGTGGTACATGTTGGCACACACCTTGGGTGCATCGAGGCCGCCGAGCAGTGTTTGCATGTTCTTTTTGTAATACACCACCTCCCAGTTGCCGGGCAGGTAGAGGTCGTAACCCAAAGCGTTGAGGATGGGCGACATGGCAGTACCGGTAGTTTTTACCGACAACGCGCTGCCCTGAAACATGTCACCGGTATCGACGATGTAGGTGTTTGGATTTTCCTTGCGCACTTCGTTGAAAAAGGTGGCTAAGTGTGCATAACCGGCTGTTTTGCGGAACACCATGCGGTTGTCTTCCCAAAACAACTCGTCGTGCGGGTGGATCTGACAGTGCACGTCGGTGGTTTGCAAAAGAGTCAGCGTACCTGAGTTGTTTTTGGCGTAGGGCTTTGTGGCGTCCCATGTATAAGCTGCCGGGGTGTCGGTGTCGGCAGACAATAACTTGGGTGCAATGCCTGTTCCGAGGCTTGCCAGAAGGGAATTGCGCAAAAAATTGCGGCGGGAGTTGGTCATGTTTAGTCGGTTGGTCGGTTGGTAGTCGGGTAGTCTGTTGGTCTGTTGATCGTCATTTAACTGTTTTGACTAACAGACAAGCAGACTACCCGACTACTTTTTATAAAACGCGATGATGGGCTGGTAAGGTCCGTATTTGTGTTGATTTTCGGGGAATGTGTCTTTGTAGGGGCCGAACGGGTGGTCGTAAGGTTTTTTGGCAATGTTGGGCCAGTCTTCTTTCAGGAAAGGGTGTTTGGGCCTTGGTTGGGAGTTTACGTAAGCGGCCACATCCCACGCCTCTTCGTCGGAGAGTTGGGGTGACTGGTACGAGGCACCGAAGGGCATGTTGGCTTTTACGTAACCGGCGAAGCGCGACATGCGGAACAAACCTGCCGCCTCGTTGTAACTTTTTTCGCCCCACAGTGGCGGGTAATCGCGGGCTGTGCCGGGCATGGGCAGTCCCAGTCCGTCGGTGCCATGGCAGGAGGCGCAGGATTTGTCGTACACCATTTTACCCAAATCAGGATCGGCCGGACGGTTGAGCATGGGTACTTCTACCAATCCGCTGCCTTTGGGTTTGATGCCTTGTGGCACGCCGGTGCCGAGCCATGCGATGTAGGCTTTGATGGCAGTCATTTCTCGGCTGGTGGTATCGAGCGCCTGGCCGTCCATACTGCGTTCGAAGCAGTCGTTTACCCGTTTGGCCACGGTTTCGAGCGCACCTGAGCGTGCGCGTTTTTGCGGGTAGGTACTTTGAACGGCGGCATAGTTGTTGCCGAACGCTTTGGAACCTGCGTCGAGGTGGCAGTTTTGGCAATTGAGGCCATTGATGCTTCCGGGACGGACCAAGCCGTTTTCGCCGAAATAATCCTGCGTATATGCTATTAGGTCGCGGCCATAGGCGATGCGTTTGGCATTTTCGTCGGTTTCGGCGAGGAAGAGGTCGGGCGCTGCCCACACTTCCATCGGATCAAAAGTAGGCATGTGGGCTTTCCTGGCAGCTTCAAGTTGCTTGCGTCCGTCTTTTTGTTCAAGCACCCACACACCAATACCGCCAGCTGCGAGCATAAAAGCAAGGGCCCAAAGTACGCGGCGCATGATTTCCAACCGGTTTAGCTGTTTTTGCAGCACCACATGGACTTTGGCGTGGCTGGCCATTTCACGGCGGAAATGCGCCATACCACCACTCACCACAAACACGCCAGCGATGAGTGCAGCCGTAAGCAGCCACAGCAAGGGATAGTAAAAAGCAGTAGAATCCATAAAAAATCGTGAAGGGACGCAATTTTGATGGTTATGAGGTTTAATGCTTGCGTCGTGGTACAAAGGTCCGGTAATATGGACTTCTTTGGCTTGGATTTTTTATACGGTATGCTGCATTTATTACCGACGGAGAAAGAATGTTTGGAAAAAAAGCGAAAGGGCGAAAGGGCGTATGTTTTCGGTAAAAAAGGCAATGGGCGGGGGCGGGGCATTAAGTAAAAGACTTAAAGCCCCTCCCGCCGACCAATCAATTTGTTTTTACAGCTTTACCAATGTATCGTTTGTTTCCGGCGGTTACTTGAATGGTGTAGATGCCGGAGGGAAGGTTTTGGAGGTTAGGAATTACATGATGACCATTCGGGTTACGAAGGATTCCATCTATAACTTTATTACCCGCTATGTTTACCATGCTGAAAGATATTTCCAGTTCTGGTATTACCATATTCAAAGTTTCAAAAAAAGGATTGGGAAACAACTTTACACGTTCAGTATCTTGATTAGAAGCAAGTGAGGTAATCAGTAGATTACGGTTTGTCTTGCACAAAAAAGGCGTGTTAGGCTCTTGGGGATTTTGTGTGTATATGATGCCTCCGGTATAAACAAATGCATCGTCAATATTTATACCACTTACAGCAACGCTATTGGAATTTAATGATATCACTCCGTAAGTATGGTTGCCGATAGAATCGAATGAAACTATAAAATGTTGATAGTAATTGTTACTGAAATCAGTGTATACCGATCCTGTCATATAAAAGGTTCCATCTTCCGAAACAACACTTTTATCAGGAAAACTTGTTAAAAACCCTGGAATAGAAAAGCTTTTTGACCAAATTAATTGGCCGTTGGAATCTAGTTTTGAAGTTAAATTATAATAGGAAGCTGAGTCAACGTCATAATAAATACCTGTCACATAAATGGAATTCGATGCGTGCGTTTGTATGGCAAGCGATCTTGCAGTTACGCCCCCTGGATTAGCTGGAACTTGCTTTTGGTATTGCCATTTTTTTTCTGCATTTTTTGCAAATTTAATAACTTTATATTCATTGTAACCATCTCCAATATATAAATTTCCATATTCATCAACATGAAATTCATTTCCAAAATCATCATTGTATGGTTCGGAAAAATTTGATTCAATCGTTTGTCCCAACTGATCCAATTGCCAACTGACAAAACGTAATCCGTCCGGCGTTGATACCCGACCCCATACCATTAATGTATCACTTAAAATTATATCCAGAGCCTGATAACCATAATCATTTTCATCAAAAAGCGATTGCCATATAACATTCCCAAGCGAATCCAATTTAACCGCAAGTAGACCTGCATTACTTAAATCCGGATTAACGAACGAACCTGCGAGAAGCACTTCATCGTTTTCAGTAATTTTTACCTTAGCAATTGTTATACCTTGGGCTGTGCCTTCTGTATATCTATATTCCCACTGATAATCTCCATTATGATTGTATTTGAACAATACAAATTCGACGTTCCCTGTAAAGATATCTCTGGTTGTTCCACCTACATAAATATTATTTGAACCATCAACCGCAGCTGTTGTAATTCTATCCTGGCCACTTGTTTGATAATCCTTTTGCCAAAGTAATTGCCCATCAGTATTATACTTAGCCGTATGGAAATCAATAAGTGGTCCTGGATGATACTTGCCACTACAAACGATTACATTTTTTGCAGAATCAATTAGAATTATCGGAAGGTCACCTTGAGACGCTACTTCAATATTTAAAATTGTTGTCCATTCTGGAGTAATGATTTGACTCCAAAGAACAGTGAAAATAAAAAATTGTGTGGCGATTAATGCAATTATCCGTTTCATGATATCTCGTTTAATTAATATTGAGGTCTGCTGACTAAGAAAATACGTCAGCAGACCTTAATAAGATAAGTTTAGTGTTTGATGAATTTAGCTGAAACTTGTTCGCCTTCAATAATCAAGACAACATTATAAATTCCATGCGCCAAGTTATCTAACCCCGTAAATTCCCACATATTATCTCCTTTTTGTACTTGAACAGCTTGATTGTTTACCCATTGTCTGTTGCCAACAATCCACTGTAATCACCCGATTGACTTGTCGTAATGTTGCATTTGGCTGCATCGTCAGAATGACGCATACGTACAGTAACATTATGTAGTCCGATGTTTGTACCACGGTATTCGACACGATCCGTAAAAGTGCCACATCGATCAGGCTTGTACAGAGGGGCTTTTTCGGTATCGTAATAATAGGTTACACGGTCAATTTGTTTGGGGGTAAATTCGTTAAGACAAAACCTATGCCAATAAGACATGTAATTACGCCCCAAACTTAATCCGGTAGGAGCCGGAAACCAGGTATGCAACAAACCGAAGTGGTGCCCTGCCTCATGCACAATGGTAGAGCCAAAGTCGCCTGTCCCTAAAAGACGCATGAAATTTTCGTGGGTATAGCACTGAAGGTTGTAGTTTGGATTGTTTTCATCGTACACGTTGCATGGTATGACGGCCCACGCAGTTCCCGCTACGGGCTTAACATAAACCTCAAGTGTGTTGCTTGAATAAGCAAACAAGGTAAGATCCAAGTCAATACCATCTATGTTCTGAAACCGATCGTCCCACAATTCGTTGCTGTTTCCACATTGTACAAACTCCAGGTTTGCAGGTGCACAAGCTTGATTCAACTTGTTGATGGCAAAATCATTATTGCTTTGATTTACAGTATTTGAAGTTGAACCGTTTACATAGATAAATCGAACAGGTACAATACCAGTTGCAGGTGACTCCATGCTTCTTGCTGCGGCATAATCCTCGACGTCTTGGGTTGTTTCCATCATGGCTTGTGCTAATCCGGGAGATACTTCAACACCACAATTGATGGGTTGAGCAATCAGGTTAGCAAAATTACCTGTAAGCAATGTGCACAAAAGCAATGCTGCCCAATTAAATTTTGGACAGAGGAGGGGCGGGACAAAATATTGTTCTTTGCATGGTTTTGGATGGATGTTTTGAGTGAAAAAAAGGATTTAAAACTACAATATAAAGATAATGCCAAGTCGTGAAATTACATGCAAGATTTCATATATTTAACATTTATTTCATCTAAATTCAAGCTCACCTACCCAAAAAACAACAAGAGCCACCCCTTTTCAGGAGCGGCTCTCGCATCAGAATTTCTTATCAAAAGACGTGGGGACCGTTGCTTAGGCGATCTTCACATCAACTGCGTTCATTCCTTTTTTGCCACGCTCGGTGTTGTAGGTCACAACGTCGCCTTCGCGAATGTTGTCGATCAAACCGGTTACGTGAACGAAGATTTCTTCTTTCGAAGAGTTGTCAACGATGAAGCCAAAGCCTTTGGATTCGTTGAAAAATTTTACTGTTCCAGTATTCATTGTGTAAAAATTAAAATGTGTTATGACAACTTGTCATCACAATTATAGGCAGTTTCTTGATAAGTTCATAATTTTTAACACCTCAGCCTAAAAAACAACAAGAGCCGCCCCATTTTCAGGGACAGCTCTCGCATCAGAATTTCTTATCAAAAGAAGTTCGGACCGCTATTTAGGCGATCTTCACATCAACTGCGTTCATTCCTTTTTTTCCGCGCTCGGTGTTGAACGTTACCGTATCGCCTTCGCGAATGTTGTCGATGAGACCGGTTACGTGAACGAAGATTTCTTCTTTCGAAGAGTTGTCAACGACAAAACCAAATCCTTTGGTTTCGTTGAAGAACTTTACAGTTCCTGTGTACATAATAGAAAAATTAAAAAGTTGTTATGGCGACTTGCCGGGACAAAGGTAAGCTTTTCTTGGTAAAAAATTAAAATACAACAGGATTTATAAAAAATAAATCCATATATTTTAAATCACCACGCATAAGCAAAACACAGATAAGCATCTGCTACATCACGGGGTGAAATAAAACTACAAGAGCCGCCCTCTGAAGGACGGCTCTTGAGTCAGAACTTATGTTAATAAATTAACTGTTCAAGTGCATCCTGCTTTTGATGGCGAAAACGCGCTTAAACACCCCGCTTTCCAAGCGGGCAAGTGGACATGCCCAACAGGGAATACATCGGGCAAAAACTCACCAAACTTGTGAGGGTAAAGACGGCCGCTACAATAAGTGCAACGATGCCTAACGTACCGGTAACGGTGCCGCTGAAATACAAAAATGCCAAAACTGCGGCGATGACCAGGCGAATGATGCGGTCGGTAGTACCCATGTTCGTTTTCATAATGGAAATTATTTTAAATTTGATTGTTGGTACAAATATCACATTTACCCCAACACGATGAAGTGACCTGGGTCATTGGGTGAAGTGACACTTTGCGGTGCAAAATCAAACTTCAAAACCCGGACATCTTATTTCGTCATTCAAATTCCACCCAAGGCCACTAAAACGCATAGTTCAAAATCAGGTTGTAATGCGTCATCTCCACCTTATTGATCACATATTTGTCGTTGCCGTACACATCTCCAATACGGCCTTTCCAAACAAACAACATTTGTGCGCGCAGACCTTCCAATACGCCGGAAAAGCTGTAACGCACGTCGGTATTGAACTGTCGGAAGGCAGGAAAGGCATATTTGTTGAGGGAAACATCCTTGATGTCGGGCAAATAATAATGGCCGTATCCCCATTCGATGCGCCATTTTTTGGAGAGCGCCGTCCAGATGCCACGAATGGTAGCGGCGTGTACGTCGCCACTGCCTTCGATGCGTTCGCGGGCCATGAAGGTGTAAAACGGTTCGCGGCCCCATTCGCGGGGGGAAAGGAAACGGCCGTCGGAGGTAACGTGTGTATACGCTGCCAATGCCTGCCACGCGCCGCGCTCCCAGCCGGCCTGGGTACTGAAGACGTTGGATTGAGCGCCTTTGGGGAAATAGGCCATTTCGGGTTCGGGATTACCGCCGTCGGCTATTGCATCCTGATGCGTGAATTGCAATCCAAAGAGCACATGGTCGCCGTTGTTTAAAGGATTGTTGTAATCGGCCTGAATCATGGCCGTGTTGAACACGTTCTCTACGTATTGATCCCACAATTGCAATTTCAGGTTTTTACCCATTTTCCGGGTGATGCCCAGCAATCCGACGCCGTCGCTGTATACGTTTTCGGGGTAGCCACTGGCGCTACCGTCGGGATTGAGTCCTTTAGGATACAAACCAATGGATTCGCCGATGCTGTACCATTTTACCGTGCTTCGGGGCGAAATACTCCAGATCCAACCTCCTTCAATTTTGGTGTTGGGCAAGTCACCAAAGCTGGCCCAAAGGCCCGTTTCCACGGTTGGGCGCATGCGACCGTCCTGCGGATTGATGAAAGGCGTGCTCAGGTTCTGACTGCCGACCGTGACGCTTGACTTTTTCCAGGCATAACGCAACCATAAGGCCTCCAGACGGTCGAGGTCGTTGGTATTGTGCGGATCTTCCACGTCGAATAGACCGATTTCATAACGGTTTGACGCATCGGTAACCGGGTCTTTCGCACCCAAATCGGAGCTGGTCAGGTTGAAATTGAACGCTCCGCCAATGCCCATGTTGAACCCGTGAAAGGCTGCCGACTCGTAATACAAGCCGCCGCCTGCTGCCAAAGCTTGATAATCGGACAAGCCCGGCTTGTTGTCTGTGACCATAAAGTACGAACGGAAATTGCCCTGAAATTGCCCTTGCTGAAAAGCGTCGAGTAGGGTACGGGCAGAGTCTTTGCCGTTCTGAGCGTCAAGCGACAGCGATACCAGAACGCCAAAAAGGATCGGGAATATTTTTCTCATATTTAAAATTAGTAGGCAGCAGGCAGATCACACTACCTACCGCCCTCTGCCTACTGCCAGCCTACTTTAAACTTTAAACTTTAAACTTTAAACTTTAAACTTTAAACTTTAAACTTTAAACTTTGAACTTACATTACAGCATGGTGCTTGGGCAAACGTAATCGCTCACTTTCAATGTTCCGGCTTCCTTGAGGGCTTTGAAACCTCCACGCACGTCGATGAGGTTGTCGTAACCGCGGGCACGCAGGATGCTGGTAAAAATCATGGAGCGGTAACCGCCGGCACAGTGGATGTACACGGTTTTGTTTTTCGGAATGCTTTTCATCGATTCGTTGATGAAATCGAGCGGA
>Ga0209181_10011260_pt1 | contig 11489 bp, 9 predicted proteins | sample MAT05_FD_187208 | JGI IMG/M metagenome (GOLD analysis project Ga0209181, IMG submission 187208) | Freshwater microbial communities from Lake Fryxell liftoff mats and glacier meltwater in Antarctica - MAT-05 (SPAdes) (version 2) | ecosystem: Environmental > Aquatic > Freshwater > Ice > Liftoff... | reverse complement strand
CCGTTTACCCGGCTATAAAACTGCAACTTTCATCAAGTAACATCAAAAAGTTGCTGCTTTTTTAAGCATTTTTAGCAAAAATAGTTTTGCAAGAAGCTCCATAAGCAATGGCATTTCAGGCCGAATAATCTGAACTCTATTCTTATGGCCGAATGAATGTTGGATAGGAAAAACATATCAATTCTTTTTCGCCTGCGCTGCCGCGATCTCCTTGAACTGTTTCAGCTCGCTTTCAATGATCGATAACTCGTGAAAATCGGTGCCCGCTTTTTTGGCTAATTCCAGTTGTTCAATTGCACTGAGCAAATTACCGCGCAGAATGTAAGTGTAGGCCAGCGCGTGGTGCTCTTCTTGTCGTTTGCCCAATGCCGCGTAATTGCGTGCCTGTAGCTCATACAGACGCAGGTCATTGGGATGCGTGATAATTTGTTCGTTGAGTAGTTTGAGCGCGTCTTCAAAACGATTAGCTTCCAGCAGCAGTTCGATATAATCATAGGCTAGCGCTCGGTGCTGGGGAAAGTTCTGTGTGGCGTTACGGTAGAATTCAATGGTGCCCGTGTTGTTCTTGTTTGTACGCCTGATTTGTCCGGCCAGCGTTGCGATCATTGGATTTTGTGATATCAGTGTCTGCAAAGGAGCGAATTCCTGCGTGGCACGTGCGACTTGGCCGGTGCGCAGCAATGCCAGTACCAGGCCGTAACGCTGGGCTGTCTGATTGCCATGTTTTTGTTTCCCAATTGCACTTTTGAAAAAGTTTACCCCTTCCTGTGAGTTCTTTTGCATGGCCCGCAGTTTGGCGCGCACCAGCTGGAAGTTGAGGCTGTCGGCTACCAGGCGATAGGGGGTCTGTTGCACGCGGTTAGCGACATCGGCGATGCGGTCGCTGGTAATCGGATGGGTTCGCAGGTAGGACGGCATGTTGTTGTCCAGCAGACGTGTGGACTTTTGCAAGCGTTCGAAGAAGAGGGGCATGGCGTACGGGTCGAAACCTGCTTTTTTCAGAGTGGTAAGGCCGATCCGATCCGCTTCCTGCTCATGAATGCGGGTAAAGTTCAGTTGCCGTTGGATGGAGCCGGCCTGCATCCCAGCAATGGCCGCCTGAGAGGCTTGCGGGTTACTGCGTGCTGCCAGAATAGCCACTGCAAGGGCAGCTATGGCGGCCACTGAGTCGATCTTCTGGCCTGCTACCATTCGTGCCAGGTGATGCTGGGTGACGTGGGCGATTTCGTGGCCCAGTACTGAGGCGAGTTCGGATTCGCTTTGTGCCATGAGCATCAGCCCGGTGTTTACTCCAATAAAGCCGCCGGGCAGCGCAAAAGCGTTGATGGTGTTGTCGTTGAGAGCAAAGAATTCAAACGCCTGTCCTGGTTCGTTGCTGTTGGAAACCAGCTGGTACCCAAGCTGATTAAGGTAATCGTTGACTTCAGCATCATCAAGGTAGTCTTTATCGGAGCGAATTTCAAACATACTCTGTTCGCCGATTTTTCGCTCCTGTTGCGGTGTCATAGCCTCCTGCGAGGCGTCGCCCAAATCGGGCAGACCTTCAGCGCGGCACAATATTGACCATGCGTAGAGCACTATGTACAGCAAATTTTTCATAACAATATGATACCTGCTTTGCCTAGTGGTTCCCAAGCTTGGAGCGCAGGGTTTCAAAGTAGAATTCAGGCGAGGATGCCGGTGTTTACTTATTAGCAAGGTATAATAATTATAGGTTGGAGGTGAATTTGTAAACGTTTGGCAGTTGTTGTTATTTCGATTGCACATTTTCTGAGTAATGATTGGATAGCCCGCTTAACCACTGAAAAAAAATTAACTGTAAAGATTATGAATATTAACAAGGCAGAATTGCAGGTTCAAACAGACGAGTATGCCGCACATACTTCGGATCTCGCCACAGCGCTGAGTTTTTTTGAAACGTACAAGCTGCAGAGTGGCGCTATTGATTGGACGCAAGTAAGTGCGTTACCCGTAAGATGAGCACAATAGAATTCGATGTCGAATTGGATGCTCGTCAGTTGAGTTGCCCTTTGCCTATTCTGCGTACCAAAAAAATGTTGTCCCAGATGCAAGGTGGGCAAGTACTGAAAGTGGTTGCTACAGACAAAAAAGCACCGGATGACTTCACCGATTTCTGCAAGCAAACCGGGAATGATTTGTTGTCTGCCGTACAGCAAGGTGACGAGTTTGTGTTTTACTTGCGTCGCAGACAGATTTAACCAAGCTTTTCGAGTTGCGCCTGTAAATGGATCAGCGTAATGGTGAAATCGTCCATACGCCTGCGTTCTTGGTCCACCACTTGCGCTGGCGCGCGTAAGACGAAACTGGCATTTCCCAGCTTGCTTTGCGCCTTGGTGATTTCGCCCGCAAGGCGGGCTATCTCCTTGTCCAGGCGCTCACACTCTGCGTCCACGTCAATTTCAATTTCCAACATCAACTTGAAGTTACCGACAATGGCGATTGGCGCATCGGTATTAGGCAGATCATCCACCAGGCTAACTTCGCTTAATTTGCCCAGCGCTTGCAGGTAAGGCGCGAAGCCGTGCAGGATGGTTGCATTGCCGCTCATAATCAGTGGCACTCTTTGCGCCGGCGACAAGTTCATCTCGCTGCGCAGCTTACGACAGGCGGTGACCATTTCCTGCAGCAGGTTGATTTGTTGTAAGGCAATTGGGTCAATTAACTTGGAATTGGCTTGCGGATAAGGCTGTAGCATGATGCTGTCGCCTTGTTTTCCGGCCAGCGGCGCAACTTTCTGCCACAGCTCTTCAGTGATGAACGGGATGATAGGGTGTGCCAGACGCAGTATGGTTTCCAGTACACGCACCAGGGTGCGCCGCGTGGCACGTTGTCGTGCGGCATTTAAGGCTTCTTCTCCCGCCGAAAGGAGGCTATCGGAGTGAGGGTTGAGTTGCACCTTGGCTAATTCCAGATACCAATCACAGTAAGTGTCCCACACCAATTCATGCAGCGTGCGCGCCGCCATGTCGAAACGGTAATGGTCAAAGTGATCCGCCATTTCAGTTTCAGCTTGTTGCAAACGACCGATCAACCATTTGTCTGCGGCACTGTATTTAACTGGCAATGATTCGTCCAGCCCGATATCCTGACCTTCGCAATTCATGAGTACAAAGCGCGTGGCATTCCATAGCTTGTTACAGAAATTACGGTAACCCTCGCAGCGTTGCAGATCGAATTTGATGTCGCGCCCATGCGAGGCAAGGCTGGCGAAGGTAAAGCGCATAGCATCCGTGCCGAAGGCCGGGATGCCGTCTGGGAAATGCTTTCGTGTCTGTTTTTCGATGCTTTCTGCCTGTCTGGGATTCATCAGATTCTGCGTGCGCTTGGCCACCAAATCTTCCAGCGAAATGCCGTCAATGAGGTCCAGCGGGTCTAGCACATTCCCCTTGGATTTACTCATTTTTTGTCCCTCCGCGTCGCGGATTAAGCCATGTACATACACTTCGCGGAATGGCACCTTGTCGGTGAAGTGCAGCGTCATCATTACCATGCGCGCCACCCAGAAGAAGATGATATCGAATCCGGTAACCAGTACCGAGGTCGGCAAGAAAGTTTTGAGCTCTTTGGTATCGTGTGGCCAGCCCAGAGTTGAGAAAGGCCACAATGCAGAGGAGAACCAGGTATCGAGCACGTCTTCATCCTGGCGTAACTTTGAGTTTCCTGCCTGTTGATGGGCATCTTCTTCGTTGCGAGCGACAAATATATTACCCTGTTCGTCATACCACGCCGGGATGCGATGTCCCCACCACAGTTGGCGCGAGATGCACCAATCCTGAATGTTGGTTAGCCACTGGTTGTAGGTGTTGGTCCAGTTTTCCGGCACGAATTTAATTTCGCCATCCGCCACTGCTTGCAGGCCGCGCTGCGCCAAACCTTCCATTTTCACGAACCACTGGTCGGTCAGCATCGGCTCGATTACCGCATGGCTGCGATCTCCGCGCGGCACCATTAGCTTGTGCGGCTTGGTGTCCACAAGCAGATTTTGTGCGGACAGATCGGAAAGGACTTTCTTGCGCGCCTCGAAACGATCCAGCCCTTGATAGATGACAGGTGCCTGTTCGTTGATTTTTGCATCCAGCGTGAATATGTTGATCGGAGTAAGGCTGTGACGCTGCCCTACTATGTAGTCGTTGAAATCGTGCGCGGGCGTGATTTTTACGCAGCCAGTGCCGAAAGCTGGATCGACATATTCATCGGCGATGATGGGAATAGTGCGATTGCACAGTGGCAGTTGCAGACGCTTGCCGATCAGGTGCTGGTAGCGTGTATCTTCAGGATGCACCGCTACAGCAACGTCGCCGAGCAGCGTTTCAGGGCGTGTGGTGGCGACGATTAAAGCGCCCACACCGGCTTCCAGCGGATAAGCGATATGCCACATGAAGCCATCTTCTTCCTGCGCTACTACTTCCAGATCAGATACTGCGGTACCCAGAACCGGATCCCAGTTCACCAATCGCTTACCGCGATAGATTAAACCTTGCTCGTAGAGTTTGACGAATACTTCGGTAACGGCTTCGGACAGACCGTCGTCCATGGTGAAGCACTCCCGCGACCAATCACATGAGGCGCCGAGGCGACGCATCTGGTGCGTGATGGTAGAACCGGATTCCACCTTCCATTTCCACACGCGTTCAATGAATTTTTCACGGCCAAGGTCGTGGCGTTTAATTTTTTGAGCGTCCAGCTGGCGCTCTACCACAATTTGTGTGGCGATACCAGCATGGTCAGTACCAGGTTGCCATAGGGTGTTGTCTCCACGCATGCGGTGATAGCGGGTGATCGCGTCCATAAGCGTGTCCTGGAAGGCGTGTCCCATGTGCAAAGTGCCGGTCACATTAGGTGGCGGCAGCATGATGGCGTAAGCGGGCTTGTCGCTCTCTAATTTAGCCTGAAAATAACCCGCGCTTTCCCATAGTGGATACCAGCGCGCTTCAATTGCTTGCGGTTCAAAGCTTTTTGTCAGTTCCATGTTGATAGTGTTTGAATTAATTCTGTCGGGTGCAGTGAGAAAGGGCGTGATTATAGCGGATGGAGATGGTGCGGGCGGTGTGGAAATGTGCGCTTGGATTAATTCGGGCAGATTTAATCTGGCCTGGTGCCAAGCCTCTTGCCATAGCGCATCGAATTGTGGTGCAAGTTTCGCGCGCAGCAGCGTTTCCAGTTGTGGCGCGATCTGCGTCGCGAGTTGCTGGCACTGTGCATCAGATAAGGTAACGAATTCTTTGTTTTCCGCTATAAGCGCCGAAGGTTCTTCGACTACGACTTCTGTCAGGGTGGGAATTTCCAGGGAGTCGGCATCGACTACATCTGTAAGTACGGGAAGGTTGCTTAATTCATTTAACTGTTCGGACGGATAGCTCATGGGTGTCTATAAAAATTTACAATAAATTTCTTGAGGGCTGCTGTGTGACAGATGTTCTCAAGTCTGGATTTTTAGAGAGGCCTTCATGTTCAATATTCGAGTTGTTTAGTCAGGTCGAAGTGGCGCATTTCATAGCCGCGGTCTCGATAAAAGCTGAAGCGTTCACGGCCCAAGCGTGCATCTTCTGCATCTTGGCTGACGATTTCAAGGACGCGTTCGAAACGACTGAAAAATGGCAAACAGACGGTATGCAGACTGATCAACACTTCATTGTGTGGAAAATTTTCGCCGAGATGATCAATTACAACCGGCATCTCAACTGCGGCCGATTCATCGCTGTGGCAATGCGGCATAAAGGCAGTAACGGGATACTGCCACAATAGTCTGTCCAACGCCGCAGTAGTGATTTCGTCCGGGGTATGCAGCAGTACACGCAGTCCGTTTTGCATGGCCTTGTGGCTAAGGTGGCAAGCAGTGCGCAGTTTGTCATCCACACCGGTATAAAAATCAACCTTGGTCATTTAATGAATTTACGAGTGATAGCGATGATTTAGAGAAATTATTAATGGCTACTGGGTGGGTGTAATGTAGTCCTTGTTCTTCAGAGCAAGAACTATAATTCGTTGTTACTTGAATTCCTCACGTTGACCCAAATAGTTATGAGCCTAAATTAATTATCGGCTTGGACACAATTGATCAAATACTGTGCCAGTAGCGGAACGGGACGTCCGGTAGCACCTTTTTCTTTGCCTGATTTCCATGCGGTACCGGCGATATCCAGATGCGCCCAGCGATAGTCCTTGGTGAAGCGCGACAGGAAGCAGGCAGCGGTGATGCTGCCGCCTGCGCGCCCGCCGATATTTTGGATGTCAGCGAAGTTGCTATCCAGTAGCGGTTGATACTCTTCCCACAATGGCATGTGCCAAGCGCGGTCATAGGTTTGTTCGCCTGCTGCCAGCAGTTCCTTTGCCAGGGTATCCTGATTACTATAAAGCCCGCTGGCAACATGGCCTAATGCGATGACGCAGGCGCCGGTAAGGGTGGCTATGTCAATTACTGTGGTTGGCTCAAACTTAGCCGCAAAAGTAAGTGCATCGCAGAGGATGAGACGGCCTTCCGCATCGGTATTCAGAATTTCGATGGTCTGCCCGGACATGCTGGTGACGATGTCGCCCGGTTTGGTGGCGGAACCACTAGGCATGTTCTCGCAGGTGGGAATTATGCCGACTACATTTAGCTTGAGCCCAATTTCAGCAATGGCTTGCAGCGTACCTAGCACGCTGGCTGCACCGCACATGTCATATTTCATTTCATCCATCTCGGCGCTCGGCTTGAGCGAGATGCCGCCAGAGTCAAAAGTAACGCCTTTGCCGACCAGCACGATGGGTTTTTGTTTCTTATCGGCACCACGATACTCCAGAGTAATCAGCTTGGCGGGTTCATCGCTGCCTCGGGTCACAGACAAGAGCGAACCCATACCAAGCTGGCGCATGTCCTTTTCTTCCAGTACGGTAACTTTAAGCGATTTGTGAGCCTTGGCTAATGCCACCGCTTGTTGCGCCAAATAGCTCGGGGTGCATATATTACCCGGCAGATTGCCCAAGTCCTTTGTCAGCTTCATACCTTGCCCGATTGCTGCGGCCTGTTTGAGAGCGGCATCCTGATGAGCGGTTGATTTGCCGGACGTCAAGCCAAACTGAATTTTGCAGGAAGCTTTTTTATTTTTTTCCGCTTTGCTTTTAAGCTGGTCAAAACGATAAGCCGTGTCGAATGCGGCAAGCACTGCTTGGCTGATACACCAAGCGCTATCGCGGCCTGCCACTGGTAGGTCAGCCAAATAGAGCACGGCATCCTTGGCGCCGGTGACAAATAGTGCGCGCATTGCAGCACGGATACTGTCGATATATTGGCGTGCAGTAAACCCATCGCGTTTGCCCAGCCCGACTAGTAGCACCCGTTCGCTCGGAATGTTGGGCACATTGTGCAGCAGAAGCGTGGTAGCGATTTTGCCACTCATGTCGCCGCGCGCGATGATATCGCTGAGCGCGTTCTTGGCTGCTTGGTCTAGTATTTGTGCTGCGTCTGATAGCTTACCACCCTCAAATACACCGACCACTACGCAACCGCCACGCTGTTTTTCCGGGTTGCCCAGTTTTATGCTAAATTCCACTTGTATCTCCTTTATGATTTTTGTTTTACACAAAATGCCGGATTATCCGCAGATTCCAAAGCAAAAGTCAAAGCCGTCACGCTTCAAGTTATTGCGTGTCAGTATTTTTCATCGTGAGCTAGTGCGCGAGTCCGCTGGCATGGGACTATTGGTATTTGCCATTCTACTCGGTATTGTTGTATTCACTCAGTTGGTTCGCTTGTTAGGTCAATCCGTTAGTGGCTCTTTAGCGGTGGACGGCGTGCTGGCATTGTTGGGCTTTAGTGCTTTGAATTACCTGCCAGCCTTGCTTTCTCTAAGTTTGTTTCTATCGGTGTTGTTAACGCTGACGCGTAGTTACCGTGACAACGAGATGGTGGTGTGGTTCAGTTCAGGCATTGGGCTGACACGTTGGATACGTCCGGTGATGTGGTATGCACTGCCGGTGGTGTCCCTGATTGCACTGTTAAGCCTGGTGTTGTCGCCTTGGGCTATGTCTCAAGTGGAAGAATTAAAGCGCAGGCTGGATAGCCGCGATGACGTAACCGCAGCCTCGCCCGGAACATTTCGTGAATCCAAGCAGGCTGACCGTGTGTTCTTTATCGAAAACGTGGATGTGGGCAAAAATCGAGTTGGAAACATTTTTGTGCAATCGTTGCAGCATGGCAAGTTGGGCACCATGGTGGCTAAGCAGGGTATGCAGGAAACTGCACCTAACGGTGATCGTTTCCTAGTATTACTGAATGGTACGCGTTATGAGGGAGCACCTGGGCAGCTTGATTTCAAGATCGTTGAATTTGAGCGCTATGCGGTGCGCATTAAGGCAGTGGAAGCGAAGCAGCGACCTGCTCCTACCGATTCATTACCCACTCTACAGTTGCTACAAAACCTTAACAGCGGGAATATATCCGAATTGGAGCGGCGGCTGAGTTTTCCGCTCGGTGCGCTGATCTTGTCCCTGCTGGCAATCCCGTTGAGTTTCGTTAATCCCCGCGCCGGACGTTCACTCAACCTCATTATGGCGCTGGTGATTTACATGCTTTATAACAATCTGATCAGCGTTACTAACACATTGGTTGGGCAGGGGAAACTAGGTCCAGTCATTGGTTTTTGGGGTATTCATGTGCTGATGTTGATGCTGATGGTATTACTGTTTTATCGTCGTCTGTTGGTGTTCTCCGTGCGGCGGTGGGCGCGATGAGGCTGTTGACCCGTTGTCTGGCGCGTGAGATATACGCCAGCATCGCACTGGTGTTCACTGCCTTGCTGATGCTATTTTCTTTCTTTGACCTGATACATGAACTGAATGTACTGGGCAGCGGTAATTATCATCTAGGCTATGCGTTGCTGTTTGTGTTGCTGACAGTGCCTGGCCGAATCTATGAATTGTTTCCAGTAGCAGTACTGATTGGCGCAATTTTTGCGCTGACACAGATGGCTGCTAATTCGGAATTGACTGTTTATCGTTCTTCTGGCGTTTCACTGCGGCAAATGGTAGTAGCTTTGTTTAAGATAGGTTTGCCACTCGTTCTGTTGACTTATCTGTGTGGTGAAATGATTGCACCCCTTAGTGAACGCATGGCGCAGGAACTAAGGCTTAAAGCCCAGAATGCAGAAGTGTCACTGAGAGGATTCCGTTCCGGCGTGTGGGCTAAAGATGAACGCAGTTTTGTAAACATAAAAAACGTGCTTCCAGATACCACACTATTGAATATTAGCATTTATGAATTTGATGAGAGTTACCATCTGCGTGCCATTACTGCAGCAAAACGCGCTGCTTATGTGGAAAAGAATCGCTGGCAACTGGAAGGCGTGACGCAAACCCTTTTTAATAAACAAGGTACGACAGTAAACCATCAGGCAATTATGGAATGGCGCTCGGCGCTTAACTTGGGTATTCTGAGGGCAATACTGGTGGGGCCAGGACAAATGTCGGTGGTGAATCTTTATCAATATATCCAGTACCTGCGCGATAACCATCAGAAGACTGTGACTTACGAAATTGCTATGTGGAACAAGCTGGTGTATCCATTTGCAGTACTGGTGATGATGTTATTGGCTTTGCCCTTTGCTTCGCACCAGCGGCGCGAGGGCGGAATTAGCGCCAAAATATTCTTGGGTATTATATTGGGACTAGCTTTTCATTTTGTGGGTAAGCTATTCACCAATTTGGGTGCACTCAATGAGTGGCAGCCCCTGCTGAGTGCTGTGGCGATGCCACTACTGTTCCTGTTCCTAGCGACGGGGATGCTGTGGTTGACTGAAAGACGTTGATACTGTTTTAAGAAATCCTAACGCGTCCAAATTTCCTATATTAAATAAACAATTGCTTGCTTTTGTTGTCCTAGGCGGTTCACTCCTGTTCTTTGCAATCTGCCTATAAGTGTTGGTATTTTTGTTGGTATGAGCTAAGCTTCTACCACTTGATACCAACAAAGGTGGTAAAAATGGCACTGACCGAACTGGAAGTAAAGAAGCAGAAGGCAACCCACAAGCCTATAAAACTAACGGATGGCGGAGGCCTGTTCCTGCTGGTGCAGCCCAACGGGGCGAAGTATTGGCGTCTGGCCTATCGCTATTGCGGAAAGCAGAAAACCTTAGCATTTGGGGTATATCCAGATACAAGTCTATCGGATGCACGTGAACGGCGCGAAACTGCGCGCAAGGTGTTGGCAAATGGTGCAGATCCTAGTGCAGTAAAGAAGGCGCAAAAAGCTGCTGTAGTGGCCTTGACGGAAAACAGTTTTGAGATTGTGGCCTGTGAGTGGCTTTCTAAATTTTCAAAAAACTGGAAGGAATCGCATACCCGAACAGTTAGTGTAAGGCTGAAAAATGATATTTTACCGTGGCTTGGTGCGCGTCCTATTGGGGAAATAAACGCACCTGAATTGCTAGTAGTATTACGCCGGATAGAAAGCCGTGGGGCATTAGATACGGCTCACCGTGTAAGTGCTATTTGTGGGCAGATTTTTCGCTATGCCATTGCAACAGGCAGGGCGCTACGCGATCCATCGGCTGATCTGAAGGGCGCATTGCCACCATACAGGATTAGGCATTTAGCAGCGCTGACTGACCCCCTGAAAATTGGCAAATTAATGCGAGATATTGAAGGATACACAGGCACATTCATTGTTCGCTGTGCATTCAAGCTATCCCCTTTGGTATATCTGAGACCAATAGAATTGAGCCGCGCAGAATGGACTGAAATTGATCTTGAAAAAGCTGAATGGCGCATTCCTGCTGGAAAAATGAAAATGAAGGCATTGCACATAATCCCGTTGTCCACTCAAGCCGTGGCAATTCTGCGGGAACTGCATCCATTAACAGGTACTGATAGATACCTCTTTCCTAATGTTCGCACCAGCACACTACCGATGGCAGGTAACACGATATTGGCCGCGATAAGAAGCATGGGTTATACATCCGCAGAAATGACCGCCCACGGCTTTCGGCACATGGCCAGTACATTACTGAACGAGCAAGGCTTTAATGCTGACGCAATTGAGCGGCAATTGGCGCATAAGGCAAGTGGTGTACGTGCGACTTATAATGCGGCGGAATATTTACCTGAACGGCGGCGCATGATGCAGCATTGGGCGGATTATTTGGACAAGTTGAAGGCAGGGGCGGACGTGATCCCTCTGCGCGCATAATTTAAACGATTCACGCAAGTCAAACCTCCCTGATGAAATTCTGTGCTGACACGCATGTACACCATGCAGCAAGCTGCCAAAATCGTTAGATTATGAACCGCATGGACTGGAATATCGGGTAACGCAAATACCCCCCCTGCGCGCCCAAGCCTAGCTTATTTAATATATCCATTTATATGTGTATATTAAACCTGCCATGCGATACAGTTATGACCTGCAAAAGAAAGCCGCAAACCTGAAAAAGCACGGGCTGGATTTTGACGATGCGCGGGGCGTCATCGAAAGCGCCCAGACTGTAACCTTT
>Ga0209181_10011257_pt1 | contig 11491 bp, 9 predicted proteins | sample MAT05_FD_187208 | JGI IMG/M metagenome (GOLD analysis project Ga0209181, IMG submission 187208) | Freshwater microbial communities from Lake Fryxell liftoff mats and glacier meltwater in Antarctica - MAT-05 (SPAdes) (version 2) | ecosystem: Environmental > Aquatic > Freshwater > Ice > Liftoff... | reverse complement strand
TCCAATTTCTAAAGTTTTAAGGATTGCAGCAATGCAAGCCAAAACACTTCCGGCTATTAAAACTTTTAATCTCTCATTATTTGTGTTGATGCCATAAGCTTTACTGATTGTTTCGTTGTCGGATATTGATTGCAAAACCAAATTTGATTTTGAGAGTTTCAAATAAATAAAAAATGTGGCGGCAGCCACACTTGCAATTATTAGTTGAATCATTTGAGTTCTTGTCAAAATGATATTTCCCATTTCGTAAGAACTGGAAATGGAATTGTCTATTATTTTGTTTTCGTTTCCGAAAAGCAGAACCAAAACATTTATGATTACTACATACAATCCCATTGAAGCAATCAATGAGATGCTTTGGTTGGATTGTTTTTTATTGAGAGGTAAGTAAACGGTTTTCTCAATCAGGTAGATTAAGATTACTACAACTGCAATTGCGAAAGCAATTGCAGCAAACCAATTGTTGGTCTTTATCAGTGTCCACCAACAAGCAAATGCACTTGTTACATAAACGCCTCCGTGTGCAAGATGAAATACTTTCGTTGTCCTGAAAATATAGGTAAAGCCAATTGCCACAAGACCTAAAAGAAGTCCTGAAACAATGCTGTTAAGTAATATTTGTATTGCATTTGCCAAAGCAAGGCGAAAGTCGTTGTTTTAAAGTTATCTGCGGTTATCTGGTTTTGTAAAGTGTTGGAGATTGCTCTCTTTTGACTTTGCTTTTGGGCTGGCTTGTGTGTCGGCAAGCAAAGGCAAATGTGAGCAATGTGGGTGGCAATAGAATTTTATTTTTTTGTGCGGTGGGGTGTTTTATTTTTTTTGAAGGGTTGGCATCTTGCAGGGTCGGTTGGTTTATTGTCATTCGCTGTCTGTTTAAGTTGTCAAAAAAGTTGTTTTAAAGTCCGTCCGTTAGATGGTAGCACTGTCGCCTTAGGGTTTCCGGTAACTCGTAAATATACGCACCTTTCAAGCCCAAGCCAAAAGTATTAGAAAATCCTGAAATCGCCCACAAATTCATAAAAAATATTTCCAAGTACTTGATAATAACCCATTTGAAAATAATGGCCTATGCGTCAATACACCCAAAACAATACAAAATGCGTACTTCAACCCGCAAAAATTTAGAGTTGAAACAATACAAAATGCGCACTTTTTTCAGGACACGCTTGGAAGGTGGTGGAGCATTGCGCACCGCATTGTTCCCTTCATCGAATCACCACCAACTTCCGTGTCCATTGGCCGCCGCTCGTTCTGAGTACTACATCATACGTCCCTGCGGCCCAGTTTGAACAATCCACCACCATGCTATGCCCCTTTTGAGCGAGGTCTTTAACCAAGATTTGTTCTCCCAATCCATTAAATACAAGGAGCTGAATCGCCTCCATGGGCCATTCCAATAAAAACTGCTTGCCTGCCGGATTGGGGCGCAAATGGAAAGGAATAGCTTCGGCTGTGCTGGTTTGGACCGCCTGATCTACGGTCACATTGCCCATGGTCTGACAGCCCGCAGCATCAGTAATGGCTACTTGATATATTCCGGCCGACAACTGAACAATGGAATCGCCGAATTGTGGAGGCATCGTATTCCAGATAATTTGATAGGGGGCTTGCCCGCCCGTCACCACGACCCAGGCACTGCCGTTGTTCATCGCTTGCTGGGAAGGTGTGGATCCTATACTGGTAATTTCTGGCGCCTGACGAACCTGAATAGACACCGAATCACTGGCGATACAGTTCCCCGTTATGCCGGTAGCCACCAATAAAACACTCACCACAGGAGCGATCTGAACGTTGGGACAAGTCGCGCAATCTACCAGTTGCGCCGGTGTCCAGGTCACGTTTTCAAAATCGGATACGGAAAAAGTAAGGGTATCTCCCGGACAAATGAGGGGTGCAGCGCCCAAATCCAGATGGCTCAGGGCAGACAGGCTGATTACAACAGTATCGGATTGCTGGAAACCACATTCATCCCAGACATCTACCCAATATTTCCCGGGACCGGCAGCGGTGTACTGCGCCTCAGGAAAACCATCTTGCCAGCGGTAGCGCGCGAATGGGCTGCCCGCCTGGAGCGTTACTGCATTGGCGCTGCACGACGTTAAGTCTGGCCCCAAATCCAGCACGGGCGTTGTCCAGTCTTTGGAGACAGTAAACAGGTTATCGAAGAAGGAACACTCGAATGATTTTGCAGGCTTAAAATTTTGGCTTAGATCAAAAGGAGTGCTATTTAAACCATTATCGTTCAGCATACCGTAAAGTGTTTGCCCTTTCACTGCAGCAGGGAGCGACAGTATTTGCGAAGTACAATTCCCCGGAGCCAGCACGCCTGGAATCAGGTAATACGGATTGCCCCAAGGCACTGCGTTGTACAAGATTGGATTCGCGTCGTAAAAGCGAATAGGCAGGGAGCTGGGCAGCGCGTGATCTCCCTGGTTGCACAAGGTGACAAGGAAGTGCACTTGCACCTCGTCGCACCAGCTGCTATCTACGGTAATCACCGCATTGGGCAGATAAAGAAATGGCTCGAATTGTTCATTGAGCACGGGTGCCTGGCCTAAAAAACGGTTGTAAATGCGCTTTCCTCCGATGGCCCGATGGGGCTCCAGTTGGTGGACCGGAATACTCAGGTCGTCGTTGATGTGCGGACCAAAATAGCCATACTGATTCCAGATGGGCCGGGCGGGTGGCCACGGGACATTGGCGGCTTCCAGCACCCGCAATCGTCCCCGCAAACTGCCGTACGCGTCGGGCCCACCGGCATCGAAAGAGGTAAATATTATCTCTGCCTCGCCATCGCCATCACAATCGGCCACCACCGGATATTGTGTGCCCGTCACCGTAGGCGCTGCAACAACGTGCCAGTTCCGGTTTTGGTCAACACCGGGCGGAAGGGGTTCAGCGCCGCCGTACATCAACCGCAACTGCGCTTCATCCTGAAACACCAGCTCGTCCAAACCATCGGTGTTAAAATCAAAGGCAACCGGCGTGGCCAAGCCAATGGAATCCGGAGTGGAAATGCTCCACCAATAAGGGGCAGCGGGGTTGGAAACGAATGCATTCAAACTAAAACAAGTCAGGCGATTCTGACTGGATGCAATGATTTCAGGATAATCATTGGCGTAACCCAAAAGCTGGTCATTGACCACATTGGCAATACAAGGCATTGCCCCGCTGAACGCCGTATTTTCCGGATAAGGAAAAAACGCCAGCAAGCCGTTGCGGTTCCAGACATATATGCCGTAGATGGAGTCACGTTTACCCGCTACAATCAAATCAGGGGTATCGTCCTGGTCTATATCTGCTACGGAAGTGAACCCATCGCTCCAAATGGCCGAAGAAGGATCCAGCATGTTCAGGTCGCGCTGGATGATCAATTGCTGCTTATCGCCGTCCCAGCCATCCAAATCTACCGAATAGATGACTGGTCCGGCAGCCAGTTCCAGGCCATCACAATCAGGGTCGCCGTTACAATTGGAGCGCGTCAGTAACTCCGCAGCGAGCGTTTGGGCGGTCTTGTAGAACCCATTTCGATAGGCCAATCGGCCATGGGGCTTGGAAGCATCTCCTGGGATAGCCTTCAAGAAACGGTGAATGGCGGTGTCTATTACCACAATGCGGTTGCCGGCATATACCTCCAGGTCACCATCCTGGTTAAAATCTGCTAACTGAGGTCGCCATTCTTGCAATTCAAAACCATCATTTGAATAGGTGCTTCCCCAGGTTGGGAGCGGACTGTAGGGCCCATAATTGGTAAATGCGAACAACGAGGAATTGTTTAGTGCAAAAATTTCGGCGTGCTGATTTCTGTCCAAATCGCCAATCGCCAATTGCCCGCCGGGGTATCCTACTGTTGCCAATGATATCATTGCGGGGTTAAGCGCATCCGAGCCATCGCCCCGGAAAATTATTATAGAAGGAGATTTATTGTTGGCGTAAACAGGTGTTTGCTGAATCACAATTTCAGGAATTGAGTTGTTCCAGCGATCCAGGTTGGCAACCAAAGGCACACCAGCTATATTGATGTTTTTTAGGGGTGACTCCCAGGCAATCCGGCATTGAAAATTGGCTGGTTTAGCGGTGGACGAACAAGCGGGATTGTCTAAGCACCCGCATTGAGCGTCCAAGCAGTCGGGATAACCGTTTCGATCGTCGTCTACGCCCTGGTTGTCACAATTTTCAGTACACAGCGGGAATTGCGGACAACCTACCGTAAGTGTTGCGTCGAAATCTTCTAAGGTTAGCGGGTAAGGTGTCACCGACTGAATTGGGGAAGGTTGTAATTCAAGTGAGGTCGAGCTTCTTGATATAAATACCGGAGAGACATTCGCGTAAAAAGGCTGTTCCGCACACCCACCAGCATAGCCATTGTTGTTGGGTCGCATGAGGTACATTTTGTTGCTAAAAACAGGATCTTTAATCGGGAATACCGGGCCCTGAGCAGATTCTGCTATTGTATAGCAAATGTCTACCCCTTTTACTTGAAACCCCCAAAGGAATTCGCCCAGTGAATCTAATTTCATAAAATATTGAATCGCATTCGAATTATTTGATTTAGCGGTGCTGTAATAATAGCCATTGTCCTTGTTTTTTTTCAAAAATACGGACGTACTTGAACTGAAATCGCTATTTGGACTGGTAAACTTTTTCGCCCAAATTACCTCCCCTTCTTGATTGCAACGAACCAGATAGTTCTCGCTGGTAAATGAAAAGCCGCCATCCGGTTCAGCCACCATATTGTTAGTATAAAGATTGTATTGCTGGATGGGCTGGTATTTTTTGCCCCAAACAGGTATTCCATCTTTACTAATGTGCAAAGTTGAGGTGGTCACTTCCGAAGGGTTTTGTAAAATGATATAATATCCTCCGTTGGTTGCGGCAATTCTATTCCTTATGGAATATTCCAAATCCGGGGTACTTACGCGCCAACGCTCCTCTCCCTGAGCAGAAAAGCAGACCCAGATCAAAGAATTATTTATTTCTCCGCCTAATAAAAAAGAACCATCCAAAGATGCTGTAAAGTCACTTGAAACTAGGTTCAGATAAATCCCTGGAGCAATCAATTTGCTCCAAAGTAATTGCCCATTGCTGTCCCAGCGCATCAAATTCCGACTATTGGATATCGTGAGGACGCCGTGGTCGGGAGTTTGATTGATAATATACAAGTTGCCTGTACTTGGTATGATTTCTTTCGTCCAGGCAACGCTGCCATCCTGCCGGATGCGTGATAAATAATTTGCACTGGCTAAAAGTATGTCTCCATTCGGAGTCACCTCTATGCCGGTAATGGTAGAAGATGGTAACCTATACCGTATTTGAGGCGGGGCTGCCGGCGTACAATAAACATTCACTGGTATATTCATGGAAAATACCCTTGCACAGTGGTCATTGGCTGTGTTGAGTTCTATCAGGTAATTGCCAGTCGCGGAAAAGATCCAATCCATCAAGACATTTTGTCCTGCCTGGACGCCGTTTACGGTCCATTGGTACTGGTCAGCATGCTCCACTTGCGCCTGAAACGTAATAATTCCTCCCGGGGTGGTCTCCAAGGCGCTGCTTTCTATAAAACCGTTGAGGTTGCAAACAGCCTGAATGCTGTAACTGTAGGAACTGAAGCAATTGGAGCCCGCTCCGTTCGCAAGCAGTAAAATGTGGTAAGTATCTATCGTTGCTGGGATAAATTTAAAATCTTGTTCAGTGCTCTGCAATACTCCATTAACATACCAGGTATACGTGAGTGCATTTTGGCTGTTGTTGGTAAAAAATACGGTGTCCGTCACATTTATCGAAGTGGCGGAAGCTGTAAAGGATGCCAGGGTTCCCTCCAGACAAGGTTCGAAACAGCCTGTTGAATTAAGCAAACTGCTGCGCAACGATTCGCACAACGCTAACATTCGATCACTTTGGCCCGGCGTAAAGCGATACACACAGCTCCAGGGGGAGTAATCCATGAAATTTTCGGTCATATCATCCACATCCGTGCTTAGCGGATTGGGGGAGGGCGCGTCTGTATCGGTATGACAGGAATTAATGGTACAGCTGCTGAACGTCGCCTGATCCGGGGGCGTATCGCATACGCGGTCGCCATGTTGCAGGCAATCATCATTCGGGCAACCACCCTCAAAAGTGTGATACAGCCCTAAAAAGTGCCCCATTTCATGCGCCAAAACGGTATTTTGTTCAAGAAAACTGCTGCCCGTGTATTCCGCTCCGATTACAATGCCGTCAAAGTTTGAGCCATGCGAAAACGGCAGGGTAGCATATCCGGCGTAAGGGGTACCCTGCGCAGCCGACAAGATGCTTTTTACGACCCATACATTTACATACCTGGTTGGATCCCAGCGAATTAAGTTTTTGAGTTCGGGATCTTGAGGATTCACGAACACATCCGTCAGACTTGATTGGGTGCGGGTAATTCCGTTCGTAGCCAGACCATCGGGAGTTTGTTGGGCCAGACAGAAGCGGAAAGGGACATCCGCGCTGGCGCCCAGGCCTCCAAAATAACCGGTGTTGGCAAAGGCATCGTTCAAGTAGGCGACCGCAATCGTTATCCGGGAATCAGGGATGTTTTCCGGACCGCCATCGTGGATGATATGAAAAACCAGCGGAAGGGTGTACGTGAGGTCAGAAAAGGATTCCTGCCCGGCAGTTTTTTTCAAAGCTTTTTCAAAGGCCAACTGTTCGGCTCGCTCAACGTGTTCGGCATAATCGGCATCATTGGCGGCCAACCACTGATGCAGCAGATCTGTACCGCAAGGAACCGGATCGGTTGGTAAGGATTGAGCCTGAAGCAAAAAAGGAAATAGGAGCAGTAAAAACAGGGGAATACCAAAGCGGGTAGTCGTTGGCTGGATCATAGATTTGGGTATGATATGATTATGTATATAGAAATAAATCAAAGGTAATGTACGGCAGACTAAGTTAGGATCCCTTTTTGAGGAAGTGCATACTATCCGACACTCTAACAAGTGGTAGTGGAGACTTTGTCCTAATTCAAAACCTTAAACAAAAAATCTTCCAGAAACTGGCTAGTGAACTCTGGATTGTTTGTTGGCGAGGCATCCGTAAGTTTAGGTAAATAGGTGCTAAAATATTGCTGATTATGCGATGTTTCTATCAAGGTGGTACTTAAAGACCTTGGATATTTATACTCAGAGTTATACTCGGAAATAACCTCCGCAATGGTTGCGCATAAATCTTTATAGGCTTTAAAAACTTGTCCTTTGTTAATTTCCGATACCTCTTTGACTAAATATACTTTGCTGCCTTCGGTGATTACTATTTGATTCAGAAACTTTTTATTGTAATCAAACTTGCCTGAACTTTCAGGCAATTCATGGGTCAACAACTCGACGATCAGTTTCAATTTTTCTTTTTTATCCACTACATTTTGCAACTTCAGCATGACCAAAAAATCCATGTAGCACCAGTACCAATTAAGGATATAGAGTAATAAGCGGTGTTTGTTTTCAAAGTACCTGTAAATGGTAGCCTCGGTACTGTTTGTTTCAACAGCCAATTTTTTGAAAGTAAATTGTTCAAGGCCTAATTGGTAAATTAGGTCTACCGCATTTTTTACGATTTGCTTTCCGACTTCGCTACTTTCCGGGTCTCGCAAAAATATTTTTTCGTTTATCTTAAATGTTATTTGAAAATTCATAACACAGCACATTTACGCAAAGGTAGTGGTTCGGCCACTTGAAATAGCAAAAGTTTTTGTAAAAATATTTTTACAATTTTAAAAGATAGTACTGCTATCGTTTCAAAACGTTTCACTACCTTTGCCCGAACAAGAATAAAATTTGCAAAGATGAAAAAATATTTTGCTGAAATAAAGCACGACCTGCCAGCAAGTATCGTCGTGTTTTTCGTCGCCGTTCCCTTGTGCCTGGGCATCGCCCTGGCTTCGGGCGCACCGCTTTTTGCGGGCATCATTGCGGGTATTATTGGCGGCATAGTGGTGGGTGTTGCCAGTGGTTCGCCGTTGGGCGTAAGTGGCCCGGCAGCAGGACTTGCCGTAATCGTTTTGAGTTCCATTGCTACGCTAGGCGGCTCCTGGGAGGCGTTTTTGCTGGCGGTAGTTTTAGCAGGCATCATCCAACTCGTTTTGGGATATGCCAAGGCGGGCTTTATTGCCTACTTTTTCCCTTCAGCGGTCATCAAAGGTATGCTGACAGGCATCGGGCTATTGATTATCCTGAAACAGATTCCGCACGCTTTGGGTTGGGACAAGGACTCAGAAGGGGATGATGCGTTTTTACAAAGAGATGGTGAAAACACCTTTTCCGAAATTTTTAAGGCACTGGAATTTATGACACCGGGAGCTTTGCTAATCTCAGCCATTTCATTGGGCATCCTCATACTTTGGGACAAGGTATTGACCAAAAAACACAAAATTTTTGGCATGCTAAATGGTCCGCTTGTGGTGGTGATGTTGGGCATTGTGATGAATTACATTTACCAAACCGGCACACTGAATTTTAGTTTGGCAGCTGACCAGGTGGTGAACATTCCCGTTCCCGAAAATCTGGCTGGTTTTTTCGCACAATTTACTTTGCCCGATTTTTCGGCAATCACAAATTGGCAGGTCTGGAAAATCGCTTTTGTTTTGGCCATTGTAGCAAGTCTGGAAACCTTGCTTTGTGTGGAAGCTACCGACAAACTTGACCCCTATAAGCGGGTTACACCCACCAATAGAGAATTAAAAGCACAAGGATTGGGCAATGTGCTTTCCGGCTTAGTTGGCGGTCTGCCTGTCACGCAGGTAATTATTCGCAGTTCGGCAAACATTTCCTTTGGTGGCAAAACAAAAATGTCGACCATCCTGCACGGCTTTTTTTTATTGATAAGTGCTTTGACAATAGCAAGCGTTTTGAACATGATACCCTTGGCAAGTTTGGCAGCCATACTTCTAATGGTAGGGTACAAACTGGCCAAACCAGCCCTATTCAAGCAAATGTACAAACTGGGCTGGGAGCAGTTTGTTCCTTTTGCAGTTACGGTCAGTGTTATATTATTGACCGACCTGTTGACTGGAATCATTGTGGGAATGATAATGGGCGGTTTTTATGCCTTGCGCAACAGTTATCGCAATTCACACTATATGAAAGAAGTGGTTACCAGCGAAAATGGTGTTAATACTTACCACCTTGTTTTGGCAGAAGAAGTATCGTTTTTCAATAAAGCAAGCGTGATAAGGGAATTAGAAGAGATTCCCAATAATTCAAAAGTGGTTATTGACTACACCAATTCAAAGTCTATTGATTATGATGTGGTTGAGTTGATAAAGAACTATGAAAGCAATGCGAAAATCAAAAACATTGTTGTTGAGAAAATTAATTTCATTGAATCTGTATGAATACGAAAGTACTCTGTTTATCGCGCCGCCAAGTTTTTAGCATCAGCTGGCAACGTTTACTAAACTTTGAAAGTTTAGTAAACATTGTCCCTGCTATTCTTAAACAAAATTTTTTATTCACCATCATTAAAAAAATAAATTGATGAAAACCTTGACTAAGGAAATGCAAGATGCGATCACACCTTCCATAGCACTGGAATTGTTAGAGGAAGGAAACAAGCGATTTGTAAACAACCTGAAAGTGAACCGCAACCTGTTGCAACAGGCAAATGAGACTTCGGACGGGCAGCATCCTTTTGCGGCTATCTTAAGTTGTATTGACAGCAGGACATCTGCCGAACTGATCTTTGATCAGGGACTGGGCGATGTTTTTAGTATCCGCATTGCGGGTAATATCATCAACGAAGATATTTTGGGCAGCATGGAATTTGCCTGTAAAGTTGCCGGCTCAAAAATCATTGTCGTATTGGGACACACCAAGTGCGGTGCGGTAAAAGGCGCTTGCGATCATGTAGAAATGGGCAATCTGACCTCTTTGCTTACCAAAATAAGACCTGCTGTTGAGGATGAATCAACCACCGTAGAAAACCGCAGTTCGAGCAATGGGGAATTTGTGGAAAAAGTAGCGGCCATCAATGTGAAGAGAACCGTTAAAAGTATTACGGAGCGGAGTCCGATTCTAAAAGAAATGTTAGAAAAAGGAGAAATAGGACTTATCGGCGGCATACACGACATTGCTACCGGCGAGGTGACCTTTTATCACAATACGGTTACCGTGAATTCTGCCTCGTCTAATTGATAATAGGCAGCTGGTTAGGTGAAAACAGCAAGCACGGCGGGAAAAAATCCCCGGTCTCGAAACTTCGAGGCCGGGGATTTCCATTATTTCCCCCCACCTGCATCAAAATACGTTTTCAAATCCCTGTAAAAAGCCTCAAACGCAGCAATGCCTTGTGGAGTGATGCGACAAAGGGTAAGCGGATAGTTGTTCCGGAAAGATTTTTCAACAGCAATGTACCCGGCATCTTGTAGCTTGCTTAATTGTGCACTAAGATTCCCCGCCGTTGCATTGGTATTCTCTTTCAGTACATTAAATTCCGCCTCCTGGGTTACCATGAGGTACGACATGATGGCCAGTCGGAGTTGAGATAAAAGAAGTGGATCAAGCTCTTGATACATGGCCTTCTCGCATTTGATGATTGAGCAGATAGCCGGGAAGTAAGTAGCCAAATATAGCAGAAGCGGCTTGAACCAGCAGGTGTTGATCAGAAGTGAGGAAAAGACACCAGAGTGCCCCTGCCCAGATCGTGGCTGCACCAAAAACCAAAGGCTTGAACCTTAATATGATCCCTGACATGAAAGTGGCAAACCCTGTGAGCACAAGAATAAAGGGAACAGGAGAATGACCGCTGCTTGCAGCCAAGGGGATGGCTAGTACCATTGAAATGCCATAGCCAAACCAAATCATGCCATATATACGATGAAAAAGATTGGGTGTCTGTGTCTGCGTTTGTTTAGCCCGAAACCATTCCCGGACAAAAGCCGCAGGCATACCAATCACCACCATCACCGCCCAGGCAATTTCAGGGTTTGGATGCAAATGGTTCACTAACAAGTACCAATGGGTTGCGCTGGCCACCACTACCAGCCAGCCCCAAAGCAAAAAATGGAAGCCATTGTCTTTAAAAGTACGCTTGGCAACGTCAATCGTTTCCCGGATGACGCGAAGGCTTTCTTGCGGGGAGAGTGCTTTTTCTGTCTGTTCCATGATAGGATAAGGTTTGGTTTGAAAATTAAATCGAAACAAAGGTATAGACTAGTTTGTATTTTAAACTAAATTTTCGATAAAAAAACTTTCCTGCCAGACAAAGAGATGAAACGATGGATAAAAATTGCACTAGCCGATTTTCGCCGTGCTTGGTGTTTTCCCCAAGCACGGCGGGGGAAACACTGTGCTAAGAGAGGTTAACGGTACCATTGGGAAGACACAAGCGCGGCGTTGGGCATGGGATTTTGAGGTGCACAAGTGGGAAGACCAAGTGAGGCGGAAATAAACTGTAGCATTGGGAAGACCAAGCAGGGCGACAAAATCAAGGAGAACCAATGGTCGAAACACCATACAAAGGCACATTTGTC
>Ga0209181_10011252_pt1 | contig 11493 bp, 7 predicted proteins | sample MAT05_FD_187208 | JGI IMG/M metagenome (GOLD analysis project Ga0209181, IMG submission 187208) | Freshwater microbial communities from Lake Fryxell liftoff mats and glacier meltwater in Antarctica - MAT-05 (SPAdes) (version 2) | ecosystem: Environmental > Aquatic > Freshwater > Ice > Liftoff... | reverse complement strand
AGAATCCGCCGGGACTCCGCAGCCCACCCTCTTACAAATCGCGAAGATCGAGGAGCAACTCCGCCAGCTCCGCCTTTCGCTCACCCCTCCGCCGCATTCCCAGAATCTTCAACCAAGGGATTCCTCCGCTGGCGACCCCGTTGCGGGGCCGATCTCAGAATGCTTTCCCGCACCAAAAACCAACCCACATCCATCCACATAATTGCACTTACCACACCCGAAACTGAAAAGCTGGTGGCAGCGGATACCGCCGGAGTAGGCGCTCTTCTGGAGAAGCCCATGGACATACTGGTGCTGCTCGATACCATGCGGCGTCTCTTAGTGGCACCTGTCGAAGTGCGGATTTTTCGGGCGGCAACAAACCTTTATCGACCGAAACGCTTATGAACACCAACGAACCTTTTCCAATTATCTGCGGCACCGATTTTTCCGAAAACGCCACGGTGGCGGTGCACGCCGCAGCAGCGCTGGCGCAACGTTTCAACGCGCCACTCATCCTAGCGCATAGCGTGGACGAGCGCGCTGAATTCCCAAATCACCTCCGCCCGCGCCTGATGAATGATGACCGCCTGCGGCTCGCGGAGGAAGCGGAGCGGCTGCGCAAACTGGGGCTGACCTTCGAGGAAAAGCTGCTACGCGGTGCGCCGGATGACGGAATCGCGAGCTTCGCCGGAAAAGCGCAGGCGCGGCTGCTCGTCGTAGCGGCGTCGGGGACAGGAGCGCTCGGGCGCTGGGTGTTGGGCGATGTCGCGGAGCGCATTGCGGAAACTTCGCCAGTACCGACGCTTGTCGTGCGCGCAGCGGAGCCTTTCCTGGCCTGGGCAGGCGGGAAGCGGGCGCTGAAAGTTTTCGTCGCCACGGATTTCACGGCAACGGCGGATGCGGCTTTGCGCTGGGTGGCGGAACTGAGACAGACGGGGCCGTGCGAGATCACCTTTGGCTACATCGATCGGCCGCAACACGAGCGCGGCGAACTCGCGATTTTAGAGGCGATGCGGCTGATGGACGAGCGTCCGGAGGCCCGCCAGGCGCTGGAGCGCGACCTGCGGGAAAAGGCGGCGCGGCTGCTCGGCACAGAGCCTGTAATTCGGATCGAGCCAGGCTCGGCGCGCGTGGATGCACATCTCATCCAACTCGCCACCGAGGCCGGAGCGGATCTACTCGTGGTCGGCACACATCAATGGCGCGGGTTCGACCGGTTGCGGCACACTTCGATCTCGCGGCTCATCCTGCGCGATGCACCGATGAGTGTAGCCTGCGTGCCTGTGGCAGTGGAAGCGATGGAGGTCATTCCAGCGTTGCATCGAGTGCTGGTGGCGACGGATTTTTCCGACAACGGCGGACGAGCGATTCCTCACGCGTATTCGGTGCTTCCGGGGGAAGGCGCGGTCTGCCTGCTGCATGTTGCGAAGCTGGGTGAGCCCAAGCCCAAGGAAGAACTGGAGGCGCACTTGCGCGCGCTGATTCCCGCCCAGGCTGCTGCGCGCGGCGTGGCGAGCGAAGTGCGCGTCGTCGAGAGCAACGATCCGGCGGGCGCGATTCGCGATGCTGCGGACCGCTTCGGCGCAGACCTCGTGTGCATCGGCTCGCATGGCCGCACCGGGTTGACTGCGACTCTGCTCGGCTCTGTCGCACAAGCGGTGATCGCGCAAAGCCCCCGGCCTGTGTTGGTGGTGCGCCCGCCTGCTGCATAAATTTTCCGAACAAATCAACCCACACTCACCATGAATAATACCGACTCCAAACCCATCATCTGCGGCACAGACTTTTCCGAACCCTCGCGTATCGCTGCAGACGCCGCCGTGTCCCTTGCTAAGAAGTTCGGCGCGCCGCTGCGCCTCGTCCACGCCTCCGAAATCGCTGCCGCACCTCTCACTCAGGAACATTTACAAACCGAGGCGTCTCGCCTGCAAGATATTGGCACGGATCTGACCACCGAGATTATAGAAGGCGCTGCAGACGAAGCGCTCGTGCATACGGCACAGCAACACGATGCGCGGCTGATAGTCGTCTCCTCGCTCGGGCGGCGTGCGCCTTCACGCTGGATTATCGGCAGTGTCGCAGAACGCACCGCCGAATCCGCCACAGTACCGACGCTAGTGGTGCGCGACGCCAAGCCGTTCGAGGCATGGGCGCGTGGCGAGCGGGCATTGAAAGTTTTAGTGGGCACGGATTTCACCGCCAGCTCCGACGCCGCATTGCGCTGGGTTGCGGAACTGCAAAAGCTCGGGCCGTGCGAGGTCACAGCTGCCTATGCCGATTGGACGCCGGAGGAGGCATCACGCCTCGGAGTGCATGGATCGATCGGATTAGTCAAAAACCCAGGTGCAGTGCAACGTATTCTGGAGCGGGATGTAAAAGCGAAAGTGACCGCACTGCTTAGTGAAGAAAACGTCCGCATCACCGTGCAAGGTGGCTGGGGGCGCACCGACGCGCAGCTTGTTGGAATAGCAGTAAAAGCCCAAGCCGACATCATCGTCATCGGCACGCATCAGCGGCACGGTCTCAGTCGCCTTGGGCATGTCTCAGTTTCACGCGGCATTCTACACTCTGCCCCGATGAACGTGGTGTGTGTGCCTGCGCCCGCCGCCGAGCGCATGGATGTGCCGCGCGTTCACGAGTTCAAGCGTGTATTGGTGGCCGTGGACCTAAACGAAAAACACGGGTTCGCAGCACCTTACGGTTACGGTATTTGCAGTCCTGGCGGGACGGTGCGCCATGTGCATGTCGTCGCACCTTTCCGCACACCAAATCCAATGATCGGCGGCTACTATCAGGAGCTTCCAACGCAACAGGTACATCGCAATCAAGTCGCGCAATCCAAGGTGCGGCTACAGGCGCTCGCGCCGCTTGAGACGGAGGCTCGCGGGATTACGACCGAAATCGAAGTTATCGATAGTGAAGAAATCGCAGACGCTATATGCGCCGCAGCGGAGCGCTTCAACGCAGATGCCATCTGTATAGGCAGCCACACGCGTCCTGGCTTCGGCGCTAAAGTGCTCGGCTCTGTTTCACTCGCCTTGCTTCAACAAAGCCGGCGTCCAGTGCTCATCGTCTGGCCTCCCACGGAGTGAAGAACCGGTGAAGAATCTCACCGACATCGTCTGGCATGAATTGCCCGCTTTGGAAGTTTCCGGGGCGCTGGAGAGCGATCTCGCGAGAGGGCTCGCGCAGACCGCGGTCGAAGCGCGGCGGATTCAGTTTGGGCCGAACGAGATGACTGCGCGGAAGCGCATGAGCGAATGGAAGCGCTTCCTCCTCCACTTCGCGCAGCCGCTGATGTATATCCTGCTCCTTGCGTCGGCCGTGACGTTCTTCCTCGGTGAATATGTAGATTCCGCAGTGATCTTCGGGGTCACCTTCATCAACGCGATCGTTGGTTTTCTTCAGGAAAGCAAAGCGGAGAAGGCCATCGAGGCGCTGTCGAAAATGGTCCGCACGGAGGCCACGGTGCGGCGGGATGGCCGCAAGCAGCGGATTGACTCGGTGGAACTCGTACCGGGTGACGTGGTGCTGCTGCAGTCCGGCGACAAGGTGCCTGCAGACGTGCGCCTGCTGCATGTGCGCAGTCTTCAGGTTGATGAGTCCGCGCTGACCGGTGAGTCGTTGCCGGTCGAGAAACACGCGCGCGCCCTTGCCGCTGACACCGTTCTCGCTGATCGCAAGAATCTCGTCTTCGCCGGCACGCTCGTCACGTATGGGCAGGCTGAGGGACTGGTTTGGGCGACGGGCAACCGGACCGAGACGGGCCGCATCGCACGGCTCATTCATGAGGCGACGAACCTCACGACCCCGCTCACGCGCAAGATCGCGGAGTTCAGCAAGCTCGTGCTCTGGGTCATTCTCGGGCTGGCGGCGCTGACCTTCGGCATCGGCGTCGCCCGTGGTGAAAAGGCGGCCGATATGTTCATGGCCGCGGTCGCCCTCGCGGTCGGCGCGATCCCCGAGGGATTACCTGCGGCCGTCACGATCACGCTTGCCATCGGCGTCGCGCGCATGGCGAAGCGCCGCGCGATTGTCCGCAAGCTGCCCGCCGTCGAGGCGCTCGGCAGCACCACGGTGATCTGCTCGGACAAGACCGGCACGCTCACCGAAAACCAGATGACGGTGCAGCAAATTTTCGCGGATGGGAAATTCTACGAAGTGACCGGTTCCGGCTACGAACCCTGCGGCGAGGTAATGGCGGAAGGTAGGCGCGCATCGCTCGATCAGCACGGAGCCCTGCGGGAGACGCTGCTCGCCGGCCTGCTCAACAACGATTCGCAACTCGTGCGCGTCGATGACCGACTCAAGGTTGAGGGCGATCCGACTGAAGCCGCCCTGATCACCGTTGCAGAGAAAGCCGGGCTAATGGCCACCGACACTCACTCCGCGCATCCTCGCCTCGACGTGATTCCGTTCGAGTCCGAGCACCAGTTCATGGCCACGCTCCACGGCCGAGGTGCAGGACAACCGCGCGTGATTTTCAAGAAGGGCTCCGTCGAACGCCTGCTCGAACGCTGCTCGCACATGCTTTGCGACAATGGTTCGCTCACGGCGCTCGATGCCACCTCGATCCATGGCGCGGTCGAGCGAATGGCCGCACGAGGTCTGCGCGTGCTCGCCTTTGCGCGCCGCGAAGTCGCGCACGACCACCACGAGCTTCGACACGAACACGTGAAGGAAGGGCTCACCTTCCTCGGCCTCCAGGGAATGATCGACCCGCCACGCGCCGAGGCCATCGTCTCGGTGCGCAAGTGCCAGGAAGCAGGCATCCAGGTGAAGATGATCACCGGCGACCACGCACTCACGGCCCGCAGCATCGCGCAGCAGCTCGGCCTACATGGCGGCGGAAATGGCGAATTGACCGCGACCACCGGCCGCGACCTGGAGCAGGTTTCCGAGGCTGATCTTCCCGAAGTCGCCGAGCGCACCACCGTCTTCGCGCGCGTCGCCCCGGAGCAAAAACTCAAGCTCGTGCGCGCCCTGCAATCCAGCGGCCACATCGTGGCCATGACTGGCGACGGCGTGAACGACGCGCCCGCGCTCAAGCAAGCCGACATCGGCGTCGCTATGGGGATCACCGGCACCGATGTGGCCAAAGGAGCTGCGGACATGCTGCTCACCGACGACAATTTCGCGAGCATCGAAGCCGCAGTGGAGGAAGGCCGCAGCGTCTTCGACAATCTCACCAAATTCATCATCTGGACGCTCCCTACCAATGTCGGCGAAGCGGTGATCATCCTCTCCGCCATCATTCTCGGCACGGCTCTTCCCGCGCTGCCCGTGCAGTTGCTCTGGGTGAATATGATGTCTGCCATCTGCCTCGGGCTGATGCTCGTCTTCGAGCCGAAAGAGCGCGGTCTCATGCAGCGCCCGCCACGCGATCCACAGCAGCCGATCCTCACCTTCCCGCTCTTCATGCGCACAGGCCTGGTCACACTCCTCATCCTCGCCGGCGCTTTCGGCGCGTTCCTCTGGGAGCAGCAGGTGCGGGGAAAAAACGTGGCCGAAGCGCGCACCACGGTCATCAACGTCATCGTGATGGTGGAGATCTTTTACCTGCTGAATTGCCGCTCGCTCCTGCATTCCATGTTCCGCGTCGGCATGTGGAGCAACCTGTGGATCTTCGCCGGCATCGGCGCGATGCTGATCGCGCAGCTCCTCTTCACCCACACCCCGGTGATGAACCGCCTCTTCCACACCGCGCCGCTCGATCTTGCGTCCTGGCTTTACATTACGGGCGTCGGCGTGGCGGCCTATTGCGTCGTTGAATTCGAAAAGTGGGTGCGCCGCAAAGTGGAAAATAACAAATCCAAGATAGCAAATCCGACTTCCCAATCATGATCACAACCGCACTCTTCGACGCCAAGCCCTACGACCGCGAATACCTCGCCCGCGCCGCCGGGGCGGACCGTATTGGGTGGCGCTTCCACGAGTTCCGGCTCAGCACCGAGACGGCCCCTGCCGCAAAGGGCGCGCAGGCCGTTTGCGTCTTCGTCAACGATAGGGTGGATCGTTCGTGCATTGAAGTACTCGCCTCACTCGGCGTGAAACTCATCGCGCTACGTTGCGCCGGCCACAACAACGTGGACCTCGTCGCCGCCCGCGCGCTTGGCCTCGCCGTGGTGCGCGTGCCGGCCTACTCGCCGCATGCGGTGGCCGAACACACCGTCGGCCTGCTGCTCACGCTCAACCGCAAAATCCACCGCGCTTACAACCGCGTCCGCGAACTGAATTTTTCTCTCAGCGGCCTCGTCGGCTTCGACCTCCACGGCAAGACCGTGGGCATCGTCGGCACCGGCCGCATCGGTCGAATCACCGCTCAGATTTTCCGCGGCTTCGAGGCCGAAGTCATCGCGCACGATCCATTCCCCGCGCCCGATTGGGCCGCCACCCACGGCCTCCGCTATGTGGACTTTGATAGGCTGCTGGCCGCCAGCGATGTCGTCTCGCTCCACCTCCCGCTGCTGCCCGAAACGTTTCAGCTCCTTAACACTGAAACGCTCGCGAAGATGAAGTCCGGCGTCTTCATCGTCAACACCAGCCGCGGCAAGCTGATTGACACAGGCGCACTCATCGCGGCGCTAAAATCAGGACACATCGGCGGGGTGGCGCTTGACGTTTACGACGAGGAGGAAGGCGTCTTCTTCGAGGATCTATCGGGCCAGGTGCTGCAGGACGATGAACTGTCGTTGCTGCTCAATTTTCCCAACGTACTGATCACGGCGCACCAGGCTTTTCTCACCCGCGAGGCGCTGAGCGAGATCGCCCGAGTGACCACCGAGAACCTTCTTAACTTGCAAACGGGCACAGCATTTCTGGACGGCACCACGCTTTGAGAGAACCCTTGAAGCGCCAGACAGAAAAGGACATCGCATGAACTCAACCACATCACATCCCTTCATTAAATGGTTTGCCGACACCACCATAGCCTTGCGCCCTGTGAAAGGCCGCAAGATCGGCATCTGCGGCCAGGCCCCGAGCGATTACCCGGAGTTCGCAAAATTTCTCGTAGAGCAGGACATCGACAACATCTCGCTGAAAACGACGCTAGCGATTTTGGAAACGGAAACCGGTCCGAAAAAGGCATGAGCAAGCGTGCCCGCCCACGCTCGAAGATCGCCGTGCTCGGCGCGGGAAACATGGGCACAGCACTGGCCCATGTTCTCGCGCGCAACGGCCATGAAGTCACGATGTGGGATTTCTTCCCCAAAGTGGTCGAGGACATCCAAATCCACCGGGAAAACCGGCGCTTTCTTCCGGGCATTGCTCTGCCCAGGCAGATCCACGCCACCAACTCCCCGACGGATTGCGTGACCGGCGCGGCGCTCGTGGCCATCTGCGTGCCGTCCCTTTTTGCGAACGCGACGTTAGAGGGCGTCCTTCCGGCGCTCAACCGCGGAGCGATCCTCCTGAACGTCGCCAAAGGCTTTGCGCCAGGCACCCGGCAGCCATTGCCGTTTCTGCTGGAGCGACTCGCTCCCGGCCATCCCTGTGTGCATCTCGCCGGGCCGGCAATCGCCGACGAATTCGTGCGCGGTCAGACCGCGTCGGTCGTTTTCGCTTCATCATCGGAATCAAGCGTCCGCCGGGTGACCGGGTGGTTTGCGGGGCCTGCCATAGTGGCCTTACACACTCCGGACGTGGCGGGTGCGGTAATCGGCGGCATTCTAAAAAACGTCTACGCGATCCTGCTCGGCAGCCTGAGTGAACTCGGCGGCGACTCGCGGAATCTCGAAGCCGCCGCCCTGACCGCTTCGCTGCGGGAGATGGTAGCCATCGCGACCGCGCACGGTGGGCAATCAGAAACGCTGCACGGCCTGGCGGGCCTCGGCGATTTGGTCGGGACGGGATTTTCCCGCGCCAGTCACAACCGCTGCTTCGGGCAGATGCTCGCCACAGGTGCGACTGCCGCCGCCATCGAAGAGGAAAAAGGCTGGCTGCCGGAAGGGGCACGCGCTGCCACGGCCGCCTGCGCACTCGCGAGGGAAAGCGGCGTGAAAGCACCACTCGCCAATTGGGTTCGCCGCGCGATCGGCGGCACGCGACCCACGCTCGACAATCTGCAGCGCGCCATGCGCGCGGCGGCCCACACGCCCTGACTATGAAGCCCGCGCTTGATTTTATCCTCGCCGCACTGCCGATCACGCTGCTCGTCTTCTTGATGACGAAAAGGCCGAGCATGTCGTCGAACCGTGCACTGCCGCTTGCCGCGCTGGTGCTCTACGTCATCCTGCTGACTTACTTCGGAGTGCGCCCGCTGCTGGTGCATGCGGCGGTGGTCGAGGGATTGCTCACCGCGCTGACACCGATCCTCATCGTCTGGGGCGCGATCCTTCTTTTCAAAACGATGGAGCACTCCGGCGCTATGGCCACGGTGAGGCAGTGGCTCAACGGCATCACGACCAACCGCGTCGCGCAGCTCATGATCGTCGGCTGGGCGTTTTCGTTTTTGGTCGAAGGGGTCAGCGGCTTTGGCACGCCCGCCGCGCTGGCGGCGCCGCTGCTCGTGGGGCTCGGTTTTGCGCCACTGCCGGTGGCCGTGCTCTGCCTGATGATGAACACCGTGCCAGTATCCTTTGGCGCGGTGGGAATGCCGACGTGGTTCGGCTTTGAGGGGCTGCAACTCACGCCGGAGGAGTTGCGCGCGATCGGCTTCAAGAGCGCCTTGATCCACGCCGGCGCTGCGCTGGTCATTCCGCTGCTCGCATTGCGCGTGGTGGTGTCAACACGTGAGATTCGTGAAAACCTCGGCTACATCGCTCTCGTCATCGGCGCGACGATGGTTCCGTCGGTCGCCGTGGCGCGGTTTAATGTCGAATTCCCCTCGATCGCCGGCGGCATCTGCGGGCTGGCCGCATCGGTCTGGCTGGCGCGGCATGGGGTCGCACTGAAGGCCACCGAGATTGCACGCGACGCGGAAAAATTTGCGCCAGCCAGCCTTCTCAAAGCCACCTTTCCGCTTTGGGGCACGGTGCTGATTTTGATCGTCACCCGCCTCGATGTGCTCGGCCTGAAAGCGTGGCTCACGGCAAAGACGCCGGCGCTCAATCTCCCGCTCGCTGCGCTCGGCGAACTGCACATCAGCCAGTCGCTGGTCATACAGTGGCGCAACATTTTCGGCACCGAGTTGAGCTGGTCGCACGCGCTCCTCTACGTGCCGTCAGTCATTCCATTTTTTCTCGTCTGCTCGCTGACCGTCGTGCTCTTTCGCACACCTTCGGAGAATGTCCGTGCAGCCTGGGTGGAGTCATTCCACCGTGTGCGCAAACCTATCGGCGCATTTCTCGGCGCGCTGGTCCTGGTGAAGCTGCTCATGGCCGGTGGAGAACGCTCCTGCGCAGCCACGCTGGGGCACGGCCTCGCCCGCGCGGGTGGCAACGTGTGGCAGTTCGCTGCCGTGTATCTCGGCGCGCTCGGCTCTTTTTTCTCCGGCTCGAACACCGTGTCGAACCTTACCTTCGGCGGCATCCAGAACGCGACCGCCACCACGCTCGGCCTGTCCCGCACCACGATCCTCGCCCTGCAATCCGTCGGCGGCGCGATGGGCAACATGGTTTGCATTCACAACATCGTCGCGGTGTGCTCCATCCTCGGCCTACACAATGAAGAAGGACATATCCTGCGTAAGACATTCCTGCCGGTGCTGCTCTACGGAGCCATCGCCGGAGCCATCACCCTTATTTTATGAAATCCCACCGCCCGCCCACCAATCATCCGATCAAGATCACCCTGCACGGGGCCTCGGGGAGCTGAAATTTGGGTATAGCGGCGAAACCGCCATTTATAGCACAGTAACTGTCCGGCAGGCATCCCCACCTATTGCGTGAGCACGCGCCAAATCTTAATTCCTAAATCCTAAATCTTAAATGAAGCTTCTCCTCGCCCTCCTCCTTCTTCCCGCGCTCGTCTTTGCGGAAGAGTATCCACTCACAGAAGACTCGAAGCCACAAGACGGCATACCGAAAGGCGAAATCATCCAGTTCACTCTTGGCGAATCAAACGTGTTTCCCGGCACGACACGACAGGTGAGCGTTTACATTCCCAAGCAATACGACGCCTCAAAAGCGGCTTGCGTGTGGGTGAATCAAGACGGAATCCAAAACAACGCGCCTGTCGTTTTCGACAACCTCATCGCGAAGAAAGAGATGCCCGTAACGATCGGCGTGTTTGTGACTCCCGGTGTGGTCAAAGCGCTGGATGGCAATGTCGCGCTGGATCGCTTCAATCGTAGCTTTGAATACGACGGTCTCGGCGGCGAATACGCACGCTTCGTTTTGGAGGAATTGCTGCCTGCCGTGGAGCAACAAAAAACCGGTGACGGACGCACCATCAATCTTTCAAAGAACGCCAATGACCGCTGTATCGCCGGATCCAGCAGCGGCGCGATTTGCGCATTCACGGCAGCTTGGGAACGCCCCGATGTTTTCAGCCGCGTATTTTCCTCCATCGGCACTTATGTGAGCCTGCGTGGAGGAGACAGTTATCCCGGCCTCATCCGCAAATTTGAGCCAAAACCGCTCCGCGTATTTTTGCAAGACGGCGAAACTGATCTGAATATCTACGGCGGCGACTGGTGGATGGCGAATCAGATGATGGAACGCGCACTCGTTTTTGCGGGCTATGAAGTGAACCACGCCTGGGGAAAAGGCGGGCACGATCACAAACACTCCACGGTAATTTTCCCGGATGCCGTCCGATGGCTCTGGAAAGACTGGCCTACGGAACCAAAGGCTGGCAAAGGAGCGCCGCAGCTTCAGGACATTTTGATCCCCGGTGAAAACTGGGAGCTCGTGTGGGAGGGCGGCAAGTTTACCGAAGGCCCAGCGTGCAATGCGAAAGGCGAGGTATTCTTCAACGACATCCCCAACTCGAAAACCTACAAGGTAACTCTCGACGGGAAAACGACGGCGGTTTTCACCGATACCAAGAACGGCGATGGCGAGGCGTTTGGACCAGACGGACGTCACTACATGATCGCCGCCGCCGCAAAGCAGGTGGTCACATATGACGACAAAGGCGCGGTCACTGTGGTCGCCGACGGTATCCACGGCAACGACATCGTGGTGCTTCACAACGGTTCTGTTTACCTCACGGAACCCGGCTGGGACGGCAAATCGCCGAGCAAAATCTGGCATATCTCTCCAAAAGATGAAAAGACCGTCGTGGATACGGGCATCAAGTTTTCAAACGGCATTGCGGCGTCTCCCGATCAATCTCTGATCTACGTGGCCGACACCAAATCCCACTGGGTTTACAGCTTCCAAATCCAGCCCGACGGCACGCTAAAACACAAACAGCGTTACTACCATCTTCACGTGCACGATTCCACCGATGACTCCGGCGCGGACGGCATGGAAGTGGACGCCGACGGACGCCTTTACGTCGCGACGCGCATGGGCGTTCAAGTGTGTGACCAGGCCGGGCGCGTGAACTGCATCATCCCGACACCGAACGGAAAGATCAGCAACATGGTCCTGGCTGGGGAGAAATTCGACACGCTCTTTGCAA
>Ga0209181_10011251_pt1 | contig 11494 bp, 6 predicted proteins | sample MAT05_FD_187208 | JGI IMG/M metagenome (GOLD analysis project Ga0209181, IMG submission 187208) | Freshwater microbial communities from Lake Fryxell liftoff mats and glacier meltwater in Antarctica - MAT-05 (SPAdes) (version 2) | ecosystem: Environmental > Aquatic > Freshwater > Ice > Liftoff... | reverse complement strand
GCCTGGTCGGGCGGGGCAGACTTCCAGTCTGGCGCGCTGGCGCAGCCGGCCAGGACCGCTGCAAGCACCAGCGTGGCGGCCTGCGCGCTGCGGCGCGTGGACGGTCGGGACACAAGGTCGCGGCTCATGCCGGGTCTCCGGGGGTGGCGAGGGTGGCGGGGGCGGCGGGGGTGGCAGGCGTGCCCGGCGGAATGCGCGACGGCACATGCGGCACCGGCAGCGGCGGCGAGCTCCCGGTGGCATGCGGCGGACCCCCCGAGGCCGGGAACAGCCGGCGCACCACCACGTAGAACACCGGCACCAGGAACACCGCCAGCACGGTGGCGGTGATCATGCCGCCCATCACGCCGGTGCCGATCGCGCGCTGGCTGTTGGCACCTGCGCCGGTGGCCAGGGCCAGCGGCAGCACGCCCAGGATGAAGGCCAGCGAGGTCATCACGATCGGCCGGAAGCGCAGGCGGCAGGCGGTCAGCGTGGCCTCGATCAGGCCCTTGCCCTCGGCCTGCAGGTCCTTGGCGAATTCGATGATCAGGATCGCGTTCTTCGCCGACAGGCCGATCACGGTGATCAGCCCGACCTTGAAGTACACGTCGTTGGGCATGTCGCGCAGCCACACGCCGGTGAGCGCGCCCAGCACGCCCAGCGGCACCACCAGCATCACCGCCACCGGGATGGCCCAGCTCTCGTACAGCGCGGCCAGACAGAGGAACACCGCCAGCATCGAGAAGGCCAGCAGGATGCCGGCCTGCGCGCCGCTGAGCTTCTCCTCGCGTGACTGGCCGGTCCATTCGAAGCCGAAGCCGGGTGGCAGCTGCCCCGCCAGGCGCTCCATCTCGTCCATCGCCTCGCCGGTGCTGCGGCCAGGCGCGGCGTCGCCCGCCAGGCGCATCGCCGGGTAACCGTTGTAGCGGGTGGTCTGCATCGGGCCGTTGACCCAGCGGGTGCTGGCAAACGCCGACAGCGGCACCAGCTGGCCGCGGTTGTTGCCGACCTGCAGGCGCAGCAGGTCTTCGGGCACCATGCGCGCCGGGGCGTCGGCCTGCACGATGACGCGCTGCAGCCGGCCGCGGCTGTTGAAGTCGTTGATGTAGGACGAGCCCAGCGCGGTGCTCAGCGCCGCGTTGACCGCATCGAAGCCCACGCCCTGGGCATAGGCCCGCTCGCGGTCGATGTCGAGCTGCAGCTGCGGCGCATCCTCCAGCCCGTCGGGCCGCACGCCTTGCAGCACCTTGCTCTGCCGGGCCATGCCCAGCAGCTGGTTGCGCGCAGCCAGCAAGGCCTCGTGGCCGTTGCCGCCGCGGTCTTGCAGGCGGAAGTTGAAGCCGGTGGCCGTGCCCAGCTCGGGAATGGGCGGCGGGCTCAGCGGGAGGACGAACGCATCGCGGATGCCCATGAAGGCGCCGAAGGCCCGGCCGGCCAGCGCCTGTGCGCTGCGCTCGGGGCCCTGGCGCTCGCTCCAGTCCTTCAACGGCACGAACACCAGGCCGGAGTTCTGGCCCTGGCCGCTGAAACTGAAGCCGATCACCGCCACCACCTGGTCGACCTCGGGCTGCTTGCTGAAGAAGTCCTCGACCTGCTGCATCACGGCCGTGGTGCGCTCGACCGTGGCGCCGGGCGGCAGCTGCACGTTGACGATCAGGTAGCCCTGGTCTTCATTGGGCAGAAACGACGAGGGCAGGCGCGCATAGGTCCAGCCGACCACCACCACGATCAGGCCGAAGGCCAGCATCCAGCGCCCGGCGCGCGGCAACATGCGCGCCACCTGGGTTTCATAGCCCTTTGCGGTGCGCTTGAAGCTGCGGTTGAACCAGCCGTAGAAGCCGCGCCGCTCATGGTGGTCGGTCACCGGCTTGAGAAAGGTGGCGCACAGCGCAGGCGTCAGCGTCAGCGCCAGGAAGGCGGAAAACAGGATGGCCGACACCATCGACAGCGAGAACTGCCGGTAGATGCTGCCCACCGCGCCGCCGAAGAAGGCCATGGGCACGAACACGCTGACCAGCACCACGGTGATGCCGATCACCGCGCCGGTGATCTGGCCCATCGCCTTGCGGGTGGCGTCGCGCGGGCTCAGGCCCTCCTCGGCCATCAGGCGCTCGACGTTCTCGACCACCACGATGGCGTCGTCGACCAGGATGCCGATGGCCAGCACCATGCCGAACAGCGTGAGCACGTTGATGCTGTAGCCCATGGCCAGCAGCATGCCGAAGGTGCCCAGCAGCGCCACCGGCACGACGATGGTGGGGATCAGCGTGTAGCGCAGGTTCTGCAGGAAGACCAGCATCACCAGGAACACCAGCGCCACCGCCTCGGCCAGGGTCATGACCACCTGCTCGATCGAGATGCGCACGAACTTGCTGCTGTCGTAGGGCACCTTGTAGTCCATGCCCTGCGGGAAAAATACCTTCAGCTCGGCCATGCGCTTCTTCACCGCGTCGGCCGTGGCCAGCGCATTGCCGGTGGGCGACAGCTGCACGCCGAGGCCGGCGCTGGGCTGGCCGTTGAGGCGCGAGAAGCTGCCGTAGCCCTGGGCGCCCAGCTCGATGCGGGCCACGTCGCGCAGGCGCACGCTGCTGCCGTCGGTGTTGGCCTTCAGCACGATGGCACCGAACTGCTCGGCATTGGCCAGCTGCCCGCTGACCACCACGGTGGCGCTCATCTGCTGGCCGGGCACGCCGGGCTGCTCACCGAGGGTGCCGGCCGAGACCTGCGCGTTCTGCGCCCGCACCGCGTTGTTGACATCGGCCGGCTGCATGCCGAAGGCCACCAGCTTGGCCGGGTCCAGCCAGATGCGCATGGCGCGCTCGGTGCCGAACAGCTGCACCTGGCCCACACCGGCAATGCGCTGCAGCTCGGGCTGGATGAAGCGGGCGGCATAGTCGCCAAGGCTCACCGGGTCGTCGGCCGGGTTGCTGCTGGTCAGCGACACGAACAACAGAAAGTTGGAGCGTGCCTTGTCGATGCGCACGCCCTGCTGCACCACCACCGCCGGCAGGCGCGGCAGGGCGCGCGACAGGCGGTTCTGCACCTCGATCTGCGCCAGGGCCACGTCGGTGCCGGGCTCGAAGGTCGCGGTGATCGCGCCGCCACCGTTGGCCTGGGCCACCGACTCCATGTAGATCATGCCCGGCGCGCCGTTCAGCTCCTGCTCGATGACCGACAGCACGCTGGCTTCCAGAACCTTGGCCGACGCGCCGGGGTAGGCGGCGTTGATGACGATGGCCGGCGGCGCCACCGTGGGGTACTGCGACACCGGCAGCTTGGTGATGGCCGCCCCGCCCAGCACCGCGATGAACAGCGCGATCACCCAGGCGAAGATCGGCCGGTCGATGAAGAAAGCCGAGAGCATGTGCAGTGCTCCCGGTCAGCGGCTGGCGGCCATGGAGGCGGCCGGCGCAGGCGCCGAGGCGCCCGCAGCAGCAGGGGTCGGCGCACCCGCGCCCCCAGGCGCCGCACCCAGCTTGCCCGGCGGCGACCAGGGCACCGGGTTGACCGGCGCGCCGGGCGACATCTTCTGCACGCCGTCGACGATGACGCGCTCACCGGCGGCCAGGCCGCTGGTGACCACCCAGTCGCTGCCCTGGCTGCCAGCCACGGTGACCGGGCGCAGCACAGGTTTGTTGTCGGCCCCGACCACCAGCACGGTGTCGCCACCCGCACCGCGGGTGACGGCCTGCTGCGGCAGCTTGATGGCCTGGGCGTTGGTGGCCTGCACCAGCCGCACCTTGACGAACAGGCCCGGCAGCAGCAGGCCCTGCGGGTTGGGCAATTCGGCGCGCAGGCTCAGCTGGCCGGTGGCGGCGTCCACCGCCGCGTCGGTGAACAGCAGCTTGCCGGGCAGCGGGTAGACGCTGCCGTCGTCCAGCACCACCCGCACCTCGGCCGCGCTGCTGCCGGCCGCGCGCTGCAGCCGGCCTGATTCCAGCGCCTTGCGCAGGCGCAGCACTTCGGTGGCCGACTGGGTGAAGTTGACATACAGCGTGCCGGTCTGCTGCACCAGGGCCACCTGGGTGGCGTCGCCCTGGCCCACCAGCGCGCCCTCGGTCACCAGCGCACGGCCGATGCGCCCGGCGATCGGCGCCCTGATGGTGGCGTAGTCGAGGTTGATGCGTGCGGTCTGCAGCGCGGCGCGTGCGGTGGCGGCGTCGGCCTGGGCCGTCTTCAGCGTGGTCTGGATCTGCAGCCATTCCTGCGCGCTGATGGCCTTGGCCTCGGCCAGCGGCTGGTTGCGCTGCAGCTGGGCCTGGGCCTGGGCCACGGCGGCGTCGGCACGCGCCACCACCGCGTCGGCACTGGCCACGGCGGCACGGTAGACCGCGTCATCCAGCTGGTAGAGCGGCTGGCCGGCCTTGACCTCGCTGCCCTCGGTGAACAGGCGCTTGGCCACGATGCCGGGCACGCGGGCGCGCACCTGGGCCACGCGCCGGGCCTCCAGCCGGCCGGGCAGTTCGGTGACCATCGGCACCGCAGCCGGCTGCACCGTCACCACACCGACGGTGGCCGGCGGCATGCCGCCGCCGGGCGGCTTCCTGGGCGCATCGGCGCCGGGACCGCAGGCGGCCAGCGTCACCAGCGAGACCAGGACCACCAGGGGCACCAGGGGCCAGGCGGCCGCGCGGGGCGGCTGGAACAGGTGAGAAGAACGCATGGGCTGTGGCCTGGAGAGGATGGTCAGTACCGGCAGTGCGGGCACGCGCCGGTCGGGGGTTGGGGCAGATGGTGGCACAAGGCCGGTGACGGCGTGCCGCCAGCGGCGTGGGCGGACCGCTGCGGTCAGCCTGCGGGTGGCGCGGCCTGCGCTGATTGCAGCACTGCGGGTACCGCAGGCGCCGCTGGCGCCGGCTGGCGCCAGCGCCACAGTCGCCCGCCGAGCTGCACCAGGTCGTCGACATAGGTGAACACCACCGGGATGACCAGCAGGCTGAGCACCGTGCTGGTGATCAGCCCGCCGATCACCGCCACCGCCATCGGCTGGCGGAAGCTGGGGTCGGCGCCCCAGCCCAGTGCGATCGGCATCATGCCCGCGCCCATGGCGATGGTGGTCATCACGATCGGCTGCGCGCGCTTGTGGCAGGCGTCGATCAGCGCATCCCAACGGTCCATGCCCTGGTGCCGGGCGATGATGGCGTAGTCGACCAGCAGGATGGAATTCTTGGTGGCGATGCCCATCAGCATGATCAGGCCGATCAGCGAGGGCATGCTGAAGGCGCTCTCGGTGAGCAGCAGCGCCACGAAGGCGCCGCCCAGGCTCAGCGGCAGCGCCGCCAGGATGGTGACCGGCTGCATGAAGCCCTTGAACAGCAGCACCAGCACGATGTAGATGCACAGCACGCCGGTGAGCATGGCCAGGCCGAAGCTGGCGAACAGTTCGCCCATCACCTCGGCGTCGCCGACGGTGGTCTGGCGCACGCCGGCGGGCAGCTGCTGCAGGCTGGGCAGCTTCTGCACCGCCGCAGCCACGTCGCCCAGCGGCTGGCCGTTCAGTTCGATGTCGAAGTTGATGTTGCGCTGGCGGTCATAACGGTCGATCTGCGCGGGCCCGCTCTCCAGCCCCAGCGTGCCCAGGTTGGACAGCATCACCGGGCCGGCCTTGCCTGGCACGGTGAGCTGGCCGAGCAGGGCCAGGTCCTGGCGCGCGTCGTCGCGCAGCTTCACCACGATCGGCACCTGGCGCTGCGCCAGGTTCAGCTTGGGCAGGCTGCTGTCGAAGTCGCCGCTGGTGGCAATGCGCAGGGTGTCGGCCATCGCGGCCGTGGTGACGCCGGCGTCGGCCGCGCGCGCGGCGTCGGGCCGCAGCACCAGCTCGGGCCGCACCAGGCTGGCGCTGCTGGCGATGTTGCCCAGGCCGGGGATGCTGCGCAGGTCGCGCTCGACCGCGCGGGCCGCCTCGGCCAGCGCCGCGCCGTCGTCGCCCGACAGCACCAGCACATAGGCCTCGCCCGACCCGCCCAGGCCGACCTTCACCCGCGCGCCGGGCAGCTGCTGCATGGCCAGGCGCAGTTCGGCCTCGATCGCCTGCTTGCGCAGGCCCGGGCGGTCGGCCCGCGCCGTCAGGTTGATGGTCAGCGTGGCCTTGCGCACCTCGGACGACCCGCCGCCGCCGGCAAACGGGTCGGCCCCCGACATGCCGCCGCCGATGGCGGTGTAGATGCGCTTGACATGCGGGTTGGTGCTGACCAGCGCACGCGCCCGCTCGGCCGCCGCGAAGGTGTCGCTGAAGGTGCTGCCGGGCGGCAGCTCCAGGCTGACCTGGGTCTGGCCGAAGTCGTCGGCCGGGATGAAGCCGGTGGGCAGCAGCGGCACCAGCGCGATCGAGCCGACGAAGAACGCGCCGGCCGCCAGCGCGGTGAGCAGCCGGTGCCTCAGGCACCAGGTCACGCTGGCCAGGTAGCCGCGCATGATGCGGCCGTCGGGCACCACGCGCTTGTCTTCGGGGATGGGCTTGAGCAGGTAGGCCGCCATCATCGGCGTGAGCACCCGCGCCACGATCAGCGACGCGAACACCGCCAGCGCCGCCGTCCAGCCGAACTGCTTGAAGAACATGCCCGGCACGCCGCTCATGAAGGCGGTGGGCAGGAACACCGCGATCAGCGTGAAGGTGGTGGCGATCACCGCCAGGCCGATCTCGTCGGCCGCCTCCATCGCCGCCTGGTACGGGCTCTTGCCCATGCGCAGGTGGCGCACGATGTTCTCGATCTCGACGATGGCGTCGTCGACCAGGATGCCGACCACCAGCGACAGGCTCAGCAGCGTGACCACGTTGACCGAGAAGCCCAGCCACCACATGCCGATGAAGGCCGGGACGACCGACAGCGGCAACGCCACCGCTGCCACGAAGGTGGCGCGCCAGTCCCGCAGGAAGAACCACACCACCAGCACCGCGAGGAAGGCGCCCTCGTACAGCAGCACCAGCGAGCCCTGGTAGTTGTCGGCCACCGGGTCGACCAGGTTGAAGGCCTGCTCGAAGCGCAGGTCGGGGTGGGCGGCGCGCAGGGTGCCGAGCACGCGGGTGACGGCGGCGTCCACCTCCAGCTCGCTGGCGCCGCGGCTGCGGGTGATCTCGAAGCCCACCACCGGCGCGCCGTCCAGCAGCGCGGCGCTGCGCCGCTCGGCCACGGTGTCGCTGACAGTGGCCACCTGGTCCAGCCGCACGCTGCGGCCCCCGGCGGCACCCAGGGGAATCTCCAGCCGGCCCAGCTGCTCGGCCGACTGCACCGTGGCGATGGTGCGCACCGCCTGCTCGGCGCGGCCCAGGTCGCTGCGGCCGCCGGAGCCGTCCTGCTGCACCTGGCGCAGCTGGCGCGACACATCGGCGGCGGTGACGCCCAGCGCCAGCAGGCGCGCCGGGTCCAGCGCCACCTGCACCTCGCGGGTGACGCCACCCACCCGCGCCACCGAGCCGACGCCGTTGACGCTGAGCAAGGCCTTGGCGATGTCGTTGTCGACGAACCAGCTCAGCTGCTCGTCGTCCAGGCGCGGCGAGGCCACGGTGTAGGTGAGGATCGGCGCGCCAGCCAGGTTCAGCCGGGTGATCTGCGGGTCTTTCAGGTCGCCGGGCAGGTCGCCGCGGATGCGGTTGACGGCATCGCGCACGTCGTCCACCGCCTCCTGGGTGGGCTTCTCCAGCCGGAATTCGACGGTGGTGGTGACGCTGCCGTCGGTGATCTTGCTGGTGATGTGCTTGACGCCCTGCACCGACGCGACCGCGTTCTCGATCTTGCGCGCCACCTCGGTCTCCAGCTGGGCCGGCGCGGCGCCGGGCAGGCTGGCACTGACCGTCACCGTGGGCAGGTCCAGGTCGGGGAAGTTCTGCACCTTCATGGCGCGAAAGCTCATCAGCCCGGCCAGCGTCAGCAGCACGAACAGCATGACGGCCGGGATCGGGTTGCGAATCGACCAGGCAGAGACATTCATGGCGGCTTGTCCTTGTTCGGCGGGGCCCGAGCGGTCAGCGTTTGGCGGCCGATGCCGGCGGCGTGGCCGGCAACCCGGCAGGCACGCCAGCCGCTGGCGCCGGGTCGGCCACCACGCGCACGGTGTCGCCGTCGCTCAGGAAGGCGGCGCCGCGCGCCACCACCCGCGCGTCGGCGGCCAGGCCCTGCAGCGCCACCCGGTCGGCGTCCCGCGCGAGCACCTGCACCTTGGTCTGCTGCACCCGGTTGTCGGCGCCCAGGCGCATCACCACGTTGAAGCCGTCGCGCAGCAGCACCGCGCTGGCAGGCAGCGTGAGCGCGGGCGCGGCAGCGAAGGCGAAGCTGCCGCGGGCAAACATGCCGGGGCGGGCGTCGCTGTCGGGGCCGGGCCGCAGGTCGACATAGACCAGGCCATTGCGCGTGGCCGCATCGACCGTGGGCGCCACCTGGCGCACCCGCCCGGGCACGCTGCGGCCCGAGGGCGTGGTCAGCGTCGCGGCCTGGCCGGCGCGCAGCCGGCCCAGGTCGGCCGACGGCAGCTCGGCACGCCACTCCAGCCGGCCGCCGCGGATCAGGCGGAACAGCTCCTGCCCGCTGCCGACCACCGCGCCCAGGGTGGCGCTGCGGGCGCTGATGGTGCCGTCGTCGGGCGCCAGCACCTGGGTCTGCTTGAGCCGCAGCTGCGCAACCTGCACCGCTGCACGCTGCGCGGCCACCCGCGCCTTGGCGGTGAGCGCAGCGGTGGCGTACTGCTGGATCTGGCTGGCGCTGAGCGCGCCGCTGTCCTGCAGGCTGCTGGCGCGCTCGGCATTGGCAGCGGCCTCGGCCAGCATGGCCTCGGCCTCGGCCAGCGCGGCCTGCACCTGCGCCAGGTCGGCGCGCACCGTGTCGTCGGCCAGCGTGGCCAGCACCTGGCCGCGCCGCACGCGCTGGCCCACGTCGGCCTGCACCGTGGCCAGGCGCAGGCCGGCGGCCTCGGCGCCGACCTGCGCCTCCTGCCAGGCGGCGATGTTGCCGTTGGCCTGCAGCAGCACCGGCACGCTGGCCATGCGCGGGCTGACCACGCTGACGCTGAGCGCCGGCTTGGCCGGGGCGGAAGCGGCCGCAGGCTGGGCATGGGCCGGCAAGGCCAAGGCCATCGCCAGGCTGGTGACCAGGGCGGTGGCCAGGGCGGGCAGGGAGGCGGCGAGACGGTTGGCGGTCATGGCGGGGTGGCGCTGGCGATGGCAGGCGGTGGATCGGTGGGGCGCCAGCCGCCACCCAGGGCGCGGTACAGCGCGATCCAGGCGGCCACCTGCTCGCGCTCGGTGTCGGTCTGCTGGGTGCGCGCCTGCAGCAGGCTGCGGCGCGTGTCCTCCAGCTCCAGGCGGCTGGCCAGCCCGGCGCGCTGGCGTTGTTCGGTGGCGGCCAGGGCCTGGCTGAAGCCGGCCACAGCGGCCTGGGCGTCGGCGCGGCGGCGCGCGCCGTCGCCCAGGCGCAGCAGGGCGTCTTCCACCTCGCGCAGCGCCGTGCGCAGCCGCGCCTGATAAGCGGAGAGTGCGGCGTCGTAGGCCACCCGGGCGGCTGCGGTGGCGGCCTGCCGGGCGCCGCCGTCGATGACCGGCAGCGTCACCTCCAGCGGGCCCAGCGACCACACGCTGCCATTGCCCGACACGCCGGCGCTGCGCAGCATGCCCAGGCCCAGGTTGCCGCTGAGCGCCACCCGCGGGCGCTGCGCGGCGCGGCGGTCGTCCACGTCGGCGGCGGCGGCTTCCAGCGCCAGCGCGCTGGCCTGCACGTCGGGCCGCTGCGCCAGGGCCTGCGCCGGCAGCACCAGCACCGCCAGCTGCGCCGGCTGCGGCAGGCGCGCGCTGCGCGGCGCCAGCTGGCTGCGCAGCACATCCGGCGCCAGGCCTGTCAGCGCCTGCAGGCCCTGCAGCAGCTGGCCGCACTGCACCCGGCGCGCGCTGGCCGCCAGCGCGGCCTGGGCGGCGCTGGCCTGGGCCAGCGCGGCATTGGCCGGGCTCTCGAAACCGGCGCGCTGGGCCAGCCCCACCAGCCGCGCCGATTCAACGCGTGAGCGCTGCTCGTCGTCGGCGGCCTGCACCAGCTGCTCACAGGCGCGCAGCGCCAGCAGTTGATCGGCCACCTCGGCGGCCAGCGACACCCGCGCGGCGTGCCAATCGGCCTGCGCCCCGCCCAGCCGGGCCTCGCTGGCCAGCCGGGCGGCACGCAGCCCACCGAACAGGTCGAGCTCCCAGCTGGCCTGCAAGCCGGCGCTGGCGCTGCTGGCCACTGCCGTGTCAGCGGCCTGGCGGCCGCGGCTGGCCGACAGCAGGCCATTGACCTGCGGGCCGGCGGCGCGGCCGGCGGCTGCGGCACGCGTCGCCTCGGCCTGGGCGATGCGCGCAGCCGCGCTGGCCAGGTCGGGGCTGGCCGCCTGCGCGGCTGCCACCAGCACCGGCAGGGCGGGGTCGTCGAACTGCTGCCACCAGCTGGCCGGGTCGCCGAGCCCACCGCCGGGTTGGCCAGCCGGTTGACTACCAGGTTGGCCACCGGGTTGGCCACCGGGTTGGTTACTGGGTTGGTTACCGGGTTGGCCACCGGACGGCAAGCCGGTCTGCCACTGCGCGGGGGCGGCGTTCAGGCCGGTGCCCGGGGTGGCACCGGTATCAGCGGCCGCCGCAGTGCCTGCCAGCAGGGCCAGCAGCGCAGCGAACGGGGCGGTGCGCCAGCGGCGCGGCCAGGTCGGGTGAGACAGGATGGCCATCGCTCAGCTGGCGCGCGGCGCCGTGGCAGCCCGGCGGCGCTGTTCATGGTCGATCATCGCCAGGCCCTGGCGCAGCAGGCAATCGCCCCAGCGGGCGACGGCGTCGGGCGCCTGGTTGAGCTGCGGCGCCACCGCGTCGGTCACGTCGCGCCCCAGGTGCAGGTGCACGCCCAGCGCGGCCAGGCAGACCACCAGGCGGTGCAGTTCGTCGTCGGGCTGCTGCAGGCCGAGATGGCGGCACAGCAGGGCCAGCATGGCCTCGTGCATCGGGCGGATGCCCTCGTTGACTTCCTGGTGCCACAGGCCGGTGGGCTCGATCATCTCGCGCATGCGCAGCTTCACGCAGAGCTGGCCGTCCTCGCCCAGCGCCAACGGCTCCAGGAAGCTGGCGAAGAAGCCGTGCAGCGCCTGCTCCAGCGTCAAGGTCTGGCTGGCGAAGGCGGCGATGTCGTCGGCGATCTCGCCCAGCGGCTCGAAGAACACCGCCCGGTACAGCCCGGCCTTGTCGCCGAAGTAGTAGCTGATGGCTGCGACGTTGACGCCGGCGGCCTGGGCCACCTCACGCGTGGTGGTGGCAGCAAAGCCCTGGTGCGCGAACAGCCGCAGGCCGGCACGCAGCAGCCGCGCGCGGGCGGGATCAAGCTCGGCGCCGGGCGGTGTACCGGGTGCGGCAGCAACGGCAGGCTTGGCGGGTGGTGGAACCATGGCAGGCAGTCTAGGCGATTGAATCAAACGATTGATTAAGCCTCGCGGCGTTCAGGGGTTTCACGCAGACGACACATCTCGGCCGATCAAGCAGCCTTGATCTGGCTGCTTGCGCCCGCCTGGCAAGCGG
>Ga0209181_10011249_pt1 | contig 11495 bp, 9 predicted proteins | sample MAT05_FD_187208 | JGI IMG/M metagenome (GOLD analysis project Ga0209181, IMG submission 187208) | Freshwater microbial communities from Lake Fryxell liftoff mats and glacier meltwater in Antarctica - MAT-05 (SPAdes) (version 2) | ecosystem: Environmental > Aquatic > Freshwater > Ice > Liftoff... | reverse complement strand
GTCTGAAGTCTTGTGTCTCCTGTCTCGTGATGTGTTCCGCGACATCATCGGGCGTGGACGACCCGACGTACCGTATTTTTGTGTTTAAAAAAATTATGCAACATCCAATTATTACCCCCCAAGCACTAATCGCCCTGAAACAACACCACCGCATTGTACTGATTGATGCCCGCGCCGGTGCTCAGGCTCGCTATGCAACTGAGCATTTGAATGGCGCTTTGTACGTGAACCTGGAAGGGCAATTGTCGGATATACCGCCCAATGCGGCCAACGGCGGCCGGCATCCGCTACCCACGGTAACGCAATTTGCGCAGGTATTGGCGCAATTGGGTATATCGCCCGACAGCCGGGTGGTGGTTTACGATGACAAAAATGGCTCCAATGCAGCCGCCCGTTTTTGGTGGATGCTCCGTGCAGTGGGCCATCAAAACGTGCAGGTATTGGATGGCGGCTACGACGCAGCCATTCGGGCAGGTTTTCCGGTCAACGCGACCGTGGAAACGCCTTCCATAAACGAATCTTACCCGGCGGATAACTGGATGTTGCCCATAGCTAATATGGAGGAAGTGGCTGCTGCTACGGAGGATAATGACTTTTTGATTATTGATGTCCGCGATGCCGTGCGGTATAACGGCGAAATGGAACCCATAGACCTCATTGCCGGCCATATTCCGCAGGCGGTCAACGTGCCATTGACGGGCAATTTAACCGCTGACGGGTCTTTTCTGTCGCCAACTGAACTTCGGGGAAAATACGAGCAGGTACTCGACGGCCGAACCCCGGAAAATGTAATCGTGCATTGCGGATCGGGCGTGACGGCTTGCCATACCTTGTTGGCGATGGATCATGCAGGATTAGGCATTCCCAAACTCTACGTGGGTTCGTGGAGTGAGTGGTCGAGAAACGATCAGCCAATAGTGACAAAGGGGGTTTAGCGAGCGGGCAAATAATAACTTGTCCATTTGATGTAATTCCATTCTGCCCAAATGGCTGCAGATAAAGATAAAGTCCCGTTTGTCATTCAAATTTTGCTTTCGCCGTGACACCCACCCAATCGTCGGTACGAAAGGGGCAGGCGGGGAACCCTTCGAGGTTAAACAGGTTGGCATCTTCGGGTGCATTGGCCCAGGCATACCGGACGGAGATGGGTTTTAAGCCCTTTGGGTGTTTTACCACCACTTTTTCGCCTTGTATTTCCGCTTTTGCGTAATAAAAAACGCGGTCGTCCGCCGCAATTTCAAAACCTTTCAGGTAACCAAATTTATCCTTTACCGTCAGGCCACTTCCGACAAAATCAAACGAAAGTATAGCCTCTTCGTTGTTGAATACGACCGATTTATACATAGGGCCAGCGGGTATTACCGCCTGACCGTATACCGACTTTAAGGCAATTGCCGCCAATCGTTTCCCCACATCCTGTTTGTTGGTGGGATGTATATCTTTTGGGTCACCAATATCGGTTGTGACAGCCATCCCGGTATTGGGCAGCCGTAAAGTCATGGTTTGGGCTTCGCGTAATTCTGCCCAATTACTGCCTTCATTGCTGTTTTGATAAGGCCCGAAAGCCGATAGTTGAACAAAATAGAAAGGAATGGTATCATTCCACTGCTGCCGCCAGTCTTCAATCATCAAAGGAAATGCCTGGCGATACTGATAGGCGCGGCCGGCATTGGTTTCGCCCTGATACCACAATACACCACGAACAGCGTAGGGGATCAAGGGAGCAATCATGGCATTATAGATGGCGGTCCCGACGTTGTTGCTGGAGTGCGCAAAGACGTGCGGCTCCGCAAAAGCGGGCATGAGTTTCCAGTCGTTGCCCGCTAAACTGACGCGTTGGGTTTCAGTGCTGACAAAGAGATCACTCGAAGCACCCATCAATCCTAAGCCAAACCATTCCGGCTCAATGGCCCGATTCATCTTTACCATGATTTTATTGATGCCTGGTTTCCAGATATTGGCAGGGATCAGGATACGCCTTGGTCCTTTTAGTATCCCGGCAGACACCAATTCACCGTTGATATACACCTCATTAAAACTGAAATTTTCGGCCAATCCTAAAGTGGTAATTTTACCGGTCATTTCTTCGGGTATTTCTATCATTTTGCCCATAAAACCATTGCCGCGCCAAGCCCAAATACCTTTCCAATCCCATTGCGACATGGGATCCGCAGAAAGCCATGGGGAAAAATCGTAACCTGCTTTCAAGTACTCTTTTTCGTCCGTAAGGGAAGGGTTGATGTCGGGGCTGCCCAACAATTTATTTTTGATGGCGCGTTCAAGCCTTTGGTCGGCTTCTTCCCAGGTCTGTGGAAGGTTGTTGGCGTAATCGCTTAAAACTTCTGAGGTGCTCATGGCGGTTTTGCTGATCCAGCCTTCCACCTGCGAACCACCCCACGAGGAATGTAGCAGCCCGATGGGCACCCCTGTTTTTTGGAATATTTCGCGGGCGAAAAAGAAGCCTACTGCCGTAAATTGCCCGACACTTTTGGCATTGCAGGAAGTCCATTCACCTGATTTCAAATCCTGAACGGGTTGTAAAGTGGCTTCATGTGCGACTTCAAAATGGCGAATTTGTGGAAAATTAGCATTTTTTACCTCCCGAGCGTAATTATTGGACTGATTAACCCGCCATTCCATGTTGGATTGCCCGGAACAAAGCCACACATCACCGATTAAAATATCTTTGCGCGTGAGCTCCCCGGATGGAGCCTTTACCGTGAGGGTGTGAGGGCCACCGGCTGTTAAGGGAGCAAATACCACTTTCCACTTTCCGGAAGCATCGGCTGCGGTTGTTTGTGTTTGATTGGCCAACGTTACCCGAATGGTTTCTTTGGGTGTAGCCCATCCCCAGACGGGAATTGTTTTTTGCCGCTGCAAAACGGCATGGTCGGAAAAAAGACGGGCAAGTTGCAGTTGGGCCGATAGTTGGGAGGCCGTAAGGAGCAGTAACAGCGACAGGGCAAATCTGAACATGAATAGGAAAAGGTGTTGTATTGTTTTGGGGCAAACTTACAACACAATCTTTTTCCGTTGTTCTTTTTTCTCGGAATTTCGTTTTTTGGTTTCTTTACGCGCCGTTACTACACCGGCGGGGACACGTACTGTTTTGCGTTTTTTAACCGGAATCAAGGCTTTTTGAAGTGCTTTTATCAGTTTGGCGGCTACTTTTAGTTTATTGGCCAATTGGGATCGCTCCGTTTGGTGGGTCATGATGAGTTCCCCGTCATTGGTGAGTTGGGTAGCGAATTTTTCGGTAATAATACATTTTTCTTCGTCGGTCAGCGCTTCGGAAGCAGCAATATGCACCCGGGCTTCCACCTTGGTCTCCACCTTATTCACGTTTTGCCCGCCCTTGCCGCCGGATCGGGCGGTTCGGTATTGCAATTCTTTTTTTATTTGTTCTATATCCATTTATTGGTGTTTTGGTGTTTTAGTGTAAATATTAATAACTCTTTTCTTCGTTTTCCAGTTCCCGAAAGTACTTAATGGCATTCATTTTCAGGAGTTTTTCTTGTGAAAAGGTATTTTTAGCGGGCATTTCAACCACTTGGCGATAGTGTGGCCATCCGTCGGCATCGCGGCCCACGAATTCAAAATAGCCGTCTTCGGCCAGCAGGCGGCAGACGGCTATGTGCATGAGGTCTTGTTTTTCCTCTTTAGAGAAGCCTTTTTTCCAGCGCCCCAGTTCCTGCATACCAATCAGGAGCAATACAATATTCAAATCGGGCAGGGTTTCACGCTGCATACTATCTTTTACCTGGTGCTGCACCCGCAGCCATTCAAAATCTATTTCCCAGTCTTCCATGGTGGATATTGGTTATTGATGAATTGTTGATGAATTGAAGGACGCAAAGGTAAAGCTATTTTAAGCAAATAGCAGACTGCCAATCCGCACCATTGTACTACCTTCCTCCACGGCTATCTCCCAGTCGCCGGACATCCCCATAGAGATTTCTTTAAAATGCGGAGCTTCCGAAAAATAAGCGGTCTTTAACTGCTCAAAAATATGATGCAACGTACGCATTTCGTGGCGTATCTGTTCCTGATTTTCCGTAAAAGAAGCCATGCCCATGATACCGCAAACCCGAATGTGTTGCAGTTGAGCGTAATCCGTACTGTCTAACAGCGTTGTTGCTTCCGTTACATCCAAACCAAACTTCGTTTCCTCCTGTGCCACGTGAAATTGCAACAAACAATCCAGCACGCGACCTGCTTTAATCGCCTGTCGGTCAATTTCCTGCAATAATTTCAGGCTGTCCACCGAATGAATCATCCGTGCGAAAGGCGCAATCATTTTCACCTTGTTGGTCTGCAAATGCCCGATCAGGTGCCATTCCGTATCGGGGGGCATAGCAGCCTGTTTTTCCAATAATTCCTGCACTCGATTTTCGCCAAAAGCCCGTTGGCCTTGGGCGTACAATTCCATTAAGCGTTCAATCGACTGTGTTTTAGACACGGCTATTAAAGCAACATGGCGGGTATTGAGTGTTTCGACTAATTGAGTATACATAATCACAATATCATTAAAAATTTGGCATAAAACCAATTAAATACTATTTTTAAGTAATCCACAGTCAATAGTCGGCAGTCCACAGTCTCACAAACCCTTGATAATAAGGTAATTAATGAAATTCAAAACTACGATTATTTCTATTTACCTACTTATATTGATTTGAGTGCTTGACACATTTGGGAACCACAATATATTAAAAGGGAAAAGTTTCACAAAACTTGTCAACCACCCATGTTTCCCTATATTTCAGATTACTTTCCCCCAAATATGTCAAGCACTCTATTGATTTATATTTATCAATACATTATTTTTATTAAAATATATTATCAAAATATTATAATATCAACTTATATCGGCTTGGCACTAAAAATCCTGTAAATCCTGTAAATCCTGTAAAATCTTGTAAATCCTGTAAATCTTGTAAATTCTGTAAAATCTTGTAAATTCTGTAAAATCCTGTAAAATCCTGTAAATCCTGTGAAATCCTGAAAATCCTGTGAAATCCTGAAAATTTAACACACCTACCCTGGAAACGATATTTTCCCCATAGACACCACCGGAATACCCCCCAACACCGCATCATCCGCCGTGCGACCCGCCACCGTTTCATTGGCCAACACAGCAAACAATACCGCTTCTTTTGCGTCGCCGTGTACTCCGAGCACCTCCATCGGGTAAATATTCCAATTGGGGAGATGTTCTTTTAAACCCTTCATTATCATAGGGTTGTGGGCGCCGCCCCCGCTGACGAATAATTCTTGTTTTTTCCCGGTCAGCGCAACAGTTTTTATCGCATCTGCCACCGTATCAGCTGTCAGTTGGGCCAGCGTTGCCATCAGGTTGTAGGGATTTACCCGGGCTTTGGGCAGCCGCTCTATGGCTTTTTGCACCCATGCTTCGCTAAAATATTCCGGTCCGGAAGTTTTAGGGAAAGGCAGGGCAAAAAACGGATCATCGAGCAGGTATTGCAGGAGTTGTGCTTCCCCGTGGCCATTGGCGGCCAGCAAGCCATCGCGGTCGAAGGCCACGCCAAATTCGGAGCGGGCAAAAGCATCCAGCAGCGTATTACCCGGGCCGGTATCCGTAGCAAAGGATTTAGCAGTGTCGCCGTCGGCCGGGAGGAAGGTGAAATTGGCAATGCCCCCGAGGTTGAGCAAAAATCGGTCTTGGCCGCGTTTGGAAAACAAAAAATAATCGCCATACAGCGCTAAGGGAGCACCTTCCCCTCCGGCAGCTAAGTGTTTTTGCCGAAAATCACTGATCGTAATGATACCAGTTCTTCTGGCAAAATGATCGCCGTCACCAATTTGGAGCGTCGCATTGGGCCATTCAGGGAGTTCGTGAAAGGTGCGCGGCGCGTGAAAAACGGTTTGTCCGTGGCTGGCGATAAGGTCAATTTCATCAGGTGCGATCTCCATTCGTTTCAAAGCAGCCAGCACCATGGCAGCCTGTTGTTCGGCTACATAAACATTTAACAGTGTAAGGTGTTGAAAATCAATATCCCTTTTAGCAAAAACCTTACGGACTTCCGTTTTAAATTGGTCGGCGTAGGGTATAGTGTCAAATCCCCGCACCCGCACCCGAATACCAGTGCCGGATCCGCTAATCGTACAAACCGCCACATCTAAACCATCCAAAGAAGTGCCTGACATGAGGCCAATAATCGTGCGTTCGCGTTTTCGGGAAATAGCAGCAAGTTGTTGAATATGCTTTTTCATCAGAGAGCAGAACAATGAATTGCAAATGTGGTTCGAGTGATCCACCGTTTTATGATAAAACCGCCTTCAACAGGAGGACAAAACGCATAAATTTACCACATTTATGCTTACGCCGTTCCTTAAATAACGGTCAGCAATTCTGATTTATATTATAAATTTTAATAATACATTTTTCATGATATTATTCTACGATAGTATATTTTTCAATATTTTATACTTATTTTATTATTTAAATAGATACAATACACTTAATTTTTGAAATCAATATTTTTATTGCCACTCTTCAGGCAAAAAAACCTCATCTTTGCATTCGTAAATTAGTATTGTTTTATGCACACACGTCTTTATTTCGGCTTTTTTTACTTTTATGGTTTTACACCGTAAGGGACTGTCGAATATTATCGAAACGAATCATTGCACGATTTCAGATATTCTTAAAAGTCCCGTTCAAACAACGGGGCTTTTTTTTTGCCCCATATAACCCATCCTTATTTTTGCAAAATCTATGCACGCCACCATGAATGCCCCTGTAAAACCCAACCATTCAACAAAACAGCCACGGATCGTCATACAAGGCTATTCGGGTGCCTTTCACGAAATTGCGGCGCGGTATTTCAGTGCTCCGACTGAACCGGAAATCGTACCCGCAGATACGTTTGCCCGCTTAGTAAAAATGGTCGAATCGGGCGCTGAATGTGATTTCGGGTTGATGGCCATTGAAAACACCTTAGCCGGCAGCCTGATAGGAAATTATAAATTATTGACCAGCAGCTATTTACGGGTTACCGGTGAAATTTTTTTACGCATCAAGCAAAACCTGATGGTGCTGCCAGGCTGTACCCTCAGCGATTTGACGGAAGTGCATTCTCACCCCATCGCTATTGCGCAGTGCTTAGAGTATTTCAGCGAGTTGCCACACATTAAATTGGTAGATGCCACCGATACGGCCCTGAGTGCCCGAATCATCAGTGAACAAAAAACACCCCATATAGGGGCTATTGCCAGTGAATTGGCTGCCGAATTGTATGGTTTAGAGATTATCGCTCCTGAAATTGAAACCAATAAAAAGAACTTTACCCGTTTTTTGGTGGTGCACAGCACCGATCGTGCACCCATTATAACTTCGGCCAACAAAGTTTCCTTAGCGGTACACGTAGACCACGAAGTAGGCAGTTTGCATAAAGTGCTGGCGGCCATTGCCGCCCATAATGCCAACCTGACAAAAATTCAATCCGTACCGATCATGGGGCGCGATTGGGAATACGAGATATTTTTAGATTTTGTTACCGAAAAGCCCAATACTTACCGACCCATTTTGGAAGCCATTGAACCCCTTACCCACGAAATGAAATTATTAGGCGCTTATCAAACAGGAAAACATTATGATTAAAATATATGTCCTGCACCCCCAACGCCATCACGCCGGGAAGTACGTCGGGGGTACCAACGCCCAACGCATTAACTACTCCAGCCAACTATATTATCATGACTAATACTGCCGCACAAGTCCCTTCTTTTCAGGTAGCAACCCGGCTACAAGGCGTGGAAGAGTACTATTTTTCGCAAAAACTCAAACAAATAGCGGCGCTGCGGGCGCAAGGCCATGACGTGCTTAACCTTGGCATCGGAAGTCCCGATCAAGCCCCTTCGGAGGCCGCTGTGGAGGCATTGGCCCGACACAGCAAAATAGCGGGTAACCACGCTTATCAATCTTACATAGGGCTGCCTGAATTGCGCCGCGCCTTTGCCGACTGGTACCAACGATATTTTGAAGTTACCTTGGATCCCGACAGCGAAATATTGCCACTCATGGGTAGCAAAGAGGGTATTTTGCACATTGCCATGACCTACCTGGAACCCGGCGATGAAGTGCTGATCCCCAATCCTGGTTACCCGGCTTATCGCGCCACGGCGCTGCTGACCGGGGCATCGGCGGTGGAGTATGATTTGGAGGAGTCCTCGGGCTGGCTGCCTGATCTGGCGGCTTTGGAACGCCGCGACCTGTCAAAAGTAAAACTCATGTGGCTCAACTATCCGCAAATGCCGACCGGAGCCTTGGCCACCCCGGCATTTTTTGAGGAATTGGTGGCTTTCGCCAAACGGAACCACATCCTGTTGTGCCACGATAATCCCTATAGTTTTATCCTGAACGACCGGCCCCTGAGCCTGCTGAGTATTCCGGGTGCCAAAGACGTGGCGTTGGAACTCAATTCTCTTTCCAAATCGCACAACATGGCTGGTTGGCGCGTGGGGATGTTGGCGGGTCGTGCGGACTGCCTCCGCGATGTACTGCGGTTTAAGAGTAACATGGACAGCGGTATGTTCAAACCCCTGCAACTGGCCGCTGTGGAAGCCTTATCAGCACCGCCAGCGTGGTATGCTGCTTTGGCAGCAGAATATCGAAAACGTCGGGAAGTGGTGTTTCAGTTGTTGGATTTGCTGCAATGCACTTATTCCCGGGATCAGGCCGGGATGTTTGTTTGGGCGCGTATTCCTGGACACTATCGCGATGGGTATGCGCTTTCAGGTGAAATTTTGGAGAAAGCACACGTATTTATTACGCCGGGTGGCATTTTTGGCAGTCGGGGCACTGACTATATTCGGGTGTCACTGTGCAGTCCTGTGACGGCGTTTGAACAAGCAGTGGGTCGAATATTGGTCGGGCATGGGTGACCCGACCCACAATGCTCAGCAACGTAGGTCGGGTCATCCATGCCCGACCATTACCGTAGAGTGTTCGTTGTGTGGTCGGGCATGGATGAACCAACCTACATTATCAGGCATGGATGAACCAACCTACATTATCGGGTATGATGACCCGACCTACATTAAACACGAATCATGACAATTTGTATTCTCGGCATTGGCCACATTGGCGGCTCCATAGCCATTGACCTGAAAGAACGCGGCTTTGCCGACCACATCATCGGCGTGGATGCCCGCCAGGAAAATTTAGACAAGGCCATCCGCCGCCGACTAATAGACACCGATGCTACTTTGGCAGAAGCATTGGCGAAGGCGGATGTCATCGTAGTATCAGTACCTGTCAGCGCTATGATGACGCTGTTACCTGAACTCTTAGACCGGGTAGATCGGCAGGTCGTGATTGAGGTAGGTTCCACCAAAGCAAGGCTTTTAGAACCCGTGCGAAACCACCCCAAACGAGGCCGGTTGGTGGCTACACATCCGATGGCAGGCACCGAGTACTCTGGCCCCGAGGCGGCTATACCTCGCCTGTTTGATGGAAAATGTGCGGTATTTTGTGATACCGAACACAGCGACCCCGACGCGGTGGAGGTGGCTAACCAACTGTACGAGGCACTCGGGATGCGGGTAGTGCATCTTGGGGCGGATGAACATGATATGCATGCAGCTTATGTTTCGCACATATCGCATATCAGTTCGTTTGCGCTGGCCCTCACGGTTTTAGCCAAGGAAAAGGATTCCAATCAGATTTTTGAATTGGCGAGTACGGGCTTTAGCTCTACGGTGCGATTGGCCAAAAGTTCCCCGGAAATGTGGTCTCCTATTTTTGAGCAAAACCGCGATAACGTGTTGGATGTATTAGATGAATACATTAGTACTTTATCTAATTTTAGGACTTTACTCATCAAAAAAGATTTTAAAAAATTTCATCAAATGATGGAGGATGCGAATCAGATCGGGAAGATCATCCAGTAAAATGAAAGGTCAACTTACTCATTGCCGGGTAATAAGGAACGAGTACGTAACGTTTATTTGACTTTTTTATTGATCGATAAAATATTATAAAATAAATTAATATGAAAATACTTCTTGTAAATAATGGGATAATTCCTGTTACATTATACGGCGGTACAGAAAGAGTCATTTGGTGCCTTGGGAAAGAATTGGTCAAATTGGGGCATAACGTGACCTATTTGGTAAAAGAAGGTTCATTTTGCGATTTTGGGGCGGTGATTCCTATTGATGACCACAAAGATATTATAGCGCAAATACCAGATGATGTGGATGTTGTACACTTTAATTTTACCCCTTTAAATATTCAATACTGCAAAAAACCATATTTGATTACCATACACGGTAATTCAAATGACTTAAATGAAAGTTTTGACCTAAACTCCGTTTTTGTCTCCAAAAATCACGCTGCCAGATACAATTCAACTGTTTATGTACACAATGGATTGGATTGGGATGATTACGGGAAACCTAACTTATCTTTAAAACGAGATTACTTTCATTTTTTAGGAAAGGCAGCCTGGCGGGTAAAAAATGTTCAAGGGGCTATTGATGCTATAATAGGGACAAAATCCGAAAAACTTAAAGTTTTAGGCGGGGTTAGGTTCAACTTTAAAATGGGGTTAAGGTTGACATTTTCTTCCCGAATAAGTTTTTGTGGCATCGTAGGGGGCCAAGAAAAAGATACATTAATGAACAAATCAAAGGGTTTAATCTTTCCTGTCAGGTGGCATGAGCCATTTGGGTTGGCTATTATTGAGAGTTTATACTTCGGATGCCCGGTTTTTGGAACGCCTTATGGTTCGCTTCCCGAAATTGTGCACGATCAGGTTGGATACTTAACCAACAAAAAAGAAGAATTGATTAATGCCATTGAAAATGCCGATACTTTTTCTAAAAAACAATGCCATGACTATGCGGCGGAAGCATTTAATAGCAAAAAAATGGCGGTTTCTTACCTTGAAAAATACGAAAAAGTATTATCAAAAGAACCATTAAATAGTAGTTGTCCTACCTTAAAAGAATTACGGGAGAATAAATTTTTAGCATGGGAGGAAGTGAGGAAGTGAGGAATGAGTCCCCTCCGAAAAGTCTGGAGTGTCATTTTGAAACGGCTATTTGGCCATAAAACATCGAAAATTTTACATTTTTTTGATGTTTTTAGTGCGCCTAATCTTTATTTTAGAGTGAAAAACCATAAAAAAACGATGGTTTCTACTTTTCGGAGGGGACTCAAGAATTGAGGAATTGACAACCAACTCATAATCAATACCGCAGGTCGTTCTCGCCCGACGATATCGTGCACATCACAGAAGCCCCGTAGAGCGGTTTTTTGAAACACAAAAGTGACAAAAGTACACAAAAGTCCGTGGAGCGTACTGTACGTCGGGTGGTGCTCGCCCGACGATATCGTGCACGGCACGGAAGCCCCACAGAGCGGTTTTTTGAAACACAAAAGTGACAAAAGTACACAAAAGTCCGTGGAGCGTACTGTACGTCGGGTGGTGCTCGCCCGACGATATCGTGCACGGCACGGAAGCCCC
>Ga0209181_10011243_pt1 | contig 11499 bp, 10 predicted proteins | sample MAT05_FD_187208 | JGI IMG/M metagenome (GOLD analysis project Ga0209181, IMG submission 187208) | Freshwater microbial communities from Lake Fryxell liftoff mats and glacier meltwater in Antarctica - MAT-05 (SPAdes) (version 2) | ecosystem: Environmental > Aquatic > Freshwater > Ice > Liftoff... | reverse complement strand
AAGTGCAAATGTCCAGTTCAATACGGTGCTTACTGCCTATTTGGAATTGAAAAACGCCCTTGTTAAAAGTGAAGGCGTGGCAGCAGCAGCAGCGGGAAATGCGATGATGAAAGCAGTGGAAGTTGTAGACATGAAACAGTTGAGTGCAGCGCAACACAGCGTTTGGATGAAATACGAAAAGCAACTTTCACAGGATGCAGGAAAAATAAAAGCCTCGACCAACGTGGAAATACAGCGGGACCATTTCATGAAATTGTCGCAAAACTTTTACGAAGTGGCAAAGGCTTTCAACGTCCATACCGAAGAACTTTATTATCAGTTTTGCCCGATGGCAAATGATGGTAAAGGGGCTTATTGGTTGAGCGAACAGCCAAAGGTTCAAAATCCGTACTATGGAAAGGCGATGCTGACCTGCGGAAGCACAAAGGAAACTTTGCCTGCGGCGAAGCAATAGATTTTTTAAAATTATAGGTTATTCTATAACTGTGCGCCGCCAAGTTTTTAGCATGAGAACTAAAAGATCATGCTGAAAACTTGGCGGTCTGAGGTATACTTTCTTTGAGATCGAGGCAGTTGGAACTGTGAATCATGTAATGCATTGCCATTATTGTGTAAGGCTGTTCCTTGTATAAAAATAGACCTTTGAGTGTAATAATTAAATTAAAAATCAATTGACTATGAAAAATTCGACGATTCTTTCAATTTTTTTGTTTGCGGCAATGGGGTTCCTGTTTGCCTGTAATTCAAAACAAACAGCCGACCAATATCTCAAAGACGACAACCAGCGAAAGGCCATCATTGCTGGAATTGCAAACCATCAACCTTACAGGGCTGATATGATAAATGAGATGATGAACAGCGACAGCAGCAAGCAAATGATGGCGCATAGCATGATGGGTGACCCCAGCTCTAAGATTGTGATGATGGACAACATGATGAACATGTGTAAAAACGATGCTTCCATGTGGAAAATGATGATGGATAAAACGATGGAAATGTGCGAAGGGGACACTGCAAAATCCAATATGATGATGCAATCCATGCAGTCACACCCAGACATGATGAACCGCATGCAGGGAAAGGACGACATGAAGATGATGCCGAATAAATAACTAAAAAACGGGCTACAGCGACCTGAAGGACGGGCAACAGCGTACCTGAAGCAATTGTAAATACTGAGCAAAATGAACAATCAAAAATTTCAATCCTGCATAGATGCCTGTGTTGCTTGTGCAGTAGAATGCAATTATTGTGCAACAGAATGTTTGCACGAGGCCGACATCAAAATGCTAACCAAGTGTATCCAACTTGACCGGGAATGTGCCGCTATTTGTTTCGCAGCCGCTAACCTGATGAGCATTGGAGGTGACCATGCCGCCCATTTGTGCAAGGCATGTGCAGACATTTGTGAAGCTTGTGCAGTTGAATGCGAAAAACATGCACACATGGCTCACTGCAAAAAATGTGCGGAAGCTTGTCGCAAGTGCGCTGAAGAGTGCAAAAGCATGTCTGAAATGGCCGCTTAAAAAAACTTTGCCGTTCTGGTTTCCTGGTCAAGATCCAGGAACCTGAACGGTAGATTTTACATGGCCGGAAGGCTGATGACAACAAACAAAAAAATCCAATGGGTGTACTGCCTTTTCAGAAAAATATTTATCAAAAAGTACTGTCTTTGACGGTACTTTTATTGGCCTTTGGTTCACTTTATGCACAAAAAACAGTCCGTTACGACCTCTATGTTTCGGATACAATGGTGAATGTTACGGGCAAAAAAGCCCATGCTCTTGCCATAAATGGGCAAATCCCCGGTCCCACTTTGTATTTTACGGAAGGAGATACTGCCGAAATTTTTGTCCATAATTTAATGGATCATGAAACTTCCATCCATTGGCACGGTTTGATTTTGCCCAACGAACAGGACGGCGTACCGTATCTGACAACCGCGCCGATCAAGCCAAAATCAACGCACCGCTATTATTTTCCGATTAAACAAAACGGCACCTATTGGTATCATTCGCATACCCACTTGCAAGAACAAAGTGGGTTGTATGGAGCGTTCATCATTCGCAAGCGCAATGAAAAGCCCATGCCGGAATACGTCATGTTGTTGAGCGATTGGACCGATGAAAACCTCAAACAGGTAAACCGCTCGCTGCACAATGCCACCGATTGGTATGCCATTGAAAAAGGGAGTACCCAGGATTATGTGGAGGCGTTGAAAAAAGGGTACTTAAAAACGAAACTCACCAATGAATGGAAGCGCATGTTGCCGATGGACGTTGCGGATGTGTATTACGACCAGTTTTGGATAAACGGGAAACCCGAACAAATTGCCCCCAAATATAAAGCGGGTGATAAACTGCGTTTGCGGATCATCAACGGCGGGGCATCGTCTTATTTTTGGTTGCAATATGCAGGCGGAAAAATTGTGGTTGTGGCCAATGACGGCGAAGAGGTGGAACCCGTTGAAGTGGACAGGTTAATTATTGCCGTTTCCGAAACGTATGATGTTATCGTGACCATTCCCGACAATATGCAATATGAATTTGTCGTCACGCCCGAAGATCGCACCCAATATGCTTCGCTCTGGCTGGGTAGCGGCATGAAAATGCCTGCACCCAAATTGCCCAAACTCAAATATTTTGAGGGCATGAAAATGATGAACGGCATGATGAACATGGACGGCAGCATGGACGATATGGGCATGAACATGAGCAATCAGGTAATGGATATGAATACGGTGATGTATCCGGAAATCACGGGTGGTGACGAAATGAAAGACATGAAGCACGGTGAAATGAACCATGAAATGGGCCAGCCACAGGATATTGTAACACTCAATTATGGTATGCTCAAAGCCACCCGAAAAACGACCCTGCCCAAAAATGCCCCGACCAAAGAAATGCGGTTTGAATTGACAGGAAACATGAGTCGTTATGTATGGACGATAGACAACAAGACGGTTTCGGAAACGGATAAAATCCTGATTAAACGAGGCGAAAATATTCGGATTGTGATTTACAACAATTCCATGATGCGCCACCCGATGCACTTGCATGGGCATTATTTCAGGGTGTTGAACGGGCAAGGCGACTACGCACCGCTCAAAAATGTGTTGGATATTATGCCAATGGAAACCGATACGATAGAGTTTGCAGCCACCGAAAGTGGCGACTGGTTTTTTCATTGCCATGTTCTTTACCACATGATGGCGGGCATGGGCAGAATTTTTAGTTACGAAAACTCACCGCCAAATCCGCAATTGCCAAACCCTGAAAAGGCCATTCGGCAACTTTACAAGGACGATAAAGCCTTTTATGCTATGGCAAGGATAGGTTTGGAAACCAACGGAAGCGAAGGCGAGTTGATGTTTGCCAATACCCGTTGGGAAATAAGTACGATTTGGCATTTGGGCCTGAACGATGGTCGCGGGTACGAGAGCGAAACCATGGTAGGCCGTTACATTGGAAAAATGCAATGGCTTTATCCTTATATCGGATTTGATTACCACTACAAAGAAGAAGGTTTGGTTCAAAAAAACTTTTTTGACCTCAAAGGCAGTCCAAAAAATATTTTTGGCAGCGAAGTCAAAAACATGTTCGGACAAAAGAGCAACAGAAACAACCGTAAAGCAGCGGTTGCAGGTATTGCCTATACGTTGCCACTGTTGGTGATCGCCGATGCGCGGGTGGACAGCGACGGTAAGTTTCGCTTTCAGTTGTCAAGGGAAGATATTCCAGTCACACAGCGTTTGCGCTTCAATTGGATGTTGAATACCGACAAAGAATACATGGCGGGCTTCAGGTATATTATTGGGAAATACTTTTCGTTTTCGTCGCATTACGACAGCGACATGGGTTTTGGAGTTGGGGTGACGGTGACTTATTAAGCATTTTTTCAACACTTCAACTATGTGGGTTGAAATAGGAACACAAACAAAAAGCATTGGAGGTTGTTTTAGTAATAGTAAACTCATTGAGGTATGATTTTAAAGGCGGTACTTTGTTTTTTAACTTTGTTTACTGTAATCACTACATTTCTGCCATTTATCCGAAATGATTACTGGATATTTAGAGTTTTGGAATACCTACGCCTGCAAAAACTGATCGTTGGTGTTGCTATTCTTTTAACCATTCTTGCAACCCGTACTATTTTAGATGATTGGTTTTGGTGGTTGATAGTGCCATTGGGCGTGTGCGTAATTTATTTATGTACACAGGTACTTCCCTATACTTTTTTGGGCACCACGGAGATGCACCGCGTAAAAAAAATAATATCTGGTGCAGGACTTAAAATATTTACTGCAAATGTGTTGCAGGATAATCGTGATTACGAAAGAATGTTGCAACAGATAAGAGCGGAGGATCCTGATATCATTTTCCTTGTAGAAACTGATAAAAAGTGGGAAGAAGCTACACAGGTACTGGAAAAGGATTATCCCCAAACATTGAAAAAGCCTTTAGACAATACCTATGGTTTGCTTTTTTACTCCCGGCTGGAAGTAACAAAAAGTAAAATAAATTTTCTGGTAGAAGCTGATGTGCCGTCGATAGAGCTAACACTATTGCTTGCAAACGGTATTCCTGTGAAAATTTTTGGCTTACACCCCAAGCCACCTGTGCCTTATGAAGCCATGCACTCGACAGCCAAAGACAAAGAATTAATGAAGATTGCCTTAGCAATCGAAAATAATACAGGGCCTTGTGTAGTGATTGGCGATTTAAATGATGTTGCATGGAGCCGAATCACCAAACTATTTCGCAAAGTAAGCGGTCTCCTGGATCCCCGTTTAGGACGCGGATTTTACAGCACATTTTCCGCTAAGAATAAATTGGTAAGATTTCCGCTGGATTATATTTTTTGCTCGGCGCATTTTCTTTTGCAAAGTATGAAAAAGTTGCCATACAATTGCTCTGATCATTTTGCCATGTTTATCCATCTTCAGTATGAAGAATTGTCTTTAAACATCCAGCACAAACAATCACCCAATAAGGAGGAAAAACAGCAAGCCATAGAAGAAGCCACACAAGAAACCAATAATTAAATAATATTCTTAATAACCTATTACAATTAAAGCATAGATACCCCCTTTAATCCAAACCTTTTTGATGTAACTTGGTTCATTAGAATTGTCTTCCATATGCCCGTTTTTTATTTGCTTTGTAACCCTCCGCCTAACCCCATCGATCCCCATCCAAAAAAAACAGCCTATCTTTACGGCAAAACGAAGATAGATAAAAAAGTATTCTTCATCGCATAAAAGCAGTTGTTTTTAACGGCTTGTGCGTCGAAAGAACAGCGTCGGGAATCACAAACATGCTGATTTCTGATAGAAAGCATTGCCCAACCATTTACTCACATCAATTCAATGCTGCATTGCCAAACTGCACACCAGCCGAGGAACACCATAAAATGGCAAATTTAAAATCAATGCCTACTGCTGGATCTACCTTGTAAAAATGCTCTCCGGGCGATGTTACCAATTCCAGACGCTTGAAAGTGCCTGAAGCTCCGAGGTTGAGGTTTTTATTTTGTGATAAATATACCGTGACAGCTCCTGTAGACAGGGTTGTATTAAAATCCGGAGCCAGCCTGAGCCATTGAACATTAGCGCCATCGATGCCAATCTGCGCGGTCCCTTCTGCCTGATAGCCATTCTGCTCTTGAAAAACGCCCGAACGGGTCGCCGAAAACACGCCTGTTATTAAATTCGGATCCTCGGAAACCGGCGTGGTGTTTTCATCTTTTTTACAAGCACTAAAAGTCAACAATAGAAAAAAAGAATAGAACAATGGTCGTAACAACATGGTGGTGAATTTTTAAAGATGAAAGAATTATGCTACCGCTCATAAACTACACCCAGCGAAAGAAAAGGCGCAATATAAATGTTGCGAAATGCTGCAATCCAGTTGTTTCCGCTCAAAATAGTGGCTGATACACCCCAATTCGGGTTGATTTTATAAAATGCTTCTACACTTGTAAGCGTGTAGGTGGTGCCATCGCCACGCACAAAACCGAGATCAGTATTTTGGCTTTCACCATCGCTGAATTGTGCCCTAATTTTGGCATTCAGCCAAAGTGGCTGCCAAGGATTGTATCCGATTTCGGCGCCAAATTGATATAAATTTCGGAATTTTTTACCTTCATACTTACCCCTGAAGTCGTAGGCTGTAAAAGCTGATAAGTACATTTTGCCCCATGATTTGGAAGCGGCTAACGTCGTCCACACATTGAACTCGCCATCTCCCGTAGGCAGGTTGATTTGATCATCGGGGAACATTTTATTTGCGGCAAATGCGTTGGCGCGTCCCGTTGGGAATTCGGGTGCAATACTGATGGATACGGGCAATTGGTTGCCCGTTAAGCGGTATTTGGCCTCTAAGCGCAAATCACCGATGCCTGCAACAACTTCGGTCGTTTCAAAACTATTGAGCCGCAGCAAAGGAGCCTGTATGATAAAAGTCAATCGAGGCCGAAAGCCGTATTCTCCATACAGGTTAAATGAAGTCTGTCGAAAAGTGCTGGTTATTAATTCTTCACCATTCGGATTGTAATAGCGGTCAGACGCAAAGTGCGAAGCATCGACCTTTACAAACCAAGACTTGAACGAACGAGTCCAGCCACTTTGTGCCATTAAAAAATATGGCCAAACAACGAGTCCGAAGAAGAGTAATTTTTTCAATTTCTGAATGAAGTTTATGGATTGTTGTAGACCTGCTTCAATAAAAAGGCATAGCATTAAAAGCGGGTAGGACGGTCAGAGCGGATAAATTCAGATTTATCAAAAAAAACTGTTTTACCCATCATTACCGATCTACCCGCTTAGAGCTTGTTCGGGATGAAAGTTTAGAATCCTGCGTTGAGAAACAAACCTACATCATCCGGAATACTGGATACAAGTAATGGGCATTTACTGGAATTTAGCGTAGCCAAAAGGAATACTTGCTGAGCCGCACCACACGATAACGTGGTTAAATTTGGGATCAGCGGAAGGACTCAAACGGAAATAGTTCTCGCCTGCTTTTGATACCGGGCCCACAAGCCGCAGGAATGGATTGCCATTGCCTGGGTCGGGCGTGAATGTCATAGATGTGCTCAAATAAACGGTTACGGTACCCGTTGAAAATTTGGTGTTGAAGTCCGAACCAAATTTAAGAAACTGCACACCATCTTCGTCGGTACCCAACTCAGCCACACCTTTCGTGCCAGTTGCGTTTTGTTCTACAAAAGTTCCACTTTTATTCGCTGAGAAGGTCCCCTGTGGTATGGTAGGGTCCACAATCACTTCTTTTTCTTTTTCACAGGCGGTAAAAGAAACAATGGATGCAATGGAAAGAAGAGCAAAAAATAGTACTTTGAGTTTCATGTCAATCAATTTTTGTTTGGTGAAAAATTAAATTCTTCCTCAAAGGTGAACATCAATTATCACGAAAGTATCACAGAGGTGCGGTCCTCCGGATGGTAAGTAGATAAAGTAAATCGGAACGTCGTGAGAGCATCGTTGGATTCTGCCCAAACACGCTGGCCGTGCAATTCCATCACTTTTTTGACAACCGTAAGCCCAAGCCCAGTACTGTCTTTTTTTCGGTTGGAAGATTTGAAATAACGGTCAAAAACACGATCCAAATGAGCCTCCGGAATGGCATCGCCGCTGTTGCATACTTTGAAATGAAGCGTATCATCCTTTTCAAAAATAGAAAACATCACGAATCCACCTTCGTGCGCATACCGAAGAGCATTGTCCATAAGGTTTTGCAAAACGCGATCAATCCAACGCACATCAGCAAATGCTAAGGGTAAATACGGCGAAAAATCGGTCAATAGCTTGATGTGTTTGGCCTCTGCCTGCAACTGGTATTTTTGGAGAATATCTTGTGCCAGCTCAGCAATATGAAAGGGTTCGGCTTCTATTTGAATTTGTCCGGATTCCAACTTGGAAAGGTCAAAAAGATCAGCCACCAACCGATTGAGCCGATTGGCTTCTACAAGGGCAACACAGAGGAATCTATCAAGTTCGGCGTCTGAAAGTTGTGCCTTTTTTTGGACTACAGTTTCTAAATATCCCAAAATACTGGCCATCGGCGTGCGCAAGTCGTGCGAAAGATTGGCAATCATCTCCCGTCGAAAAGTGTCCAGCGCCGTTACTTGTTCCAAACTGTGCTTGAGTTGCTCATTGATGCGTTGGTTCTCCACATTGGCTGCGGCGAGTGCGGCCCTTGTTTGGCGTTCTTTGCGAAGAATGGGGCGTAAAATGCGCACCAAAATGGCCAAAAAGAAAGCCCCCACCAGCAAGCCTATCAATAAATTGCGCCACACAGCGGTCCGGGCTTGCACCATGAATTCATCAAATTTTTGGTCAGCTTGTACCAGCGCCACCATCTGTCCCCGACTGTTCCGAATGGCGGCGAACGCAGAGAGCCAGGTGCCAAACTCATCTTCGTATCTGGGTATCATGGCGCCTTCGGCGTGCTTTTCCATCAAAAGAGCGGGCGCAGAATGATAGGGGTGGAGAAAATAAGGTGTTTGGGAAGAAGTAACCCCAAAATGGCAGGTATTGGTACTGTCTAGAATGATGGTGTAAATGGGGGTGTTAAGCATATTGGCCTGCATGTTGCGCCTTAATACCCGATGAATATTCCAATAATCAGTATCTTGTTGGGTAGCCGTTATGGCATCTTGGGTAACATACTTAGACATTAAGCGCTGGTGGGCATCTCCGTCTATTTGCATGGCCAAAGTATTCACAATGCCATTCAATCGCATCAAACTCGCATTTTCAGCCTCAGCCAATGCGTTGAAATAGATGACCGTCAAAAAGTAAGCAATCAGCAATAAAAAAGAGACCAATACGGTCGTCATAATCTGGCGTAGCCGAGTGCTCGTTGCGTGTTCTAATGCTGTATTCTGCGCTGAAGTCAAAGTAAATCATTGAATTTATAACCAATACCCCAAGCCGTCAAGATGAACTGGGGGTTGGCCAGGTCATTTTCGATTTTTGAGCGAAGGCGGTTGATGTGCGTATTAACGGTGTGCTCCAGCCCTTCAAACTGTTCTCCCCAGATATCATCCAGAATTTCAAGTCGGGTGTAAGGCCGACCAGGATTTTGCATGAACAGCAGTAGGAGTTCAAATTCTTTGGTCGTCAGTTCGATGCGGGTCATGCCTTTGTTCACAGTGTGGTGTTCCAAATCCATGACCAATCCTCCCCGTTCAATGCGCTGTAATTGATGTGCTAATTGACGGTTTTCCCGCTGGCTGCGGCGAAGGATCGAGCGTACCCTTGCTAAAAGTTCTCCCGGGCTGAATGGCTTGGTAAGGTAGTCATCAGCACCCATTTCCAAACCCGCAATTTTGTCCTGCTCTTCCGAACGTGCTGTGAGCATGAGCACCGGAAGGTATTGCTTATGCTGACGCAACTGGCGGCAGATCTCCATACCACTTAAGCCGGGCAACATCAAATCAAGGACCAAAAAATCATACTTTCCGCTCAAAGCCTCGTCCAAACCCTGCCAACCTTGATACCTTATCGTCACTTTGGCGGGCAAATCGCGCAAGTGTATAGACAATAGTTCAGCAATATGGGGATCGTCTTCTACAACCAAAATATTCATAAGTATACGTATTAACCTTTGACGGTGGCTTCCGTCCGAACTGCAAATATTGTAATCAAAACATCACGAAAGTATCACCTTCAAGATCAGGATTGAAAAAATAATGCGCTTAACCTCTTTAAGTTAACCTTAGGCGCCAATAAAAACCTACATTAAAAAGGCCTCTTTTGGATATTCATGCCCGGCCGTGGGCAATTTATTCTTTGATAAACATTTTAGGTTTGGACAAATGAAATTGATTTCCGAAAATCCGAAACTGTGACGTCCGACATGTTCTTGAAAAGCCGTGAAAAGTGGGCGGGCTCCTGGATCCCCGTTTAGGCCGCGGATTTTACAGCACATTTTCCGCTAAGAATAAATTGGTAAGATTTCCGCTGAATTATATTTTTTACTCGGTGTATTTTCTTTTACAAAGTATGAAAAAATTGCCATACAATTGCTCTGATCATTTTGCCATGTTTATCCATCTTCAGCATGAAGAATTGTCTTTAAACATCCAGCACAAACAATTAACCAATAAGGAGGAAAAACAGCAGGCCATAGAAGAAACCACACAAGAAACAAATGATTAAATAATATACTTATCCCATTAAGTAGTTTTCTTGTCCCTTTCCTTAATGTATAACTCTTGTACTAATATCATTAAAATAACCATTAAAGGAGTAGCTAATAAAAGTCCCCACCCGCCGGTTAATGGACTAATTAATAATTGCGCCATAATTATGAGCGCAGGAGGAATTTTTATTAGTTTTTGCTGTATCATAGGTGTGATAAAATTGCTTTCTAATACCTGAATTACGATATACATACCGGCAACAATAGCTGCCGTTGCAGGGCTTAGCATTAAAGCTACCAATACCGCAGGTATCATAGCTATCAACGGGCCAAAGTTTGGAATGAAGTTTAGTATGCCTGCAATAATGGCTAATACAAGCCACATTGGAACACCAAGTATGGACAATCCAATACCCGTTAAAATCATCACTAACGTCATTGCAAATATTTGTCCTTTAAGCCACTTCTTCAAATTGTCGCCAAGCTTATTCAATAGTTCATCACCTTTTTTTTGCCCTTTCTTTGGTATCAATTGAACAATACCTTTCTTGTAAATTCCGGGTGAAACTGTAAAAAATATTCCGAGAAATAAAACAACATAAAAATCACCCAAAACACCAAAAGTACTTTTGAAAAATATACTTGCCAAACCTTGTATTTTTTTCATGGATTCAGGTGAGGATGCCTTATCCACTATCTTTTTACCTATTGGGTTTTGACTTAACTGTGCTTTCGCATTTTCAACAGTATTGGGCAGCGTATCACTCAACTCAGCAACCTGACTTTGAACTTTAGCGCCAATTAACCAAAACAAACCTATTACAATGAGTAAAGTTCCAATAACAGAAATTGTTAAACACACACCTTGCTTCCACTTGGTTTTACGACATATTAAGCCGCTTAACCCCCGAAAGAAAATAGCTATTAACGCACCGGCTAAAATAAGCAGGAAAACGCTGAACGTTGCTTTGAAGAGTAAAATCAATATTACAATTAAAGCATAAATACCCCCTTTAATCCAAACCTTTTTGATGTAACTTAGTTCATTTGAATTGTCTTCCATATACCCATTTTTTATTTGCTTTGTAACCCTCCGCCTAACCCCATCGATCCCCATCCAAAAAAAACAGCCTACCTTTACGGCAAAACGAAGATAGATAAAAAAGTATTCTTCATCGCATAAAAGCAGTTGTTTTTAGCGGCTTGTGCGTCGAAAGGCCAGCGTGCGGAGGCATTTTCGTAGTCGTACGGTGTTTCAAGCCATCACAATACAATTGCTGGCAACGGAGGTGGCCAAGTGGATACGGCGTATTCTGCTTTATCCAAAACCAAA